>Ga0265316_10006176_pt1 | contig 11489 bp, 4 predicted proteins | sample 4522metaG_FD_202092 | JGI IMG/M metagenome (GOLD analysis project Ga0265316, IMG submission 202092) | Rhizosphere microbial communities from Carex aquatilis grown in University of Washington, Seatle, WA, United States - 4-5-22 metaG | ecosystem: Host-associated > Plants > Roots > Rhizosphere >...
TCGAACCATGCGTAACAAATTATCTCTGCTGTTGACTGTAAGCGCCCTGTGCCTCGGTCCTTTCACTGGCTTCGGTCAGAACCCAAATCCCATGACGAAATTGCCGAACGATACCGACACGCTGGTGGCGCGGGCGCGAACTGCCGCGCTCGCCATGCAGCGAAAATCCTGGGAGCAAGGCGTGCTTGCCCAGGCGTTCCTCGAAGCCGGCGACGACGAGAGGGTCGTCGCGATGGCGCGGGCCAGTTTGATCTACGTGTCGAAGGACGGCATTGTCGCCCAAAACGGCGGCGCGCCGGTCGATCCCGTCATGCTGGGCGAATCGCTCTGGCACGCGGCGAAAGTGACCCAGGACCCGATCCTGCAAAACGCGGCCGACACCATGCTCGATTGGGTGCTGCACCGCGCGCCCCGGGCCGCCGACGGCACGATCTATCACGCCGGTGAAACCATCTGGTCGGACAGCTTCCACACCACGCCGCCCTTTCTCGCCTACACCGGCCATTACGACGAGGCGATCCAGCAGATCGACGGGCATCGTAAGCGGCTGTGGGACCCGGCGAAAAAACTGCTCTCGCATCAGTGGGACGAAAAGAACCAGCAGTTCAAAAAAAGGAATTTCTGGGGTGGTGGTAACGGCTGGGCCGCCGCGGCGCTGACCCGCGTGATCCGCGCGCTGCCGGCGGACCGCACGGCGGACAGAGAACGGCTGGCGGCCTTCCTCCGCGAGCTGCTCGATGGGTGCATCGCTTATCAACGCGCGGACGGCTTGTTCCACGACATGGTCGACGATCCGACGACGCACGTCGAAACCAACCTGGCGAACATGCTGGCGTTTTCGATTTATGAAAGCGTGCGCGGCGGGTGGCTGCCGGCGGAGTACCTGAAGGCGGCCGACCGGATGCGCGCGGCGAGCCGGGCCAAGGTGGACCGCTATGGCCTCGTCCAGGGCGTGAGCGGTGCGCCAACGTTCACGCAGCCGGGCATCTCGCCGGAAGGGCAGGCGTTCTTCCTGATGATGGAAACCGCGGAGAAAAAATTGAATCGGTAGCCCGATTTCTCCCATGAAACGAGATTTGCAACGTTCCTCAACCTGATCCCCGGTGGCTATCCGATAAGATCTGCGCCTTTTCTGCGCCCAGCATGGGGTGGCGGCCGATGGATGAGCCCCGCGTTCTTGGTTCTCCGGCTGTAGGGCCGGACCTTGCGTCCGGGCCGTGTTGCAGGGCGTCCACTTGCTCACGCTCGCAGCCACAACAACGGGAATCGCGGCCTGCCGACGAGCGGCAGCCCTACAAAAGAGCCGGTGGAGTGCGAGCACGACTGACCGATGTAGTATCGCGACGATACTAAACCGATCAGAGATCGAACGTCGTGCTCAGAATGAATTGGGCCGGGTCGATGATACGGAACGCGTAGGGTGTGCCATCGGGATTCACGGCGACGGCCTGGAGCCGGCCGCGTTCAAAGACGTTGCGCACGTTGAACTGGATATGGGCGCGGACTTTGCCGTTGAACGCGTGCAGGTTATAGCCGGCAGAGGCATCCACGTAGTAACGGGCCTTGTCGTAAACCGGCTTGGTGATATCGAGCGAGCGGACGATGCCGTCCGCATCGGGGGCGGCCCCGAGAAAACCGATCGAGGCCTTGTCCTCCCAGCGCACGGCACCGCCGACATCGAAGTTCTTCAGCAGCCCCCGGGTGAAGCGATAGTTGGTGAGCACATTGAAACGCCACTCGCGCACCTGCGTGCGGGGCTTGCCCTGGTTGGCGATGGCCAGCTTGAGGGGCGCGGCCACGCTGCCGGTGTAGAAACTGAGTGGCGTGCCGCCGTTGTTGTAGGTCCACCACAACACGCCGGCATCGTCCTTCACGGTCGTCCAGACCGGCATGCGTTCGTCGATGTAGCGTTGGACCGAGGGCGAGATGTTGGCATCCAGCGAAATTTGCTGCGCCGCCGTGGCCTTGATCGTCCAGTTGTTCAGGTTGTAGTTCGCCTCCAGCTCATAGCCCTTTGCGTTTATGTCGGACGTTTCGGAGATGCTCTTGCCGACCAGCGAGTCGAGAAAACCCACGGGCAGCTGCATGATCTGGGCGACGGCGGCGGAGGTTTGCGCCGCGGTCGGCACGATGCCCTGGGCAGCGAAGCGCGTGTTGGCCAGATTGGTGGCCCAGTTTTCGAAGGTGAACGGATCACCGCCCGCACGGCTCGTGTCGAGGCGGATGACCCGGGTGGCGACCGTGGCGGCAGTGCCGTTGCGGGAGTTTTTCTGGAACGTGTCGTAATGGTTGACCTTCAGGTTTAATTTCCGGTCGAACAAACTGAGCGTAAATCCATAGTCGCGGCCGGTGCCGGTGGGATTGGGGAGGACCTCTCCGAAAAGATTGTACTGGGTCGTGGCGGGCAAAAAGCTGTCGGATTTGTTGAAGTGAAAATCCAGCCAGGAAAACGGCTTTACCACCACGCCGGCCGTCTTGGTGTTGCCAGCGGTCTCCAGCCATGGACCCCAGATGTTTAATGCGTCGTAGTTGAGAAGCCCGGTGGCGGGATCCACGGTCGCACCGTTGGAATCGCGGCTGCGGTTTTTGTCCTTGCGCCAGCCGAAGGTGGTCACGATCCGGTCGCTCCAGAAATAGTTCTGGGTGGTGAGCGACTCGGTCCGGATTTCGCGGCGCGTGCGGTTGGAGGGCGTGATGCCGCTCTCCCCGATGGTGGCCGGCTCCTGGACCCATTGGTTGGTGAGGGCGTTGAGCCAGTTCAGATTGTAGCGGCCGGCGAGATCGTAGACGGGTGGCGGGGCGTAATCCATGTTTTGCCCCTGGTTGTCGCCGACGTAGTATTTGTAATAGGCGCGGGTGGCGGTGGCGCCGCTCCGGTTGAGCGAGTTGAGCCAGGGGTGATCGTCGAGGATGAAGTTGCGATAGCGGAGGGCGGACGTGTCGATGCGGCGGGTCTCGCCGTGCGCCGCGAGTTTTTGCACTCCGATCCACGAGAGCAGGAGGGGCAACTTGGTGGGTGTGATTTGATAGGCGAGATCGCCGCTTTGAATGTCATTGATGCTGGGCGAGCGAAAGGCCGTGGGCTCCGAGGCGCCGAGGTAGGGACGGAGGAAATAGGGATTGGGACTGCCATCGAGGAGCTTGGTATTGATGTCGACGTAAAGCGCGGCCGTGCCGCCGCTGATGAAATTCCGGCTATAGCTGTCGAAATCCTCCCGAAACCAGCCGCCCCGGGCGACCAGTTGCTGATGGGGCGTCTGAAGGATGGTCTGTTCGACCTCGACGTTGTAGGTGTCGGCCTTGTCCTTGTTGTAGTTGGGCGCGACAAAGTTCAACGAGGTCCAGTCGTAGAGCGCCTTGTTGGTAATGCTCGGGCTGACGTAGAGCGGAAAATTCGTGCCGCGGAGCCGGTCGAGGTCGGTACCGGAGAAAATGTAACGGATCGCGGTGTTGGGGTTGTCCGGTGTGGGAATCCTGTTGGAGGGCAGGGTGCCGGTTTCGTTGACGGTCCAAAACTGGACGGCGCCCTGATCCACATAAATGCTGGGACGGTTGTAGAAACCGCTGCCGGGCCCCACGACGCCAAGGGGAAGATTTCCGTCGGTGGTTCTCGTCGTGCCACTGGACGTGGTGCCATTCGAAAACGTGACCGTTTGGGTGGTGGGATCCCAGACCGGGCGACCGACGGCATTCCAATAGGTGATTTCGTCGCGGGGCGTGACGGAATTGGGTCGCCGCGCGTAGTTGTGATACGACTCGTAGGAGCCCCGGATGGTGGTCTTGGGAAACGGCCGGTAGGTCAGGGCGCCTTGCTGGCGCTTGGTTTCGTCGCGCGAGGGTTTCCGCTCGTAACCGGTCGACTGATAGACCGCGGAGACCCGGAGGGCTAGTTTGTTGCGGAACACCGGGCGATTGAGGTCGATGCTTGCGCGGTAGCCGCCATAGGAGTCGCCGCGCAGGGTCAGGGAGGAGATGTCGCGCGTCAGATTGGCCTGGGAGCCGATGATGTTGACGGTGCCGGCGGTATTGCCCAGGCCGAAGATGTTCGAGTTGGGGCCGCGGCTGATCTCGACGGCCTCGGTGTTGTAGAGATCGATCGGGATGCTGCTGTTGCCGGCGTAATTGTTGCGGGCGATGTTGGCGGTGTCCAGGCCGCGGATACGGTTGGAGGTCTGCGGGCTGCTCTGGATGTTGTCCACCACGTTGCCCCCGCTATCGATGGTGAACGACGTGAAGTTGCCGGTGCCCTCGGTGTTCGCCTCGTAGAGGAAGATGTCGTTGATATCGAGGACGGCGGTATCGAGCATCTGCTGTTTCGTGACGACCGTGATCGATTCCCCCAGATCGGAGAGTTTTGAGTTCAGGCGGGTGCCGGAAAGGGTGTTGGTGGCGAGATAGCCGCGATCGTTGGATCCATTCACTTCGAAGGGGGAGAGCTGGACGGTTTGGTCCGCGGTGGTCTCGGGGCCTTTCGCGTCGATCCCGGCGCTTGCTGCCTTCGGTTCGTCGGCCGTCGGGGCCGTGGCTTGAACCGGCGGCGCAACTTGGGCGCTTCCGGGCGAGATCCAGGCCGAGCTACAGGCCAGGATCAAAAGGAGGCGGGGAAACTGACGTGGGCGAGGCTGGCTGGCAGCGGTGCGATCGGGTTGGTGGGTCGTCATGGTTGGGAAGAAAGTAAGGTCCGGGCCAGGGCGGCGGCAGGGAACTAAGGTGAGCGGGACTGACGGGTCGCGAAATGGGAGTGCAGTGTTCCAGTCTATCCGCGAGGCCGCGACGGCGCATCCCCATTTATGGTGAAAGAGGCGAATATTTTTTGCTTTTCGGCCGGGCCTGCGCACTGGTGTCCGCGTCCACTCGCGACCGAAGGCGTGGTGGCAGATCGTTGGGTGGGTTTTCGGCGTCATCGCCCGGTTCATCCGACGGTCGAACCGCTGCGTGCCCTGCGCTCCGACGTTTTCTCCATCACAGTCCCATGCGTTCCGGTTTTCCCCAGATCCCCTGCTCGTGGCGGCGGATGATCGCCTGGACTGCGGTCGCGGTGGCCGGGATGTTTCTGGCCAGTGCGCGATGGTCGTACGCGCAGGACGCCACCCAGGACTCCGGGTATTATTCGCGGCGGTGGCTCGTGGATGACGGACTGCCGCACAATGTCGTCAACCGCATCGTCCAGGATGGCCGCGGGTTTCTCTGGGTGGCGACCCCCGGTGGTCTGGCGCGATTCGATGGCCGCGTGTTCCGGGAATTCCCCGTGCCCATGGTCCCCAGCCAGGGCAGCGTCAATGTTCGCGATCTGGTCCGGGAGGATGCGTCAACCTTGCTGCTGCTGCCGTCCAGTGGCGGGATCGTTCGTCTCCGGGACAACGTCTTTAGCTTTCATCCGGCCATGACCGCCGTGGCTGGGACGACACTGCTGCATTTATTTGCTGAACCCAATGGCACGCTGTGGCTCGGCGGCGCAGGCTCGGCGCTGATGCGCTGGCAGGAGGGCAGACTGATCACGTTCGGACCGGCGGAGGGGTATGTCGTGCAGCGGACGGGCGCGCGGTCGTGTTTTGCCATCGATGGGGACGGGCGCACTTGGGTTTCCTGCGGAGATTTTTTGGGTTGGTATCGCGATGGCCGGTTGATTCGCGTCCCGATCGACACCCAGGCGTCCATTTTCATCGCGGCCTCGCGTACCGGCGGAATCTGGATTGCCACCGCGGAGCGGCTGCTGAAATGGGACGACGGCCAGGTGACCGTGGTGCGGGACAGTCCGGCGTGGCTGCCGGCCACGGCCCTCGCGCAGCAACTTTTGGAAGATCGCGCCGGCGTCCTGTGGATTGGCACGCGCCGGCAGGGCCTGTTCCGCCTCGCGGAGGGCAAACTCGTTGCCGTGCCGACCGAGCACTATCAGATTTCGGCGCTGGCCGAGGATGGGGAATCCAATCTCTGGGTGGGGGTGGGCGGCAATGGCATCAGTCGGCTGCGCCGCAAGACCTTTACCCTGTTAGATACCGCCACGGGATTCCCGGATAATGAAAGCTCGTCGGTATGCGAAGATGCCGCGGGCGCGATCTGGTGCGCCGATCGCCGCAACGGTCTTGTGCGGGTTCTGGCCGGCCAAACCCGGGTTTTTGCCCGCACGGAAACGTCGGCGGCGATCGATGCCAGCAACGTCTGCCCCGACCGCGACGACAATCTCTGGATCGGTACGCTCACCGGACTTTACCAGCTGCCGGTCGATCGTGCCGCGGCGATCCGGTTGCTCGACGCGGCAATCCGACCGGTGCGCTCGCTCTACTGCACCCGCGATGGTGACATGTGGGTCGGTTCCGGCGGCGAACGCACGCAGGGCTATCAACTGGGTTTTTTCCGCCAAGGCGTTTACCGGCCGTTTTCGAAGGCGGACGGTTTTCCGGGCAAGCATGTCGTCGCCCTGACGGAGGCGACGGATGGGACAGTGTGGATCGGCACCTACGACGGCGACGTGCTCGAATATCGCGACGGGAAGTTTGTCCAACGCCTGGCCGGCGCGGTCACCCTGGCGGGGCACATCCACGCGCTGCACTTCGATGCCAGCGGAGCGCTATGGCTCGCCAGTGAGCGCGGCCTCATTTTGATGAGCGGCGACCGGGTCCGGCGTTTCACCCGGGCGGACGGATTGCCGGATGACCTGATCACGCAGATGCTCGAGGACAATCACGGACGCCTGTGGCTTTGCAGCCGGCGGGGATTCTTCTCGGTGGCGATCGATGATCTGAAGGCGGTCGCCGACGGGCGGAGTCAGCGGGTCGTGGCCACCACGTTTGGCAAGGAGGAGGGATTGCCGGGATTTTCCGCTCCGATCGGGGGGCAGCCGATGGCCTGGAAGGCCCGGGACGGGCGGCTTTGGTTTGTCACCGATCGCGGGGTGGTCGGTTTCGACCCTGAGGCGTCCCTGCCTGAGCGGCCGCCGCCCACGGTCTATATCGACGAGGCCTTCGTGGATAACCGGTCTGCCCCGGTCGGCGCCGGATTGAGCCTACCGCCGGGCCGCCATCAGGTGGAATTCCGTTTCGTGGCCCTGAATTACTCCGCGCCGGAAAAGGCGCATCTGCGTCATCAACTGGTCGGGTTCGACCAGGACTGGGTCGAAACCGGCGCCGGATACGCGGCCCGCTATGCACGGTTGGCCCCCGGAAATTACTCGTTGCGAGTGATCGCCGCGAATCAGGATGGACGATGGAGCCCGCAAGGCGCGACCCTGTCGGTCGTGGTCGCGTCCGCCTGGTGGCAGACATGGTGGTTTCGCAGCGCGGCTTTCCTGGCTGCGATCGGCGTCGTGGTTGGGATCGTGCTCTCCTGGTCGCACCGTCGGTTCAAGCGGCGCCTGGAGCAACTGGAACGCGAGCACGCGCTGGATAAGGAGCGTGCCCGGATCGCTCGCGACCTGCACGACGAACTCGGTGGGAGCCTGACCCAGATCGGCCTGCTCGCCGATCGCTTGAACCGTCACTCGGGTGGGGCCGAGTCCGACGCGTTTGGCCAGATGGCCCGCCGCACGCGCCGTCTGGCTGGCGAGCTTGAAAGCATCGTATGGACGGTAAATCCGAAAAACGACACCTGGGACAAGCTCGCGCTTTTCCTCGGCGAATTTGCCGGCCGGTTCTTTCACGATACGCCGGTCGAGTGCCTCGTGCAGGGCGCGGAGACCGTGCCACCGCGGCCACTCGCGCCGGAAGTGCAGCACCATTTGCTCTCGGTGACCAAGGAGGCGTTGAACAACATCCTGAAGCACTCCCGCGCGTCGCGGGACAAAATTGTCATCGGGTCGGCCGGAGGAGAATTTACGCTGACGATCGAGGACAACGGAGTGGGGTTCGAGCCGGAATCGTTGGAACACGCCGAGCGCAACGGGCTGACCAACATGCGCACGCGGATTGCGGAAATCGGCGGAGCGATTGCGATTGAGAGTGCGCGAGGGCAAGGGTCGCGCATTGAAATTCGCGTGGCCCAATCAACCCGGCCGGCCGCCCGAAACCCACCGGCGTTGCAGCGCCCATCGAAATCATGCCCACCACCGTAGCCATCGTCGAAGATAACGCCGGCATCTGCGAAGAGCTCGAACAAATCCTCGCGGAGAATCCGGAGTACACGTGTGTCGGGGTTTGCCGCAACCTGCAGACCGCGTTGCGCAAGCTGCCGCTGCAGGCGCCCGAGGTGATCATCATGGACATCCAGTTGCCGGATGGATCCGGCATCGAATGCACCTCCCGGCTGAAGCGTCTGCTGCCCGGCACGCAAATCCTGATGTTCACGATACACGAGGACAGTGAACAAATCTTCCGTGCGTTGGAGGCCGGGGCCAGCGGTTACCTGCTGAAACGCACGGCGCCGGAGGCCCTGCTCCGCGCCATCCTCGAGGTCAAGCATGGCGGCGCACCCATGACGGGAGAGGTCGCCCGCAAGGTGATCCAGTCCTTTCACCGGACGCCGACCAAGGTCGAGGAAGCCGACCGTCTCACTCCGCGCGAGACGGAGATCCTGGAGCTCCTGGCGAAGGGTCACGCGTCCAAAGAGATTGCCGACCTGCTTTCGATTGGGGTGGAAACGGTGAACAGCCACCTCAAACACATTTACGAAAAACTGCATGTGCGTTCGCGGACCGAAGCGGTCATCAAATATCTGCACTGACCGGTCCGTCACTGTCCCCGGTCCTGCGAGCGCGGGTGGCATTCTTCCTGATGATGGAGGCGGCGGCGAAAAAGTTAAACAACCGGTAGGAGTTTGTCATCGATCTGCCCGGTGCGGGCCCGTCAGCTAATCATGAGCCGCAGCCAAGACTCCAACGGTGATAGCCAAATAAGACTCATGGCACAGACCGCCAGCGCCACTCTCCGCCTTTCCGTGGGTTGGCCGAAGCCAAAACACGCAGAAGCGAGAATCCCCGGTGTCAGATAATAAATGCTGCGATCGAAATCCCAGGCCAGGAAAGCCGGCGCTGCGGCCACCAGCATGCCGATCGTGTAGGCGACCAGATCGCTCAAGTGGGTTTTCCGGAACACGATCAAAGCGAGGAGTAGCAAGGCGGGATACACCCAGAGGAATTCAAAAATCTTGAACAGGGTGCCGGGGAAATGCGTGTAGAACTGATGCACGGGTATCTGAAGGTTCACGATCATGCTGGTGCCGGTTGTCAGATGATATTCCGCGGCAACCGCCAACCGGCACACCATGTAAGCCGAGACTCCGAGCAGCACCGGAGCGACGGCGGTGCGTAGCCGCGGAAAATCCATCAACGCCTCCGTAGCCTCAAAAGGCCTCCGCCACTCCCAATGGCGGCAGAGAGCAATCAAGGGCGCGACACATAGCGCGCGCTCATCGGTAAACCCGGCGGCGAGGAGACAGACGGCGACAACCCAGGATGTCCTCGTGACCACGGCTCCGAGCAAGAGAGCCATGGCGACCGCGTCGCCATTGACAAAATCGTTGAACCCGCACGATCCGGCCCAGCTCGCCGCAAAGGCCCAGGTCACCGCCGTCGAGACAACGGTGTCGACCGTAAGGCGAAGACATCCTCGATAAACGAGCAGGAAAATCAAAATCGCGGCCACGTGATTGGCCACCACCAGCGTCCAATATCCGCCGGCGGTAACTTGGTTCAATAGGGGGAGAAAGGCCCGGAAAGTGAGCTTATCGCAGTGCGAAGCAGAGCCGGCGATCCACGGGTTGGCCAACGACGCGGGAGAGAAAAACTCACGCGTTGGAACTTCGCGAAAAGGATGGTCCAACCACCAGGCCAGAGCGTGCCCGTAAGGGGTGCGGACGAACGAAACCAGGCTTCCGGGGAAAGGGGCGTTGGCTTCGAAGTAAGCCGGGAACCGCGAGAACAATGCGATGACTACGGCGACCAAAACCACGAACAGACTCCACCCCTGCGGCCTGGCTGTTGAGTACCGCAACACCGCACGCTCGATCGGTTCGCTACCGCATTTCAACAGGTATGTCAGGGTCTCGAAGCCGTCGGTGCGATGGGGCGCAGCGGGTTGGGGTCCTACGGCCGACGATCGGTCGGTGGATTCGATTGGGTCCTGGGGCATCGCGCGGAATATAATTACCCGATCATCGAGCAAAAGGAATTTCGTGGCGGGGCATTACTTGACGCGAAGCGTGGAGCGCAGTTCCTCGAACTTGGCCCGCACGGCGGCGTCGGAGGTCGAGGCGACCCCGCGGTCGATCAGAGCGTTCGCCTCCGCCGCGAAGCCGTTGGACCCGTTGAGCAATGCGGCCTCGTAGACGAGCTTGAGCCGGCGCGGATACAGGCGGATGCCTTCATCCAGCAGCGCCAAATTGCGGCGGGTCTGGGCCGCCGCACTGTGCATCCAGACTTCGCCCGCGAGTTCGTACAGGTCGTAGAGCGGCGGCGATTGCAGGTGGGCGATGCTGAGCGGGCTGAGGATCTCGGTGGTCTGTTTCACCGTGAGGCGGCCGCCGGAGGCCGCCGCGCTGGCCATGGCCTCGGCATAGCGGATGCGCGTCAGTTCGTAATACGCGCGGGGTCGGACGACCTGGGCCTGTACGGCCGCCGCCAGCAGTTCACGCGCTCCTGTGTCGTTGCCCGCATCGCATTCGCAGAGTCCCATGACGGCGAGCAGCCGGGGGTCGTGTTTGCCGCTTTCGTAGGCCCGTTGGAGGGTGCGGCGGGCCTGCGCCAGGTAATCCGATACCAGGGCCGGGTAACGCGATTTCACAAACGCGACCCCCAAGCGTTCCCACTCGCCTTTGAGCCGGCCGATCTCGTCCGTCGTCGCATCTCGAAAGTCGTAATGCGGCAGGCGAACCGGCGAACCCACGTACAGGCTGATCGAGCGATGTGTCGCCGTCGGCAGATACTTGGTGAGTCGCGCTTCCGCCTCGGCATACGACAGGCCAAAGCACTCCCGAAATATCGCCTCATTCGGTACGCCGACGCTCGCCTGCGCGACATATTTCCACAGCGCCGGGGCATTCGCCCCGCCCTTCGGATCGAGCGCCCAGCGGATGAGCAGGGCCGCTTCGGCCGTCCGCAGTTCAGCGGAGGGCAGGATCGGCTGGACCGTGGTAAGCCCCGCCGTTTTTAGCGTCGCATCGCTCCCGCTCAAAAACTCGTTGAGTGGTATCAAATCCCGAAATGCTTTGAATTCGTGGCTCTGCGCGTCTTCTACCACCGTCCCCTCCCAGTCGATGGGCTTGATCGTCACGCCATCTCCCGCGAATTCCGCAAGCTCATACAGCTTCATCGTGCCTTCCAGATACCAGCGGGGCAGCGGCGGCGTGCGATTCTCGAGGACGAACCGGACATAGTCCGTGGTTAAAATGAAGCGCGTTCGCTCAAAGTCGCGCTCTTGCAGCACAAAAAGCAACGCGACCTCATCCTTGTCCCACAACCGCATGTTCGCGAGCGAGCGGACGCGATTTGCGCTCGGGAGGAAGAAGCCGTCGCGGACCGAAATCTCGTCGTCACCCACTCCGCGACGTTTGCGCTCCAG
>Ga0265316_10006180_pt1 | contig 11486 bp, 9 predicted proteins | sample 4522metaG_FD_202092 | JGI IMG/M metagenome (GOLD analysis project Ga0265316, IMG submission 202092) | Rhizosphere microbial communities from Carex aquatilis grown in University of Washington, Seatle, WA, United States - 4-5-22 metaG | ecosystem: Host-associated > Plants > Roots > Rhizosphere >...
AGCGCCAACAGCCGCGTCTATCGCTGCTCCCATCAAGACCGCGCCCAGTACCGGACCGCCGCCCTCTTTGTCGCTGCTATTGCGCACCTTTGGTCTTGCCTTCATCGGCGGGCTGCTCCTCAACCTGATGCCTTGTGTTTTTCCTGTACTGTTTTTGAAGGGGCTGGCGCTGGTGAACTCCGGCAACGAGGAGCGGGCGAAGCTGCGGACGCATGGGTTGGTTTATGCTGCGGGGATTCTGGTTTCGTTCTGGGCGCTGGTGGGTGTGCTTCTGGGGCTGCGCGCGGCGGGAGCGACGCTGGGCTGGGGCTTCCAATTCCAGTCGCCAGTCTTTCTGGCGCTGATGGCCGGATTGCTCTTCTTTCTCGGCCTCTCGCTGGCAGGGCAATTCGAAATCGGCCTCACGCTGACCAGCGCCGGCGGTTCACTGGCCGCCAAACAAGGCTACGCGGGCAGTTTCTTCACGGGTGTGCTCGCCGTTGTCGTTGCCACGCCCTGCACTGCGCCATTTATGGGAGCGGCCATTGGCTACGCGCTCGCGCAACCGGCGGCCGTCACCTTCGCCGTCTTCACCGCGCTCGCACTCGGCCTCGCCGCGCCCTACGTTGCGCTCACGCTTCAACCCGCGTGGACACGCCTGCTGCCCAAGCCCGGCGCGTGGATGGATATTCTCAAGCAGGCCGTCTCGGTGCCGATCTTTGGAACTGTGATCTGGCTGGCGTGGGTGATCGCTGGAGCTTACGGAGCAGGACTGCTTCTTGCGCTTTTGTCGGAGTTTTTGCTGCTCGCGATTGCGGGGTGGTTCCTCGGCCGCTGGCCAGCGAAGCGGTGGGCAACAGTGGCTGCCAGCCTCGTTTTGCTTGTCGTCGTCGCCGCGTGCGTTGTTGTGCCGAGAAAGTTTGCCTTTGCACCTTCTTCCGCGCCAGCCCAACCGACGTCTGGAGGCGCCGAGGCCTCCGGCACCTGGCAGCCCTGGTCCGCCGATGCCGTCCAACACGCCCTCGCGGCTGGCCAACCCGTCTTTGTCGATTTCACTGCGAGTTGGTGCCTGAGTTGCCAGGTGAACGAGCGTGTTGCTCTCGATCGGCCGGAAGTCATGCAGGCATTTGCTGCCGCCAATGTCGCTCTATTCCGCGCCGACTGGACACGCGAAGACCCCGCGATCACGCAGGCCCTTACGGATCTCGGCCGCAGCGGCGTTCCCGTCTATGCGCTGTACACGCCGGGCCAAAGCGCTCCGCAGCTCCTTCCGCAGGTCCTTACCCCGGGGATCGTTACGGATGCACTGAGAGGTCTGCACAAAACCTCCGCAATTCGAAGTTCGTCTGATTCATCCAGGCAGCCGTAAAGACACGCGCGTAGCGTAGCGATGGCTCCCGCCTCCAAACGCCATTTGCAACTTCGGCATCTTAATTCTGAGGAGGCGCAATGAGCGCGAAAACGAAGTCCACGCACGAACTACCTGGCGGTCAAACGGAAGACAAAAAAGATGACAACCTAGAGGACGATGAAATGGTCAACGATTCGCTGGGTACCGTCAGCATCGCCGACTCGACCGGCTCGGACGAGGATAAGGAAACCGGCGACGCGAAGAAGAACAACACTCCGAAGCGAGAAGACTAATGTGTTTCGGTGCAGGGAAGCAGGTACTGAGGATAGAGCAGGTTCAACCTTCTTCCACCTGCTGTGGAGTTGACCTTGAGCTCCCATTTCTCAGGCTTTTGAATCGCCGGAGCTTCCACCTCCAACTCATATTGGTGGGTGAGAAGCGGGATTAACTGGTCCGATTGAAGCATTGAAATACTCAATGACAAGGCGCGAGCAATCCTCGCGTCGGCTACCGCAGTCGTACCGCCTGTTACCTGTGCAAGGCGGGCTAAGTCACTCGCACCTGCGCGAGCTTCGAGTGTTGGTTCGCTAGGATTCGCGACGAAGATTGCGAGGACGGGGACGCCGGCCGTCAGCAGATCGGCCTGGACTTTCTTCATCGATATCGTGCTTGCGTTGTCGCGTCCGTCCGAGACAACGACGATCACATCGCCCGCCTCGTGCGGGGTCAGCATCTTCAACGCACTTTCGATGTTTAGCCAGAGCGGCGTTTTGTGAATTCCTCTTCCCGGCGGCCACCAGGCGAGTATCGCAGGCAGTTCCGCGAGGGCCGCTTTCTGAGCGGCGAATTCAGACCGGGTCGAGTTTCCGCCGGAAAATGCAAGAAACGCAATTGAATCGCCGCCGGGAACTTCGCCCACGGCTTGTTCCACCCCTTGTCTCATCAAGCGATCGAGATCGAGGGTCAACGCTGAGTCCGGCATCGTACGAGTGCCCACCATGCTTCCGCTGCGGTCCAAGACAAAAACGAATCGCCGTGTTGCAGGCGGAGGTTTGACTTCGTTGATCGTTACTTCCTTGCCCTTCATCGTTGCGCGGAGGTCGTTTGCAAAGAACCCGCTGGCTGATCCGGAAGCGAGCGCGATCACCGGAACGCTCATTTGACACGACGCGTGGGCTGCCAGCGGCGCGTTATTCGAAAGCGAGGCGACAACAACCAAGCATGACAGGAGAGCTTTCATCGTAGTGCCGCAACTATTCATAGGCTCATTCAATCGGCGCAGCGATTCTAGCACGCTATTTGCGATCGAATGATGACATTTTTCAAACGATAGATTTCGTGCGGGGACGCGGAAACTACTTGCTTCGCTTGCCGATTCTGATCCGCCGAATCTCTTCCATTCGCGCTGCCAACTGCTTCTCGCGTCCCTCCTGCGTTGGGCGGTAGTAACTGCGCCCTTGCAGCGATTCGGGCAGGCAGTCCATGTCGGCCACTTTGCCTTCCTCTTCGTGCGCGTAACGGTAGCCTTCCGCGTAGCCCAGATCCTTCATCAGCTTCGTTGGTGCATTGCGCAGGTGCAGCGGCACGGGCTCCTGTCGCGTGTGCTCGATGTCGTCCTGCACCGCTCCAAAAGCCGTGTACACCGCATTCGATTTCGGCGCAAGCGCCAGGTACACCACTGCCTCGGCCAGAGCCAGATCTCCCTCCGGCGAGCCGAGGAAATCGTACGTCTCCTTTGCGGAAAGACACAGATGCAGCGCCTCGGGCGCGGCCAGCCCGACGTCTTCGACGGCCATGCGCACAATGCGCCGCGCAAGATAGAGCGGATCTTCGCCGCCGGCAAACATCCTGCCCAGCCAGTAAAGCGCTGCGTCAGGATCGGAGTTCCTCACGCTCTTGTGCAGCGCGGAGATCAGGTTGTAGTGCTCCTCGCCCGCTTTGTCGTACATCAACACGCGCTTCTGCGCGGCCTCCGCCGCAACGGATTTGGTAATTTTCTTCTGGTTTTGGATTGACAGCTGTGCTGCTACCTCAAGCGTGTTGTACGCATTGCGGCAGTCGCCGCTTGAGTAGCCGGCAATCAATTCGAGCGCATCGTCGTCCGCTACCAGCTCCATTTCTCCCAGCCCGCGCTCCTTGTCGGCGAGCGCACGTAGCAGCAGAGTCACGACCTGTTCGTCTTTGAGCGGCTCGAGCACGTATACGCGGCAACGCGAGAGCAGCGCGGAAATAATCTCGAACGAAGGATTTTCGGTCGTCGCGCCGATCAGCCGGATTGTTCCCCGCTCAACGTAAGGCAGAAACGCGTCCTGCTGAGCCTTGTTGAAGCGGTGAATCTCGTCGACAAAGAGAATCGTCCGCGAATGCAGTTGCGAGGCCTTGGCCGCCGTGACCATCACCTGCTTGATCTCCTTGATGCCGCTGGTCACCGCGGAGAACTCAATGAAGCTGGCCTTTGTCGTTTCGGCAATGATCTTGGCCAACGTCGTCTTGCCCACGCCCGGCGGACCCCAGAAAATCATCGAACTGGCATCGTCGCGCTCAATCTGCACGCGCAGTGGCTTTCCCGGCCCGACCAGGTGTTCCTGCCCCAGCAATTCATCCAGGCTGCGCGGCCGCATCCGTTCCGCCAGGGGGGCCCCTCCCGCCTCGCGAAGCTGGCCCCTCGACGCTTGCGCCGGTTCTTCGGGTTCCATGTCGAACAAGCTCATCCCCTGGCTCCTCGATCCGCTGCGTGGGGCAGACTTTTGGAGGGGTGTTGTGGGTTGCCGGAGGGCTTGCTCATCCGAGTTGATCGCTGCCGCGACGCTTCATACAACAGCACGCTCGCTGCGACAGCCGCGTTCAGACTCTCCACCGGGCCGGGGCAGGGAATTGCGATCGTCGCATCCGCCTTCGCAATCAAGTCTGCCGGTACACCGCTGCCCTCGTTGCCGATCACGAGAGCAACCGGCCCATTCAACTCCGCAAGATCGGCCGGTTTCGTTCCCTTGGCGGTCGTCGCAAGCAACTTCACTCCCTCCGCACGCAACCGTTTAATACACTCTTCGACGCTCGTCGCCAGCACCGGCACACGAAACACGCTCCCCGCCGATGCGCGTACTGCCTTCGGATTCCAGGCGTTCACAGTTCCCGGCAAACTCACCACGCCCGTGGCGCCGAAAGCCTCCGCCGAACGCAGAATTGTGCCCAAATTTCCCGGATCCTGAATTCCCGCCAACACCAAAATCAGCGTCTTCTTTTGGTTTTGGTTGAGAACATGCGGCCAGGACCAATTCGGCGGCTCAACAAGAGCGGCAATCGATTGCGGAGTTTCGGTCGCCAGCGCCTGATCAAGCAGCTTCTTCGGCAGTTCGAGAATCTCCACGTCCCGACCAACCTGAAGCTTGTCCAGCAGTCGCTCCGAAGCTCGATCGGGCCCCTGTGCGACAAAGATCGTCCTTACGCGCAAACCCGCGCGCAGTGCCTCTTCGAGCAGCTTTGGTCCCTCGATACCCACGAGAGCTTGAGCCCCGCGGCCCGGGGCGTTGAGCGCCTTCCGCAGTTCCTTCAAACGCGCATTCTGATTGCTTTCCACTACGCGGACCGGCATCGATCAAGTTCCCCTAAGTGCTGTGCAGATTCTACGGCGTTTGAGCGGCTGCAAGCACTCGCATGATGATCGTCAAGCCTGTACCAAACTTGCACCGGGGCTGGTGCTGTGATAGCTTCCGAATTTGTAGACTCTCCTTCTATTCGGGAACCAAGGTAGGCTTTTCTTGTCCGCGGAGATATTGCGCGTCCATCCCGATGAACCCCAACCGGACCGGATCGATTACATCGTCTCCTGCCTGCGCAAAGGGGGTGTCATCGCTCTGCCAACCGACACTTTCTACGGCCTGGCCGTGGATCCGGTGAACCTCGCGGCCGTCGAGCAGATTTACCAGATCAAGACCCGCCAGAAGCATAAACCGCTTTCGCTCCTGATCTCCGGCTTGTCTCAGGCCTACGAACTGGCGCGCGATACCGATCCTCAACTCGACAAGCTCGCGGATCGTTTCTGGCCTGGCCCGCTCACCATCATCGTTCGCGCCGGAACCAAGCTACCGCTGCGCTCCACGGCCAACACGGGCAACGTCGCTCTGCGCGTGCCCGATGCCGCCATTCCTCGCGCAGTGGTGGAGCGTTTTGGGCTGCCCATTACCGCCACCTCGGCCAACCTGCAGGGAGCATCGGAGTGCACCAACGCCGGCTGTGTCCGCGACCAGATCGGCGAGCGCATTCCGCTTATCGTCGATGGCGGCCCGACAGGCCGTGCGCAGCCCACCACCATCGTCGATCTCACCCTTGGCGAGGGGCGCTGGGAAGTTCTGCGCGAGGGCGCTATCCCAACTCACGAAATCGTCATGACCCTGCAGCGATAGAAAAGCAGGGACCAAGGGACCAAGGGAACGAGGGACCGAGGGGCTCCTGGGACTGAGTAAGATGGAGAATATGGGGCGCGAATCCAAGACGAAGCGCCGTAGTTGGGTTTTCCGCGTTGCGCTATTTTTAGTCTTCTGCCTGCTGGCCGCAGCTTTGGGGTGGTGCCGCTGGGTTTATGTGCAGATCGAGATCTACGCGAATCAGGATCAGGCTGCACCCGCCGACGCCATTGGTGTCCTTGGCGCGGCGGAGTATGACGGCCGTCCTTCGCCCGTCTACCGCGCACGGCTCGACCACGCGCTCGTGCTTTACCATCGCGGCATTGCCCCGCTCATCATCACCCTTGGTGGTCCCGGCGGCGATCAGTTCACTGAGGGTTCCGTGGGCCAGGGATATCTGATCAGCAAAAGCGTTCCCGAGCAGGCCATCATCGCTGAAACCGAAAGCCGCAACACTGAGGAGTCGGCCCGTCGCATTGCCGTCATCGCTCGCGTCAACGGGCTTCATCGCCTGGTCGTCGTCAGCGACGACACGCACATGTTCCGCATTCATGCCATCTGCGCGGCCGAAGGTCTTGACGTGCTCACTTCGCCGCGTCCACGTCCGGCCGTCGAAGACCGCACGCTTAAGGCCGAGCGGATTGCCCACGAGATTCTCAGCTACACTTTCTGGCGACTCCATCTCCATTGATCGCGCCAGCAAGTACCGCAACGACAACCGTGTTCCCGCGCAATTTCATCGCAAAACCGCCATCATCGCCAGCGCAAAGGCCGAGGCGCTCGCCGTCGACAGAAAATTCACCGCGTCGTTGTTGAGCCAGCCTTTTCTCTCCACCGTGGCTCCCAGCAGACTGTCGAAAAGAAGTCCGAACACCGAGCCCGCGCAGCTCAGTTCGAAGAGCGTCCAACCACCGCGCAACTTCCTGCGCCAGCCACTATGCCCGCTGCAACCAACCCGGCCAGAGTCCCTGCTACGCTCACTGCCCCGTCGGTGCCGGGTTCCACAGCTCGCAATGTTGTGATCATCCGCGGCCGTCTGCCCAGCACCTGCCCGATCTCCGATGAAACTGTGTCTGCCGCAGCCTCTGCCAGCGCCGCCAGAGGCATTGCCAACATCAGGGCTCCCGCGTGAGCTGGACGTGGAAGCCAGCGGCTATTCAGCAACCACATATTCACAGGCTCGCTGGCAACCAGGGCCGCCATTCCCAGATTCGCCGCAACCTGCGAGGCGGATCGTCCCCGCCGCGCCTCCGCCGTGCCCAGACGTTCCTTCCTGGCACGTCCAATCTTCGTTGCGCCGTATGCCAGCATTGAAACCGCCAGCGTGGGAATCAACGCGGTATGCCAAGGCTCATATGGGAACTCGCTGGTCGAGAACATCAGGCTTGACGTGATCACGGCCCCGGTCGCCGCCGCTGCCGGAGTGGCCGCCCGCAGCTTCCACGTGATCAGGGCAAGAAGTGCGCTCAACCCGATGACCCAAACCACCACGGCAGCGGATTCCGTTGCCCAGCCGAAGCACTCAAGCAGCACATCCGTGCCGGCGAACGGCAGCACCGTCAGCAACACCACCTTCGATTGCCACGTCAGCTTTTCTTGTGCCACGCCTCATCGTACCCGCTGCCTGCCGCACCCGCGCGAAAGTTAATACCAGACTCCGGGAAGGGGCTTCCGCCGGCTGGTTTGCGATGACAAACCTCCATCGAGTGCGTCGGACTTTCGAGCGGGTCGCTTGCGCCCGGGGGCCCTCCCACTTGATTTACAATCACGAAGGAAGCAGGAACGATTTCGAATGAGGCTTTTTCCCATTAAGTTATGCCCGGCGCGTGTGCTCTCCGCGCAGGCAGGAGCGGCACGGGCACTTGCAGCTCTGGCATTTACGGCTCTGATTTGCGGCTGTGGCGATAATTACCGGCCGGTGGTCACACCGATCGGAACCAATGGTCCGCCGTCGCAACCCACTTCATATGCGATTGTGGCTTCTACGACGGGCGCCCTTACGCCTGGGGTGGTCACCATCATCGATTATTCCGGTGACTCGATCCTCACTGAAGCGCAAATCGGTCCCGGACCGAAAGTCTTCACCGTGGACGGAACTGGCTCTACTGGCTATACCGTCAACAGCGACGGCACACTATCCAACTTCTCCATCTCCTCCAGCCTGCAGACCAAACAGGTCTCCGAGTCCACGCTGCCTCCCACCGCGCAGCCTGTCAACCTAATGTCGCCTACCAACGGACTCTGGGCGGCTGATCTCAACGGCGACGTGGTTGACCTTTTTGCCGGATCGCCTCAGGCTTTCAAACTCGCCATTCCGGTGGCCACGTCGGCGAGTTCAGCCACCATGCCCGTCTTCATCGCCGGAACGCCGAATAATTCCGGTCAGCGCGAATATGTCCTGAGCCAGAATGTCCCGGACACGGCGCCATTGGCTTGCAATCTCTCGCCTACAACAGCCCCAGCAGGCGTCGCCACGCCGATCGAAATCTCCAGCAATACCACCGATCCTGCCATCCCAGTGGGTAAGTGTCCCGTCTACGCGGTGGAAAGCTCCAACCTCCAGCGCCTGTTTGTCCTCAACCGCGGAGACAATACGATCACGGTCATCGACACCAGGAACAATACGCCGGACACATGCACGCCATTTCAAAACCAGAGTGGGCAATGGATCACCTGCCATCCCAGCATTTTGCTTCCCGCCGGCTCGGGACCCGTTTACGCCGAATACAATCAGGCGACACAACAGCTTGTCGTGGCCAACTATGATGGTGGAACCATCAGTGTCGTCAACATCCCCCTGGATCAATACGGCAACGATTCGAATACCTATACAAATCCCAGCTGCACTGTTGGTGGTGTGACGAGCTACGCTAACTGCGGCTCTATCACCGGCGGATTCGGTTTCGTGAACACGATTAAAGTTGGCAATACGGCCACTCCCAACCCGGCCAGTGTCACCGTTCTCTACGACGGCAGCAAGGCTTACACGGCCAATCAGAACGATGACAGCGGTACAGGCAACGGCACCGTGACCGTAGTGAACCTTTACACATATACGGTGGAAAAAACCATTACTGTCGTCGGTCATCCGCGCACCGTGGTCAACACGCAGAACTCCGAGTACTCCAAAATATACGTGGCTTCGCCCGACAGCCCTTTTATCACCATTATCGAATCCAGCCCAACCGTAACTGACCTGATCGACACCACGGTTCTTCTGGAGGGGAAGCCGGTGGACGTGCGCACTACCACGCAGAACGGCAGCGGAGGCAACAACAACAACTACGGCAGCCGTGTTCCCGGCTACGGGCAGCCATGCAACATGCCAGGCGCCGCGTCGCTCGTCTCGCTCGCCGCGTGCCAGGCCACTCCGTAGCGCGAACGCTCATCGAAGCGGCGCAATCATCTGAAGGGCCTTTCCCAAGTGGGAATGGCCCTTCGGCGCATTGGGAGATTGTTGCGATGATGGCGAACGATCGAAAGGCGAACGATGCGAAAGAGCACCCGGCCCAAACACGCCCAGAAAAGACGAGCACGGCCAAAACGCGTCTCGATCTTGTGCTTGTCGAGCGGGGCCTTGCCGCAAGCCGCGAACGTGCTCGATCGCTGATCCTTGCCGGACGAGTTCTGGTGCGCGAGCAAAAGATCGACAAGCCCGGCGCATCCGTCCCGATTGACTCTCCAATCCGGCTCCTGGGCGATGACCTTCCCTACGTCAGTCGCGGTGGACTAAAGCTGGCCGCTGCTCTTGACCACTGGCAGATCGTCGTCACCGGACGCGCCTGTCTCGATGTCGGCGCATCGACCGGAGGGTTCACCGACTGCCTTTTACAGCACGGTGCCGCGCATGTTACCGCCATCGACACCGGCTTCGGCCAAATTCACATGAAGCTCCGCAACGACCCGCGCGTCCGCCTGCTCGAGCGCACCAACGCTCGCCTCCTTGAACCTGGATCGTTGGCGGCACTCGACCCGGACCAGAAGAAGACTCTTCTTGTCGTCGACGTCGCCTTCATCTCCGTGACTCTCGTGCTCCCAGCCGTGCTGGCTGCGGCACCAGACCTGGCCGAAGCGGTCATTCTCGTGAAGCCCCAATTCGAGGCCGGCCGTGAGCACGTCGGCAAAGGCGGTATTGTGCGCGATCCCGAGGCCCACCGGTTGGCCATCGACAAGGTCGCCGCATGCGTCCAATCTCTCGGCTGGACCGTCGTCGAGATCATTCCGTCGCCGATCACCGGCGTCGAAGGCAATCGAGAGTTTCTGCTCTACGCAAGACGGTGATCCGAGACAGCGATCATTGATCGCCGCGTAGAACCCGAACCGGCGATGAACGCCTCGGGCGTAATCCATTACACTTGGACGCATGACCATGGTTGCAATTGTTTGCAAGCCGAACAGGGAAGAGCTCATGCGGCTCTTGCCGGACCTGATCGCGTGGCTGCGCAAACACAACTACGACGTAGTGCTCGACCGCGAAGGCGCCAGCTATACCGACGTCGCGCCAAGCGTGAATCGCGCTGAGCTGCCCTCGCATTCGCCTGGACTGGTCATTGTTTTGGGCGGGGATGGCACGTTGCTTGCCGCAGCGCGGATCTTCGCGACCGTCGGCACGCCCATCCTCAGCGTCAATCTCGGATTTCTCGGCTTCCTTACTGAAGTGCGCCTCGCCGACCTCTATGCCACTTTGGAGAACTGGTGCGCTGGCTGCCACAGCCTTGACGAGCGCGCCATGCTTCATGCCGTGCTGTGGCGTGAAGGGGCAGAGCACTCGAGCTTTGAAGCGCTGAACGAAATTGTCGTCTCCAAGGGCGACATTGCCCGGATGGGTGAGTTCGCCGTGGAGCTTGACGGCCGTAGTGTGGCCCGCTTCCGCGCTGACGGCGTCATCGTTTCCACGCCCACAGGCTCAACCGCATATACACTGGCCGCGAATGGCCCCATCCTCACGCCCGATGTCGACGCGATGGTGGTCACGCCCATCTGCCCCCACCTGCTCACGCTCAGGCCCATCGTCGTGCCTGGTAGCGCGTCGCTCATCGTTCGAGTCGAGGGCGTTCCCAACGTCGCGCTGCTCACCATCGACGGCCAGCAGGGTGTGGAGCTTCGCCGCGGCGACGAAGTGCGGTGCTGCCGATCCAGCTACACCGTCAAACTTGTCCGCCTTGGTGACGGCGGCTTCTTTGATGTGTTGCGCAGCAAGCTGAGTTGGGGAGAATTATAAAGACTCCGCGCGAGCGCGCTCTATTGCGTGAGCGCGTTGAACAGTACTTGGGCTTTGCCCGCCAGCGTGTGCGCGCCGTCCACATCGCCAGAAGCCAGAGCGGTCCTGGCCTCTTTCAGGAACTCGCGGATCTGGGCCGCTGTCTTCTGGTCGGAGTCGCTCAACGTGCGGTTCATACCGTTCAGCCCTCGCTCAATGGACCAGATGGCCTGCTCTGTTTGCTGTCGATAATTGACAGGGTCGCCGGAAGAAAGCTGGCCAATGGCGCTGACCTCGGGGCTCGGGTTTGCGGGCGCATCCGGAGCGGTTACGATTTCCGGCGGATTCGCCTGCTTCCAGTGCCTGATGAGTGGCTTGGCCGTTTCATCGTGGACCCTCATGTTGTAAAGAGGCCTGCCCTGGATCAATCTCATCGCCGGCGGCAGCTCGGCGGAGGCGAGCTCGAGTGGCACTGAGGGTTCCAGCAGTGGCGCCAGCATCGGCTCTACCGGTTTGCCCTTATGAAAGGGCATGTGGAAGCAGCCGGTGAGCA
>Ga0265316_10006181_pt1 | contig 11485 bp, 4 predicted proteins | sample 4522metaG_FD_202092 | JGI IMG/M metagenome (GOLD analysis project Ga0265316, IMG submission 202092) | Rhizosphere microbial communities from Carex aquatilis grown in University of Washington, Seatle, WA, United States - 4-5-22 metaG | ecosystem: Host-associated > Plants > Roots > Rhizosphere >...
GTCGGGATATTTTGCAGCAACACGCTGGCCGTATTCAGGCTTTGCACTTGATTTGTAGTCATGGCTCCGCGCTGATCCACAGATAAAGTAGCGTAAGTAGCGTTGGTGAAAGTCGCCACTTCGCTCGGCGGCATCGCCTGCACCTGATTTCCGGTCAACGACATTCTTTGCGCCGCCGGAATATTGGTCAATAATACTGAGGCGGTATTCAACGCCTGCACTTGCGCCACACTCATCGCCGTTTTCTGTGCTGCCGTCAGTGTCTGATAATTAGTATTATTAATCGCCGTCACCTGGGCATTTGTCAGCGATGGGATCTGGGTTGTGGACAAATAACGGTATTGAGCAGGGTCGGTAACTGCCTGCACTTGCGCCGTGGTCAAATTCGGCCTTTGTGCTGCAGGAATATTAACCAACGATACATTAGCGGTATTGATCGCTTGCGTTTGCGCGGCAGTCATCGCCGTCCTTTGCGCAGCACTCAAGGTAATATAACTTGCGTTACTAAGCGCAGCCACCTGGTCTGTCGATATTGCCTGCACCTGGGCGTTAGTCAACGAGGTCACTTTTGCCGACGGTATTGAAGCAAACTGCACGCTGGCCATATTCAGCGACTGCACTTGAGCGGCAGTCATGGCGGTTTTTTGTGCTGCAGTAAATGTGTTATAAGTGGAATCACTTAACGTTCCTAAATTAGCTACGGTCAACTGCTGGACCTTCGCATTACTCCATCCCTGTACCGCGGTGACTTGCGCCGCGTTAAGTTCGCTTAAATTCTGGCTGTTAACCTGCTGAAGCTGGGCATTGGTCAATGCCGCGATCTGCGCTGCGGTCATCGAACTCATGCCCGCTAAATAGCAATAACCCGCGGGCATTAAAAACATTGTTGAAAAAATTAACAGTAAAAAGACAAAAATTTGTTTTCTCATAACCCACCTCCTATAGAAATAAAGAAACCACAGCTAAACCTTTTTACGGGCCCTTCTGTGGCTTTAATACATTTCCGATTTTTAAGCATTTTTACCTCCGGTAGCTGACTGCCATATCCTTTAAGGAGTTAGGCTCTTTGAGCTTTGCGTCCCTCGCTTTCGCGGGGTTTGCCCTTAAACAGAGGTTTACGCCTTTTCATGACGCACCTATTCATCTTCACTTGTAGTATACCATAAAAATCACTAAAAATCAATAACAGTTCATAACATCTTCATCATCAAGGTGTTATAAGATATGCCCTACTCCAGGCAGTGGTTCCGGGCAGCATTTATCAAGGTTTTTGTATAAGAATGGCGAGGATTTGCGTAAATCTCTCCACAAGGGCCGCGCTCCACGATGTCGCCCTTGTGCATGATCAGGCAAAAGTCGCATACTTTTTTCAGCAGATTCAAATTATGGGAAATAAAGAGAAAAGCCGTACCATGCTCTTGCTGCAACCTCACCAAAAGGCGCATGATCCGGGAAGCGGTAGTTATATCCAGGCTCACCGTAGGCTCATCCAAAACTACCAGCCGCGGATTATTGACCAAAGCGCGGGCAATGCATACACGCTGTAACTCCCCGCCGGAAAGTTCGTGCGGATAGCGCGCCAAAAACCTCGACCCAAGCTCAACGCTCTTAAGCAAATTGACCGCCTCCGCGAAAAATGGCGCCCGGCGGATTTTTCGGAATACCGCCGCGTTCTCCCACAAAAGATCGAAAACCGTATAGCGCGGGTCGCAGCTGGAAAAAGGGTTCTGAAAAACCATCTGCGTGTTCCGGCGTAAATAAGCGCGGTTTTCTCCGGCAAAAATATCGCGGTGATCAAAACGTACCGTACCGGTTTGCGGCCGAATAATACCCAGTAAAATTTTGGCCAGCGTAGTCTTGCCGCAGCCTGACTCTCCGGCCAGACCGGTAATCTTACCAGCTTCAAGCGATAATTCTACATCGGCAACCGCTTTTACTACGCGTCCGGCTGTCTTAAATTCAACCGAAATATTTTTTGCTTCTAACATAATTTAAATCTTTTTGAGCGGGCGTTCTCTATCCCTCCAATTCATTGAACGAATTTATTAATTCTTTAGTATATTCGTCTTTCGGCGCGTTAAAAATAGTTTCAACGGTACCAGTTTCACGCACTTTTCCTTTTTGCAATACCACCACCTTATCGGCTAAAACTTTGACCAACCCTAAATTATGGGTAATAAAAATAAAAGTTATCTTTGACTTCTCCTTAAGTTCCTTGAATGTCTTCACAATGCGGCTCTCGGTAACGACATCGAGCGAACTGGTCGGCTCATCGGCGATGATCAATTTAGGCTTTAAAGAGAGCGCCGCGGCAAGCGACATCCGGGCGAGCTCACCGCCGGAAAATTCATGCGGATAACGGGTTAAAATATTTTTATCCCCGGAAAAACTTACCTGTTCCAGCGCCGCATGGATAAGCCTGCCCCGCTCTTTAAGGCTTGCGATACGCAGGCGAACCCTTAAAAGTTCATGCAGCTGGTACCCTAAGGTTAAAAATGGATTAAACGAATTTAAGTGGTCCTGCATGATCAAGGAAATCTTTATTGCGCGCAGAGAATTAAAACCTTTCTCGTTTAAATCCAAAATATTTTTACCTTCAAAAATTATCTCGCCTTTTTTAAACGCATCAAAGGGCAAAAGCCCGAGCACGGTTGACGCGAAGGTGCTTTTACCGCTTCCGGATTCACCCACCAGGGCCAAAAGCTCATTTTCATTAACGGCAAAATTGATATGATCCAGCGCCAGAGGCCCTTGCCGGTATTTAACGCTAAGATTTTTTACTTCTAAAATCATAAATTCCTGCGTTTAGGATCGAACACATCGCGTAAACCCTCGCCCAACGCGTTAAAACACATTACCGCGACAAGAAGAAAAATACCCGGGAACAAAATCCAGGGATAAAGACGGATGTTCACAATGCCCATCGCCTGCGAAAGTAAGTTACCCAGGCTCGCCTCCGGTTCCTGAATACCTAAGCCCACCATGCTTAAACTCGCCTCGCCTAAAATATACCCCGGGATCGAGAGAAATACCGCAACCAAAGCATAAGATAAAGTATGCGGCAAAATATGGCGCATAATAATTTTAAAATCGTTTAAACCGCTTAACCGCGCGGCGGTTACAAAATCGCTCTTTGCCAACCCCATAGCCATACCGCGGATAATACGCGCAGTCGATGCCCAGCCGATCAGAGAAAGGATAACCACGATCAAAAGATATATCTGTGTCGAAGTTAAACTCGGCGGGAATGATGCGCGCAGAGCCAGGATAAGGTAAAAAGCCGGCGCCATCATCATCACCTCGCAAAGGCGCATTAAAATATTATCGGTCATCCCTCCAAAATAACCGGCAATGCCGCCGATGACCAAGCCGATAAAAAGCGCGATTGCTGCCGCGACCAAACCGATAAAAAGCGAAACCCGGGCGCCGTAAATCGTGCGTGAAAAAATATCGCGGCCTTTATTGTCGGCACCGAAAAGATAAAGCTTAGCCTCCCCGGCGCCGAAAAGATGCAGATTACTTTTAAAAAAACCAAAGGCCTTATATTCACAACCGGTAGTAAAAAAATTTATAGGATAGAAAGCGCGCTTATCCTCGGTATAAACGCGATGATAATATTCGTCCACCGTGTAATTGCGACCATAAACAAAGGGGCCGAAATAACACCGGTCAAGGTCCATGATATGCATTTTTGACGGCGGAGCATTCACGTAGAACGCGTCATCCTGACGGTAATCATAGGGGGAAAAAAATGGCGCCATGGCCGCGGCAACATAAAATGCCGCAAGGATCGTCAAAGGTAAAGCAATCCGCTGATTAAAAAATATTTTTTTAAGGATATCCTTTTTCATAATTTATTCCAAAACACCGTGCTTAATGCGCGGGTCAACGGCCGCCAGCAAAATATCCGCCAAGAGATTACCGGCGATAAGCATCAGGGAACCGATCACGACCGTGCCCATGACCAGGTAAATATCCTGGCTGCGCACGGCATCCAGTGTAACTACCCCCAACCCCGGCCAGCCGGTCACGATTTCAACTAAAGCCGCGCCGGATAAAAGATCGCCGAATTGATAACCAAAGATCGTGATCATCGGGTTTAAAGCATTGCGCAAGGCATGGACAAAGATGATGCGGATCGCCGGCAGGCCGCGAGAACGCGCAGCGAGGATGTACGGCGAACCCATGGTCTCAAGCATGTTGGCGCGCATAATTTTTTGCAAAACCGCAACCGCAGGGATCGTCAAGACAAAAGCCGGGATAACTAAATGGCGCGCGATATCGACAATTTTTCCCGGAAAATTAAGCATATCGTAATTTACCGAATGCATGCCGCCTAACGGCAAACCGCCGAAAAATGCCGCCGCGGAAAGGAATAAAAAGGCTAAAAAAAACGAGGGGGTAGCCACACCCAGTGCCGCAGCCAGCGACACCGCCTTATCAAACAGCGAACCGCGCCAAAAAGCCGCCAATACGCCTAAGGGGATCACTACGACCCAGGTTAAAAATACTGCCGTCAAAGAAAGGACAAGCGTATTTAAAGCGCGGGACGCAATAACCTTTAAGACCGGCGCGCGGTAAGCAAACGAATAGCCCATATCGCCCATCAAAATATTTTTTACCCAGAAACAATATTGCTCTACAAGCGGCCGGTTTAAATGTAACTTCTGCTCGTAATCCTTGATCACTTCCGGCGAGATCTGGGGATTTAATTTTAAGGTGTCGAGAAAATTACCGGGAGCAAGGTGGATAAAGGCAAAAGTAATAAAGGTGATCCCGAAGAACATCGGGATAAAAAGGAGGAAACGCTTAAAGATATACCGGCGCATGAAAGAATTTTAACATAAATGTACGCGCTTATGCCTCAAATATTTTCGCCGCAACCACTGCGCTCCCTCACGGGGTATTTTTATCTCGGCAGACACGCCCCACATACGGGGCGACGCGCGCGGCATACCTTACCGTGAATAGCGCCTGGTAAGCCTAACACATCATAAATTAAGGTAACTGTAGACGTGTTTACGGCTTCCCAGGCCACAACCACAGAATAGGTACATGTAAGGCGCTAGTCTGCACGCTCGAAAAAATCCCCCGGTCGGAAGCGCCACTTTAATTTTTTAACGCTTCTTGCCTTTGCAACAAAGTGCTTTGCCGTACTGTTTTGCGCGCACAGGCGATGTGCAGCCGCCCCTGAAAGGGGCCATTCGGGTTTAATTCAGCGGGGCAAACGTTGACCGAGCACGCCAGAAACAGTACGGCAAAGCACTCGATGACCGGAGCGCAAAGGCAAGAAACCATATACTGTGGATGGTGCGGCAAAAAGAAGCGAAAAAATGGCTGTGGGAAGGAAGAGCACCTACAGCCACGGATCGAGGTTACTCTTCCTTAAACCCACAACCAAATTTATTATATCATCGCCATATATTCTTAAACTTTACTTTATTTTTGCCAACAACCGTTGGACCAACGAAACCGGATTTCGAACGATAACATCCGGAGTCACCGGCTCTGCCGTAACTGGGGCTGGAGTCGGGGTTACCGGCATTGTTAATTTTGCCGAAATAATTCTCGGCCTATGCGCTCCGATATATTCGTGGGCTTTTCTCCAAAAATATTGCGCTGCCTCGCGTAAAACAGGGGCAAATTCCGGATGAATTTCCGCAAACCGTCCAACATAATATTCTGCGGCATCATGCGCACGATTTTTCCCTTTGTATAAATATTCCTCTACATATTCATGCCCGACAAGATAGATCAACGCCGTTTTAAGCCGCGCAGAAAAATGCATAGAAAAATCATGGGCGAGATCGCGTGACGAAAAATAAATCACCAGCTTATGGCCGTCTTTATCATTGTCCTCTACCTTCGCCAGTACGCCCGGCGCAATTTTGCGCGCGCCGTCTAAATAGCGGTATTCGACCGGCATGCCTTCGAATTCTCCCAAAGCTTCAGCCATATGGTCGCAGGCGTAATCCGACCCATAAAAACCCCCGGTAATTAAATCTTGAATATACTGCAGTTCTTCCCCTTGATAATTGCCCACAACGCCATGCGGCCCCGGTGCAGGAGTGAGGTCGCCGGCCTGCGCAAACTCAGCCTCAACATGCCGTATCTCGGCAACATATTCCGAATCTGGAATAAGGCCGAAACGTAATGAATTTACGCGAAAATCCTTTGCGCCCGAACCGTTCCGTACGAGGTCCTCCGCCGATTCATGCTGAGCGACCCACTCATGCTTATCCTCAGAATGGCTAACTTCATGCTTAAAAATATTATCGACAATAGTTTGAAAATCCCGAGCATCTTTACCCGCTTGGTCACCTTGACCCTGAGCATATGGCGCACGCAGCCCCAAAGCTTGGTCGATATCAACCGTACCTTCATCCTTATTAAACTCGGCAACTTTCTCGGTAGAGGTTTTATCTACAATGCGGTAACCGATGTCATATTTTGCCGAAGCCCATACCAAAAATTCGATAAAATTTTCGTAGCGCGAAACCCCTTTAGGCATAGAAAATTCTCTATAAAACCGCGAAAACCTTGCCGGATAAGGCATGGGCGTAGGCACAAGGGAAACTGTAGAAATAGAAGGTATATCGTTGTAAGCTATAGCGCGATTACGGCCGCTGCGCTTGGCATGATAAGCCGCCCGATCAGCCCTTTCTCTGGCCTTCGCCAATTCCTGTGCGGCTGCGCCGCTTGAGGAAGCGCGTGACTCGCGTATCTGCTGTAATGCTGTCCGGTCCAAGTAAGACGCGCCGATACTGATAGTAACGTTGAAATCATCCTTTTCTCCGCTTTCCTTCTCCATAGAAAACTGCAGCTTCTCCACGGCTTTGCGTAATTTTTCCGCAACCGTCATAATATCCTCTTTATCGGCGCTCGGAGCAAGCAAGACTAAAAACTCCTCGCCGCCGACACGGAACAATTTATCCAGCGGGCAACGCAGCACTTCTGTCACCTTTGCGGCAACCCTGCGCAAAACCTCATCGCCTGCGGCATGACCATACGTATCGTTAACCCTTTTAAAGAAGTCGAGATCGAACGCCAAAACGCCGTAAAACGATCTCTGCTTATCACGCGCGGCAGCGGCAAAATATTCAGGAAAGGCTTTCTCATTTAAATGCCTCAAGTTATGCGCCTTAGTAAGCGCATCATAATCGCCGTCGCGCACGGCCCGGGCAATTGCTTCCAAGGGAACGCGGCCCTGATGAATCTCCTGTGTCGCCGCGTCAAGGACATCGGTAAGGGCGTGCAAAGACGCTTCATCGATGATCAGCGGGAAAACCCTGCCTTCTCGCTGATTTTTCGGCCAATTGACGATCATCAAAATATCGTAGATCTTGTCGCTGCGCTGCGAAAACCAGAATAATTTTTCATTGACCATCCCCTCGCCGAAACCTTTTTTATTTTTAGAACCGTTTTCATCGCTCTTTAAAGCTTTTTCGGCAGAATATCGCAAAGGTAAAAAATTGCGGTTGGTGATATTTAAACCGACTAATTTTTTCCGGCCGTTATCGCCTTCCTTAACCACCCAATGCCAGCCAAGCAGGCTGTTCGCGGCGTACCAGGCTTCTTCCGCTAAAAGCTCGGCGATATATTCCTGGCGCGCGGTTTCGTCCAAAGAATTATACAAACCGATTACATCCGCAATCCAGCCGTTTTCATCATTCTCGGAAGGCACGCGCGGGCCGATACCCTCTTCTCTTTGTATAAATGGATCAATACCGATATAGTATTTGCCGCTATGTAATTGCTTGCTGTAAGCTAACTGGCTTAAAACGCCACGGCCCTCGCCCGACGATAAAGCGAGCGAATAAACCTGCATCCATACTTCGTTGTTTAAAAGCCGGCTTATAACATCCGCGCCCAATCTGGCAATCGCTTCATCCACCTTGGCAACGGCAACATCTAAAGCATCGCCGCGTTCAATCGGGACCATCAAAGCCGCAAGGCCCTGGCGCAACTCCTGCAAAATCTGCCTCTGGCGCGACGATTCTGCCTGGCCAACTTTAAGCAGCACGATCTCCTGCGCCAGCGCTTCGGCTAATGCCTTATACCGTTCCAGGCGGGCAACAAGAAGCGATTGAGGAGGAAATACATCGATCAAAAGCGGATTCGCTCTCTCCCAAAGGCCCTGGGCCTCAAATTCTACGGCAAGCCTTGAAAGCGCTTCACGCTCACTCGCATCAACCGCGTCAATATATCTTTTAAGGAAATTCCGCGCGGCGCGGTCATCCGCTCCGGCTAACTGGACCAGCTCTTTATACAAAATAAAAAACGCAAAATACCGCTCGGTTTCCTTGCCAAAAAGATCCATAGTCCAAAGGTGCAGGCGCGTTTCGGCGCCTTGCGTCAATGCCGCAAAAGGGCGGCTTTGCGCAGAATCGCGCTTTAATTGATCGGCTTTTGTGGTGATCACGATCGAAAAATTATTATTAATAGCGTACGGCGCTATATTATTCCCTGCTTCGACGATCACCGAACGGGCAAACTTTTCCAAACTGATCTTTGAATCGATCAAGCCGGCACCCTCTAACGACACAACCCGAAAACGCCATCCGTCGTCAACGCGCTGAAAGTCGATACGCGCCACATCGTACTCAAGCTGCGAATAAGCATTTTCATCCGGAACATACAAAGGAAAAGACAGCTTCGAAGGAGAAACCTGCGGCAGATTTAAAACCTTTAAAAGCCTGCGCTTGCCTAACTCATCTTCCGGTTGTTCACGGCCGGCGCTGGAAGCGGTTACAGTTAAAGGTAAATTTTTTTCCTCCGGAGATTCTCTGGATAATACCTTCAAAATAGCGGGAAGCTCGCGCCTTAGGAGAACATCGAGCTCGGCATCCATCATTTCATTTTCCACGAGCGTTGTGTTATAGAGCAAAACATTCAATTCGTGGAAGAGGCTGATAACCCGTTGAAAAATACTGTTATAATTAACCCCGCCATAATTACCGTAACTGGTCGATAGAACAATGCCCACCCTATCCTCAGAAAATCTATAAGTCGCCGACAAAAATCCTTCAACCGGGCCCTGCCAAATCAAATCATCCTGAGCGAGATTTCTTAATTGCCGGGCCAAAGAAAACCCGGGAGCGCCCAGCTTGCTTTCGGCGATCCTTTCCAACGCGCGAAACGCTAAATCATCTTTCGCCACGCGCGTAAGCTCTTCCCTCTTACTTTTTATCTCCCGCTTGACCGCTAATGCCGTGGGCATATTTAAATCATCGGGCAACGGACGAACCGGGTCTTTGTAAACTCCGGCCGTTATCAGCGCGGGCGCAACCAAAACCGGCGCGGAAGTGGTTAAAACCGGGGAAGGCGTAGTCAAACCGGCAGCGGTAATTGCCACGCGCGCGCGGGCATCCCAGGAATCTTCGTGAACAAGCATATCTTTATAGGTTTCAGGATTAGCTGAAATGAAACTATGTATGACATCCAGTAAATAGATTAAACCCTTAGTGTTTTTTCCGCTTAAAGCGTCGCGAATATCCGTAGATGAGTCATCACCGGCTTGCTGTAAGCCCCTAATATTAATTCCAGTAACTTTAGCAAGTTTTTCCAGCCGGGCATTAATCTTAAAACCTCCATCAGGGTTCCTGATTACTTTACCGTCGTGATCCCGTTCAATGACTTCTCCAGCGCGATCAATAAAAATTATGCCGATAGTATGTTTCTCTTTATTAAACCTTTTATCCCCATGGATCACATCTTCGATCCTTTGGACCGTATCCGGCTCAGGATTGCCATGCAATAAAGCATATTCATCGTAAGCCTGAGTCCCACGCAAAACTTCATCGCATAAACGTTTGCCGATTTCCTGGCGCGCTTGATTTAAAATCGCTTCAATAGCATCCGCAGCGCTGCCGCGCCCTTGTCTTTCGTGGTGAGTATCAAAATATCCTCTGATTTTGCTCTCCAGCCCTTTGAATTTTTTATTTACGCAATAAAAATCCCCCTGGGTGGATTTGACTATATATTTCTCGTCGCCTTGCCCTAATTTACTTTGTGCCAATATCGACAAAATTTCCATCATCTCCTCCGGGCTAAAACCATACCTTCCAAACCAATAAGGCGCGATCACGCCGCGATTTCCGGCCCAGCGATAAGCATGGTCTCCACCGGCGGCATGCCAAAAATTGATCCGTTGCTCGGGGTTAAGTTGAGAAATCCGGCCTAAATCTTCCTCGGCGGCATCGCTTCTATTAATACCGAAATCAAACAACGGCCAAAACCATTGGGCAACGGCACGGCTTAAAATATGGCGGAAAATACGGTTAATAAAAGAGATCGGTTTACGCTTGTCATAATCATGGATCAGGAAGATCACCTTATCCATGCCGAGTTCAGCGATCATCTCTAACCCGCACCGTAAGTGAGCACGCGTCAAGGGATTGCTTTGAAGACCGTAGCTGGCGACATTTATCGGCCGGCCGATACCTTCAATCAGCATCTTATGCGCATAAGGAACCCCCTCGGAAGGGATGGGGTTCAGCGTACGCACACGCACGTAAGGATTAACGCTTTGCGCAGGATCATTGATGTGCAAGCGCCGAGCTATCTTTGTTAAAGAATCGCGAATTTTATCCGCACGGCCTTCAAAAATTTGGCCATCCGCGCCGGTATTAAACCATTTACTCCCGGTATCCTCCATATCTCTGATCAAAACATATTGCAAAGCGCCGGTGATTGGGTGATCCGTGCTCGCAATGAAACCGATATTCGCCGGACTTACATCGGCAAGGCCGTTGGAATGTTCCGGCAGATGGTATACGCCGTCAAAAACCCGCGTAAGCGTGTCCGAAAAATCGTGGTTCAAATCAATTCCAAATACCAATAAAGCTTCAAAAAATAATAATAACTCATCATAATAATGGGAAAAATAAATTAATGAACGCTCACGGGCGATTTCATCGCTGCCGAAAGAAATTTCAATAGCTTCGTGGGACAAGACATCGTTCATCAAAGTATAAAATAAGCGGCTCTCACGACTTTCCGTTAAACGATAAGGCGGCGCCCGCGTCGCCAGGCCCTCTGAAATTAAAGCTGTTTTTATATCGCCATCAACTTCGCAAGCACCTAAACGCCTTTCGGGAATATCTGAAATTGCATAAGGATAAAATCCGGCTTTCGCCTCCAGCGATTGAGCCGTAACACCCTTTTTAAGCCTGAGAAACGCGGCGATCGAAGCCAAATATCTTTCCAAATTGGCATGCAATAACGGTTTAGCTTTTTTAGTAAAAGCAGCAATCTGTCCCGCCACCCCTATGGCAGTTATCTCCGGATTAAGAAAGATATGATTAAGAAAATTATGAAATTGCAAGCTGGGTTCAAAGGTCATATCATAAAATGGCGCGATATCAGCTAACTCTATGGCTACCTCAACAGCGGTTTGATCATCATCCCACCGGATCAACTGATTGTCGGGAAGGGCCTGGGCTACAGAATACGAGATGTCGTTGCTCCTGCTAACCTTATCTAA
>Ga0265316_10006182_pt1 | contig 11483 bp, 7 predicted proteins | sample 4522metaG_FD_202092 | JGI IMG/M metagenome (GOLD analysis project Ga0265316, IMG submission 202092) | Rhizosphere microbial communities from Carex aquatilis grown in University of Washington, Seatle, WA, United States - 4-5-22 metaG | ecosystem: Host-associated > Plants > Roots > Rhizosphere >...
GATTCCGGGGTCGTCGGCCTCGATGAAGAAGAGCGCCCGTGTTGCGACATGTGCGATGTAGCCCTGCGAGTCAGTGGGCATGGCCGGATCCTCACCCTCGACATCGGCTCCCGAGAAGTAGGTGCCGCCCTTCACGAAGGCCTTCTTGATCGTGCCGGATACGGGGCTGTGCCAGCGGTGGTAGTTGAGGGCGCTGAGGAATGCCTGGTAGACCGTTCCGCCGACGAACTCGTCTACCGTCTCGTCGTTCGCGAGCATGTCCTGGAGCGAGTATGGCTGGCCCTTCAGCCAGAACTTGTCTTGCTTCTTCGCGTTGAGGCCGATCCGGTACGGCGTGGACTCGCACGCGCTCACGATCACCTTGTTGTCGTCAGGATCGGCGACGGGACGCTGGCCCTCCTTGAAGCGTCTGGCGAAGAAGTCGTTCCATGACTTGAAGCCCCAATGCTCGTCCTGCGGGTCGTATTGGTACTGCTCGATCCCGATCGCCTTGGCGGCGGCTGGGCTCTTCCAACCGCTCGGGCCGTCGTTGAACACGTAGAGCGAATCGGGCGCGCTCAGGAACTCGCACCAGACGTCGAGGATCTTCTTGAACATCGCGTTGACCGAATCCATGCGAAACGCGGCGAACCCGGCTGGTGTGCATACCGCCCAGTCGAGAATCGAGTCCAGGGGACACGCAACCATGCTCGTGTCGTCGTACGCCGGGCCCTCGGTCAGCACCCAGTTGATCAGGGTGAGCATCTGGTCGATGCTCGTCAGGTGATGCTGCCGGTACTGCCCGCTCTTCGGCACCTGGGTGAGCATCTGTTCCATGTACATGCGCACGATCGGGTCGGTCGCGATCAGCTCCTGGAACTCGAGGATGACGGGATGGAGCTCAGCCGGCTCAGCGAGCTCGACCTTCCTGGTCAGGCTCGCGACCCACGCGTCGAGCGCGCGTTGGTCGCTCGGCAACCAACCACCCACCTGCTGCCTGAGGATCTCTCCGGACGCTGCGCCTTTACGCATGATGTTCCTTCCATTAGCCGCGTGTTCGACCGCTTCTGGCGTGCGCACAAGTCACGTTCGACCGCCGGTAGCGGCCTCGGTCTCGCAATCGCAAAAGGCCTCATCGACGCCCAAGGCGGCACGATTTGGGCCGAGGAACGGACGTCGGTCGAAGCCGACGGCCAGGAACCCGGCTAGAAGGGTCGGGGTTCATACCTGGCATTTTGGTTATTTCCGTCAGTCCTGGAAAACGAGGCAATGGGGGCGGGAGGATTCGAACCTCCGTAGGCTGAGCCGACGGGTTTACAGCCCGTTCCCTTTGGCCGCTCGGGCACACCCCCAGGGAGCGGGATTGTAGCCTCGCGACTCGCGCGGCTCCGAGGTACCGGCGCCGCTCGCTAAAGCCGGGGGCACTTGCGGCCGATCCCATGGTCGAGTCCTCATGGATCTGAACAACCTGCTCAGGAGCGCCGTCGAGCTCGGCGCCAGCGACATTCACCTGAAGGTCGGCCAGCCGCCGATCCTCCGGCGCGACGGCGATCTCGATCCGATGGAAGGCTTTCCCGCGCTCGACGACGAGGGTCTCGCCGAGATCCTGCAGATCGTCGGCGGTCGCGCGCCCGAGAAGCTGCAGCACTTCCAGGACGTCGGCGACCTCGACATCGCCTACCAGGACGAGGATCTCCCGCGCTTCCGCGTCAACGCGTACCGCCAGCGTGGCGCGATCTCGTTCGCCTTCCGCGTCATCCCGAAGACGGTGCCGAACTTCGAGCAGCTCAACCTGCCGGAGGGCGTGCGGAAGCTCGCCGAGGAGCACCGCGGTCTCGTGCTCGTCACGGGCGCCACCGGCTCGGGAAAGACGACGACGCTCGCCGCGATGATCGACTACATGAACCGGCAGCGGAAGCAGCACATCATCACGATCGAGGACCCGATCGAGATCCTCCACCCGGATCACAACTCGATCGTCAACCAGCGCGAGGTCGGGCTCGACACCGAGTCCTTCGGCCAGGCGCTGCGCCGTGCCCTCCGACAGGACCCGGACACGATTCTGATCGGCGAGCTCCGCGACGCCGAGACGGCCCAGACGGCGCTGCAGGCTGCCGAGTCGGGCCACCTCGTGATGTCGACGCTGCACACGATCGACGCGGCGGAGACCGTCGCCCGCATGGTCGAGTTCTTCCCGCCCGAGAAGCAGGAAGTGATCCGCGCGATCCTCGCCGGCGTCCTGCGCGGCGTCGTCAGCCAGCGCCTGCTGCCGAAGATCGGCGGCGGACGCGTCGCAGCGGTCGAGGTGATGGTCATGAACGCACGCATCGCCGACCTGATCCGCGAAGGCAAAGCCGACGAGATCACCGACGCCGTCGCCGAGGGCGAGTTCTTCCAGATGCAGACCTTCACGCAGGCGCTGATCGAGCACGTGCTCTCCGGCAAGGTCGACGCGGAGATCGCGGCGAACGCCGCGACGAACCGGCACGACTTCCTCGTCTCGCTCGAGCAGGCTCAGAAGCGGCAGCGTGCAGACCAGGCGGCGGTCGCGGCAGAGGCAGCCGCCGTGGAGGAAGCAGCGCACCCGACGCCGGAGCCTGACACGCTGCTCGGAATTCCCCAGCAGGCCGAAGAGGGTTTCGGTCTGCGCGTCGCCCCCACGGGCTAGTCCCGATGCGCCGGCTCGCGTTGCTCGCGCTCGTCCTCGGTGTCGTGCTGCTGGCCGGGACGGCCCGCGCGGACACCTTCGCCGTCCTTCCTTCGTCGTCTGCGGCGTCGGCCCCTATGTCCTTCCTGCCCGACCTGACGCCGAACGCCGCCGGATCGGTCGCTCTGCCGTTCAACCTCGAGGTTGTGCCGTCGTCTCCGGCGCAGCTCTCCTACGCGCAACTGCTCGGCATCTGGCAGCGCGCCGGCTCGACCTACGGAATCCCGTGGCAGGTGCTCGCCGCGATCAACAAGGTGGAGTCGAACTTCGGCCGCAACATGGGCCCGAGCTCCGCAGGCGCGATCGGCTGGATGCAGTTCATGCCGGACACGTGGCTCCGCTGGGGCACCGACGGAAACGGCGACGGCGTCGCCGATCCGTGGAACCCGGACGACGCCATCCTCTCGGCGGCGCGATATCTCGCCGCAGCCGGCGGTGCGACCGATCTCTACCGCAGTGTCTATGCGTACAACCACGCCGACTGGTACGTGACGGAAGTTCTCGATCTGGCCAATCTCTACGGCGCGAACACCGGCGTCGCCTTCTCGCTCGATCGCCTCCAGATGTCCCTGGACACGGCGCGCAATGCCGTCGTCACGGCGAACGGAGAGCTGGTCGCAGCGCGAGAAACACTCCGGGGGCTGGACCGGCAGGTCACCCGGGGGGAGGCGACGGCGGCAAACGCGTCGCTGCTCTCCAACCGGCTGACCCTCGAGGCGCGCGCCGGACGGATCGCCTATCGCCGTGAAGCCGCAGCGCAGGTCGTCGACCAGAAGACGCAGGCCCTGGCGGAGGCTCGACAGGAGCTGGCCCGCGCCGAGCAGGCGTCCGCGGCGTCTTCCTTTGCGCCCGGTGCGGCCCAGCTCCTCGGGGCGCCTTCGTATTCCTCCGGCTACGTCTTCCCGGTCGGTGGCGGCCCCGGCATCGTCTTCGCCTCCCATACGCACCACGACTACCCCGCCGTCGACATCGCCGCGCCCCTCGGCTCGCCGCTCTACGCGCTGGCGGACTCTGTCGTCCTGCGCTCGTGGAGCATGCCCGACCCGCAATGCGGCATCGGCCTGACGTTGCAGGCCTTCGACGGCCAGGTCTGGACGTACTGCCACCTCTCGGTGCTCGATGCGAACATCGTCCCGGGCGCCTCGTTGAGCGCGGGTGAGCCGGTCGGCCTCGTCGGAGCCACAGGCGATGCGACCGGGCCGCACCTTCATCTCCAGCTCCAGCCCGCAACGGGGTGGCCGCAGCAGGAGCCGTGGTTCGCGTCCTTTGCCGGCACGGCCTTCACGTGGTCGGACACCGCGGCGAACGACGCTCCGGCGAACGGCGCCACGCTGGCCGTCCTGAGCGACACGGCGACGATCGGCCGCACGCTGGCGGTCGTGGGCGAGCCTGCCCCGGCGGTCCGGGCCGGTGGAGGCCCCGCCTTCGATCTCGGTTCCCCCGTCGCGACCCAGACGTCCGGCGCCCCAGTGGTGTTCTTCAGCCGCTCTGGGTCTTAGGTTCGCGGCGACTTCTGCCGACAACACCTGTGATGGCCCGTAAGCTGCCCACCTTTCTGCCGCGCATTGCGGTGCTCGTCCTCGTTGCGCTCGCCGCCACGGCCGGGCTGACGTTCGCCGCCGGCGGCCGGGTCGCCTCGGCGCCCGCGGTCCCGACCGTCGACACAGCGCCCACACCTCCGCTGATCGTGCCCGAGGTGCGCAACCTGGCCTTCGTCTTCGCCAAGGGGACGCTCGCCGATGCGGGTTTTGCCTGGCGCGTCGTCGGTCCCGTCGACGGCTTCGCGGCGAACATCGTCGTCGGGCAGTCTCCCGCAGCCGGCACCCGCGTCGTCGACACCGGGGCGCCGCTCATCACCTTGACGCTCAAGCGCAACGGCTCGTACAAGCAGCTGGGCGAGGCGTCCAACAAGTCCCCATACCCCGGAACGGTCGTCCAGGAGGCCGATCTAGCAGGCAACCCGCTCGGTCCGGCGGCGCCCGCCGCGGAGACGCCGAAGACGCCCGCGAAGACGGCGACCACCTCTGCGGCCACCGCGACGACGCCTGCCGCAACGACGCCCGCCGCAACGACCACTGCAACCACGGCAACGACTCCCGCGACTCCCGCGACGACCGCGACGACGCCGGCAAAGACCGCGAAGAGCGTCACGCCGGCGACGAAGCCTGCAGGCGTGACGACCGCCAAGTCCACGCCGGCCACGTGGCCTCAGACTCGCCCCGTCGCGTTCGTCGATCCCGGCGCCAAGAAGGAGCCGCTCGACGAGATGCCCCTCCCGGATCGCGCCAAGGCGCTGGGGACGTGGCTCGACTCTCACCGGACGAAGTCCGCCAAGGACGCCGCCTACTGGCTCTACCAGAACGATTGGGTCGTCGCCGGTGCGCAGATGGGCTGGTGGCACGGCGCCGACGCGCTGCAGACCCTGATCGCGGTCGACCGCCGCACCCAGTCCCTCTGGGGGATCGGCGCCAAGAGCGCCTCCGCCGCCCAGCAGGCACTCGTCGAGGTCAGGGCAAAGGCCAAGCCTTGATCCACCGGCTCCGGCTCCGGCTACCGGTCCGCGGCGAGCACGGCGTCACCCTGATCGAGATGATCATGGTGCTCGCGATTCTCGGCACCGTGCTCGGCGGCGTCACCACCGTATTCGTCGCCGGTTCCCGCGCAGAGCTCCAGGTCAACAACCGCTTCCAGGCCCAGGAGGCGGCGCGCCTCGCCATGGGTGCCGTCCGCGCCGACGTGCACAGCGCGTGCGCCGTGGCCGTGAACGGCGGCAACACGGTGATGACCTTGTCGGTTCCGGTGACGGACAGGACCAAGAACCCAGTCGTCCCGGCTGTGCCGGGTGAGCAGTGCGGGACGATCAACGCGGCCAACATCGTCAAGATCATCTGGGTCGTCTGCACGAGCCCGACCGTCTCGACACAGTTCGCGATCTATCGCGCGACCGCCACCACCTGCCCGAGCACGGGCAAGCTCGTCGCCAACAATCTGATCAACAGCCTCGCGGGGTTCGGAGGCTTCTTCAAGCCGACGCTGATGACCGCGCCGGTGGCATGGGTCGGAGCGATCAACTGGGGTGAGACACAGACCGTCGACGTGGATATCGCGGTGACGCTGAAGACGGGGGCCGGCGGGGCCGGCGCACCGTTCGACCTGAAGCAGCGCCTCGCCCTCTCGAACACCGTCTGGTCGCCGGGCCCTGCCGGCACTGCCTGCTCCGCCTCGGTTCCGTGCTTTCCCGGGCCGTGCGACTACACGGACCCCATCACCCTCGCTCCCGCCCCGTGCTTCCCGGCCGCGATCTCGTGAACCTCGCCGTCGCAGCCTTCGCATTCGCCCCCGGTCTGGCAATCGGCAGCTTCCTGAACGTCGTGGTCGCACGCGTTCCGCTCCGGCGATCGATCGTCAGCCCGCCGTCGGCCTGCATGAGCTGCGGTAACGAGCTCGTCTGGTACGACAACATCCCGCTCGTCTCCTGGCTCGTCCTACGCGGGCGTTGCCGAACGTGCGGCGTCCGGATTGCGGCGCGCTATCCCGCCGTCGAGCTCGCGACTGCGCTGCTCGTGGCCGGCTGCTTCTGGAAGTTCGGCTTCACCGGCTCGGCTTTTGTCGCCGCCTTCTTCTGCATCACGCTCGTCACCGTCTCGGGCACGGATGTCGAGCACCACATCATCCCGAACCGGATCGTCCTTCCGGCCGCCGTCGTCGTTCTCGCCGCCAATACGGCGCTCCACCTGAGCCCTGAGTGGGCGCTGGGCGCGCTCGGCGCGTCGGGTTTCCTGTTCGCAGCCGCCCTTGCCTACCCGAAGGGGATGGGCATGGGTGACGTGAAGCTCGCGCTGCTGATGGGCGCGGCGCTTGGGCGGACCGTGCCGGTGGCGCTGATGATCGGCATGGTCGCAGCGCTCGTCCCCGGCCTGTACCTGCTTGCGCGTCACGGGAGCGCCGCTCGGAAGATGCGGATCCCGTTCGGCCCCTTCCTCGCGCTCGGCTCGATCGTCGCCCTGTTCTGGGGCCACGAGCTGCTTACGGCCTACTGGTCGATCGGGCATTGAGACCTCTACCCGAACGAGGGACGGCGAGCCTGCCCAGTCCTGCCGATGGAAGAACCTCCTCCCTGGACGTGGACTCCGGACGCGACTTGCGGTGAAAAACCTGATGCCATTCCTCCCCGATCGCTGCAGCCGTTCCCTGCGGCGGGCGATGCGTCGGCTCGCCCAGGAGCACGGGATCTCGCTGCTCCTCGCCCTGATCTCGCTTGTCGTGCTCTCGACGGTCGGCGGCGGTGTGGCGGTCTACACCTCGAGCAACCTCCGGCACTCGTACTCCGACCAGTCCACCGCGAGCGCGTATCACCTCGCCGAAGCCGGTCTGGCGGAAGCGATGTCGCGCCTCCAGGGCGCGAACGACCCGACGGACTCGACGGTCCTCAGCTCGACGACGCGCAGCGACGGGTCACTCGGCGGCAAGTACACCTACAGCGGCAGCTCGATCTGGACGGACAACGGCACGGTCGTCCCGAACGGCACCGTCACTGCGGACAAGGTCACCTGGACGGTCACGGCGACGGGCTCTGTCGGCAACCCGCCGCGGACCTCGACGCTCACGCAGACGGCGGACGTGAAGTTCCTCGTCGCCGGTGGGAACGTCGGAGCGTGGAGCCGCTTCTACCAGGGTGACCCCAACACGTGCCTCACCATCGACACCGTCACGATGCCGGCCCCGCTCGCGACTCCGAGCGACCTCTGCCTCGTCAACGGCGGCGCGATCACCGGCGCCGGCACGTCGATCAATGTCGGCAAGAGCGTCTACATCACCGGCCCGCAGGTCACCGGCGGCACCCACTATCCGGCCGCGGGCACGGGCTGGACGAACCCGACGAACGTGTACACGAACAACGGCGTGTACGCCACCACCTCCATCGCCGCCGGCGCGACCGGTTCGAACCAGGACACGACCAACTTCAGCCTCGGGATTCCGACAGGCGCGAAGATTCTGGGGATCGCCGTCTCGCTCGAGCGGATGTCGAGCGCCTGCTGCAACGCCGTGCAGACGATCACGGAGACGGGCAGCCCGACGGGCGGAACGTTCAAGCTCAGCGGGACTCCGCCCGGTGGATCCGCCACCACCTCGACCTCGATCGCGTATAACGCGAGCGCCACAACGGTGACGAACGCCCTCGTGACGATCTACGGCAGCGGCAACGTGTCCTGCACGGGTGGCTCGCTTCCCACCGCCGTCGTCTGCACGTTCCAGGGCTCCGACGCGTCGAAGGCCGTCACGCTGATGTCGCTCTCCTCGAAGAGCCTCACGGGCGGCTCCTCGCCGACACCGGTGTTCGCGAACACGGTGATCGGCATGAACGGCACGCTGTCGGACCACACCGTCCAGCTGCTCAAGGCGGGCGCTCCTGTCGGTAATAACAAGGCGACGGCCACCATTTGGAGCACCAGCTCGACTACGGTCAACTACGGCACCACGTCCGACCTCTGGGGTACGACGTGGACCGCCGCCGACCTGAACGCCTCGAACTTCGGCCTGCGCTTCGCGGCGGACAGCGCCGGGGGGGCAACCGCCACCGCGTCGCTCGACTGGGTCTCCATCACGGTCACCTACAACGACGACACGACCGGCATCGGCACTGCCGCCATCCCGATTCACGACGCCACCATCGGCGGCACCTGCACGTACAACGGTCAGGCGGCGCACACCCCGTGCACGTCGGCCGATCACGTATGGGCGGGCACGATGACAATGGGGCCGCTCGATCCCACCATGGTCTTGCCCCAGTTGGACCTCGAAAACGATTTCCAGAACGCGCGACCGGGCCCGAAGCATCCGTGCACGAACGCCGGCAACGGCCTCGCGCCGATCCAGTTCGACAACGACAACTCGGCTCATTCGAACAACAGCCTGATCTTCGACAACAGCCCCACCCTCGACATGACACCCTTGAACCGCGACTACGACTGCCAGGTGGTCGAGAACGGCGTCCTGCTCGGCCGGCTCGCCTGGAACCACTCGACCCACGTGCTCACGATCGGCGGCACGATCTTCTTCGACGGCGACGTCCGCTTCGACGACGACGGCCAACTCATCCACTATCAGGGCCGCGCGCTCATCTACGCCGCGGGCGACGTCGAGTTCGACGAGCTCGTCTGCGCCGGCGGCCAGGGGTGGCCCGGAGACGGAAAGACTCCGGCCGGCAACTCGTGCGTCGGGAACATGTCGGGCTGGGACCCGACGAAGAACATGCTGGTTCTGCAGGCGCACGGCAACTCCGAATACGACCAGGGTGGCTCGGACTGCAGCCCCCTGATCGAGGGCCAGACGTGCAACGGCATCCATCCCCAGTCGGGCTTCCAGGGTCTCGTCTCGGCGGAGGGCACGTGCATGATCCACGAGCGCTTCTTCCTCAGCGGCCCGGTCCTCTGTCAGAACATCAGTCTTCCGTACCAGTCCGACGGCTGGCCCACCTACTTCCCCTTCCCCGCGATCGGCTCGCTCATCGACGGCCAGAAGTACGGCGACCAGACGAGCGCGAGCGCGTACGAGATCACCCCCGGCCCGCAGAGCGGCTAACGCTCCAGGCGGCGGCCCCTGGGCCGCCTCGTTCGAGGGATTCTCAGAGGCACGGCAAGCGCACCGGCGAATGGTCCGGGTCCTAAGCCTTTGAGGCGTCGCTGCCGATAACTCGTTCGAGGGATCGAATGTGACGGTTCCTGGTTTACCGAGCCGTGAGCGAGAACGAATCCGATACCCCGTCGCTGCGAACCACGGGCTCCCAGCCCGTCCGTAGCGCTGCGCCGCTCTCGAGCGGCGGCTTCGGCACGAACGATGCGGTCGAGCTCGTCGTCGATCTGCTCGCAGCGACGAAGCTCGTCCCCGCGGACAAGCTTGCGCTCGCGCGCGGCCGCGCCCAGCAGACCGGTTCGCTCGCCGCAGCACTCGTCGAGGAAGGCGTTGCATCGAGCGAGGGCATCGCGCGGATCCTCGCGGCGCGCCACCGCCTGCCGCTCGTCGACCTCGGGCTGACCGGCGTCGACAAGGAAGCGGCGCAGAACATCCAGATGCACGTGCTCGAGCGCGTCGTGGCAATCCCGTACTCGTTCGAGAACGGGGTGCTGCGCATCGCGGTCGCGGACCCGGCGAACCTGCACGGCATCGACGAGCTGCGCCTTGCGACGCGCTTTCCGATCGAGCTCGGCGTCGGTTCGCGCGACGACATCCTCCAGGAGCTTCGCAAGCTCGTGCGCGCGGCAGAAGGCGCACGCACCTCCGTCCAGGAGGACATCGACGACTTCGAGGCGGAGCAGAAGGACGACGACGAGACCGACCTCGAGGCTGACGACGGCGTCTCCGACGCACCGCTCGTCCGGCTCGTCAACTCGGTGCTCTTCCAGGCTGCCGAGGACGGCGCCTCCGACATCCATTTCGTGCCACAGGAGGACGCACTCGTCGTGCGTTTCCGCATCGACGGTGTGCTGCAGGAGATGCAACGCATTCCGAAGCGCATGGCGCCCGGAGTCACGACACGCTTGAAGGTGCTCGCGAAGCTCGACATCGCCGAGCGCCGTAAGCCTCAGGACGGCCGCATCTCGCTCAGCGCCGCGGCCGCCGGACGAACGCTCGATGTCCGTGTTGCGACGCTGCCGACGGTCGAAGGCGAGTCGGTCGTCATGCGTCTGCTCGACAAGTCGAAGAAGCCGCCGACGCTCGAGGAGCTCGGCATGAACGACCTGATGCGCGAGCGGATCGCCGACCTCATCACCCGCCCGACCGGCGCGCTGCTCGTCACGGGGCCGACCGGTTCAGGTAAGTCGACGACGTTGTTCGCCTGCCTCTCGCAGATCAACCGGCCCGAGATCAACATCATCACCGTCGAGGATCCGGTCGAGTACCGCCTCTCCGGCATCAACCAGGTGCAGATCAATCCGCGTGCCGGGCTCACCTTCGCGGCGGCGTTGCGCTCGATCCTGCGTTCCGACCCGGACGTGGTGATGGTCGGTGAGGTTCGCGACGGCGAGACGGCGAAGATCTCGATCGAGGCTGCACTTACCGGTCACCTCGTGCTCTCGACGCTGCACACCAACGACGCCCCGAGCGCGTTGACGCGCCTGAACGAGATGGGTGTCGAGCCGTTCCTGACCGGCGCAGCCGTCACCGGTGTGCTCGCACAGCGGCTCGCGCGAAAGCTCTGCTCGAGCTGCTGTGAGATGTACCAGCCGTCCGCCGACGACCTGATCGCAGCCCGCGTGTCACCCGACGTCGCAGCCGCCAGCGACGGCATGTCGTTCTACCGCAAGCGCGGCTGCCCGCGGTGCAACCAGACGGGCTACAAAGGCCGGGTCGGCATCTTCCAGCTCATGGAGATGACCGAGGACCTCGCGACGATGGCGGCCAAGCACGCCTCGCGCGAGGACATCGAGCGCGCCGCGCTCGCCGGCGGTACGCGCACGCTGTGGGACGACGGCATTGCCAAGGTTGCGGCGGGCCTCACGTCGCTCGAAGAGCTCGCCCGCGTCACGGTCTAGATGTCCTGCCTGCACAGGTTATGAACGGCTGAGAGATACGTCCGGCCGCGCCGGCGCTTTCTGGCTCTTGCCGGCCGAGCGAGCGCGCCTGCGCACCTCGTGCCAGCTTCCGCTTGTCCAGCCGGGCCATGCCCCGACCCAAGAGCGGGACCTGGTCCGAACCAGGTCCCGCCTCAGGCGCCCTGCAAGACATCTCATGCCGCAAGCCCGCTCAGCGACCGGCGTTGCGAGAATCGGGACCTGGTCCGAACCAGGTCCCGATT
>Ga0265316_10006183_pt1 | contig 11479 bp, 7 predicted proteins | sample 4522metaG_FD_202092 | JGI IMG/M metagenome (GOLD analysis project Ga0265316, IMG submission 202092) | Rhizosphere microbial communities from Carex aquatilis grown in University of Washington, Seatle, WA, United States - 4-5-22 metaG | ecosystem: Host-associated > Plants > Roots > Rhizosphere >...
GATTCGTGCTACTGGGCCTGATGACGCTGAACCGGATCGGGCTTGATGGTGCGGTGCTGCAGATGTTCTCGCATGGCATTCTTGCGGGGCTGCTCTTCGCCATTGTCGGCCGCGTGGTCTACGACCGCACGCACACACGCCAGTTTGCCGATCTGGAGCACATGCATTTGTCCAAGCGGCTGCCCTTTGCCGCGTGGGCGTTCGTGGTCGCCGGAATGGCATCGATGGGCCTGCCCGGCTTTTCCGGCTTTATCGCGGAGCTGCAGGTGCTCATCGGATCGTGGCGCGCACAGCCATGGTGGACGGGCGCTGCCGGCGTCGGCATTGTGGTGGGTGTGGCCTACACGTGGCGCGCGCTGCAGAAGGCGTTCTTCTCCGATGCGCCGCCCGCGCCGCACATCCAGGACCACGCGCACGCGCTGGCCCCTATCACCTGGCCTGAGATAGCCGGTTTCTCGCTGCTGACCGCGGCCAGCCTGTGGATCGGACTGTATCCGCGCATTCTGCTTGATCAGATCGAGCCCGCTGTCAGGACCTTCCTTGCTGCTGGAGGAGTTCAATGAACTACGCCGATCTCTTCCGCATCACGCTACCCGAGACGGCGCTTGAAATCGCGGCGCTACTTGTGCTGGTAGTGGATCTGGCATTCCTGCGTCAATCGGCGATGCGCGTCCGCGCCACTGTTGCTTCGGTGCTGGGCGTTGCCGGATGTGCGATTGCATTCCTCTTCATGCTGGGGCAGGGAACTCAGACTTTCTGCGCCACCGGATCGCTCGATACCGCGCTGCTCTCCACCGGCGGCCTGATCGCCGTGGCGCAGAGTGGAATCCTGGCGCTGACTGCGCTAACACTTCTCTTGCTGATCGATTCAACCTTCACACGCAACCCAGGCGAGTATGTGGCCGTTGCGCTCATGTCCGCGGTTGGCGGCCTTGTCATTTCCGGTGCACAGGACCTGCTGGTTATCTTCATAGGCCTTGAACTTCTCTCCCTGGGACTCTACGTTCTGACTGCATTTGCCAAGCTGTCCGGTCGAAGCGCCGAGGCTTCGCTCAAGTACTACCTTTTTGGCGGAATGTCGGCGGCGTTCCTGCTGTTCGGATTCAGCTACCTCTACGGCCTGACCGGATCGACCAATCTGCATCAAGTCGTTCAGGGTTCCATCACCTCGATTGGTTCCGGAAGCCCTCTGTTCTACGTGGCGCTGGTTATGATCGCAGCCGGCCTTGGTTTCAAAGTGGCTGCGGTGCCGTTCCACTTGTGGGCGCCGGATGCGTATGAGGGTGCGCCCGCTCCCGCCGCGGCGTTCATTGCTTCGGTGTCGAAGGTGGCAAGCTTTGCGTTGCTCATCGGGATTGGCACGGCGATCGCGCATCCTTTCACCGACACACATCTGCTGCGGTCCGGGATGGTCATGGTGCATAGCGGGCCGTTGCCGAAGTACATAGGGCTCGCCGGACCATGGTCGATCCTGTTGGCCATTCTCGCCGCTGCGTCGATGCTCGTCGGCAATCTGGCTGCGCTGGCGCAGACAAGCGTCCGCCGGCTGCTGGCCTACTCGGCGATCGCGCATGCGGGCTACATGCTGCTGGCGCTGGCCTATCCCACTCAATCGCCGCGCAGCAATGAGGCTGTTCTCTACTACATCCTGACGTATGGGCTGACGACAGTCGGGGCCTTTGGAGTTGTAGGAGTTGTGGAGCGGGCTACGGGGAGCGACAAGCTGGATACGTTCCTCGGGTTGCAGAAGCGCAACTCGCTGCTCGCTGCCGTGCTGCTGATCCTGCTGCTGTCGCTGGCGGGAATTCCGCCGCTGGTGGGCTTCTGGGCCAAGTTCAACCTGTTTGCCGCGGTGCTTTCAGCGAACGCCGGAGTGGTTCCTTTTGCGCTGGTGGCATTGGCAGTAGGAATGAGCGCGGTGTCACTTTATTACTATCTGCAGGTTCTCAAGCGCGTTTACGTGATGCCTGCTCCACCGGATATGTGCTGCGTAGACGTGCATCCCGTCACAGCGATTGTGCTGGCGCTGATTGCCGCCGCGGTACTTGTGATGGGGTGCATGCCGGCGGTGCTGCAGAACTGGATCGCCGGCCTGTAACGACCGTTCGCAGACATGAAAATGCCCGGATTCTGCTGCCGAATCCGGGCATTTGTTTCTTCGATAACAATCGATCAGCTCCGCAGCAGGTCCTTGACTTGTTGCATCATCACGTCGCGGCCCACATCGCTGATGGCGTCAGTCAGCGGAATCGATTTGGGGCACGCCTCTACGCAGTTCTGGGCGTAGCCGCACTCCTGGATGCCGCCATCGCCGGCGAGGGCGCGCAGACGTTCCTCCATCAGCACCTTGCCCGTGGGATGCATGTTGAACAGCTTGACCTGGGCGATGGTGGCAGCGCCAACGAAGCCGGTACCTTCATTGAACTGCGGGCAGACCTCCATGCAACAGGTGCAGGAGATGCAGTTGGACAGGGGATAGCGGATCTCCTGCTCCTGGGGATACTGACGCGGTCCGGACCCCAGGTCGTAAGTGCCGTCGATGGGGACCCAGGCCTTGACCACTTTCAGATTTTCAAAGAGAACGGAGCGGTCAACCTGAAGATCGCGAACCAGCGGGAATTTGGAAAGAGGTTCGAGCTTGATGGGCTGCTCCAGATTGTCAATCAGAGCCGAGCAGGCCATGCGAGCCTTGCCATTGATGCGCATGGCGCAGGAGCCGCAGATCTCCTCCAGGCAACTGGAGTCGTAAGTGATCGGAGTCGTGGGCTTGCCATCGGCGGTCACTGGATTGGCGGCGATATCCATCATCGCGGAAGTCACGTTCATTCCCGGCCGCCACTCCAACTCGAACCGCTCCCACACCGCCGGCGCATCCGGATTGGCCTGGCGCTTGATCTCTAACTGAATCGTCTTGTTTGCCATGGTCCCTTTCGCTTCCGCATTCCCGCCGGAGCTAAAACCCCGTCGATTCTGCTCGGCCTGATGTACGGGCTAAAGCACGTACCCTTCACCTCAATACTTGCGCGGACGCGGCTTGATGTACTGCGTGTCCACTACCTCGTATTCAAACTTCGGTCCATCGGGCGCGCCGGTGAAACTTGCCTTGGTCGTCTTCAGGAACTTCTCGTCGTTGCGCTCCGGAAAATCCGGTTTGTAGTGCGCGCCGCGCGACTCATCGCGCAGAATTGCTCCCAGGGTAATGGTGCGCGAGAGCTCCATCATGTTATAGAGCTGGCGGGCGAAAGCGAAGCTGGTGTTGGCCCATTGGCTCTTGTCGCTCAGGTTCACTTTCTTGTAGCGCTCCAGCAGCTCCACAACCTTCTCGTCTGCCAGTTTCAGCCCCTTGTTGTAGCGGATGACGGAGGCGTGCTGGGTCATCACCTCGCCGAGCTCGCGCCACAGCTTGAAGGGATTTTCTCCCCCCTGATTGTTGATGAGCTTCTTGTTGAGTTCCACCTGCCGCGCCACTTCCTGCGCCGCCCCGCCGTCGCCTTCCTGCGCGCCGGCGCTGCCCGCGTACTTCATGGCCACAATTCCGGAGACGAAGCCCCCGTGGATGCAGCTTACCAGCGAGTTGGCGCCCAGCCGGTTGGCGCCGTGATACTGGTATTCGCATTCTCCCGATGCAAGCAGCCCGGGCACGTTGGTCATCTGGTCGTTGTCCACCCACAAGCCGCCCATGGTGTAGTGCATGCCGGGGAAGATCTTCATGGGCTCGACGTGGGGATCGACCCCTACAAACTTCTCGTAGATCTCCAGGATTCCGCCGAGCTTGCGATCCAGGGTGGCGCGGTCGATGTGGGTCAGGTCAAGGTAGACCATGGGCTGCCCGTCAATGCCGAGGCCGAGCTCATAGATCACTTTGTAAATGGCGCGGGTGGCCACGTCGCGGGGCACCAGGTTGCCGTACTTGGGGTACCACTCTTCCAGGAAATACCAGCGCTCGCCCTCGGGAATCTCGCGCCCGGGACGCTTGTCGCCGGCCTTCTTCGGAACCCAGACACGGCCGCCTTCGCCGCGCGCGGATTCCGACATCAGGCGCAGTTTGTCTTCGCCGGGAATGCACGTGGGATGCACCTGGATGAACTCGCCGTTGGCGTAATAGGCGCCCTGCTGGAAGACCGCGGATTGGGCCGATCCGGTGCACACCACGGAATTGGTGCTCTTGCCGAAGATGGCGCCGATGCCGCCGGTAGCCAGAATGACCGCGTCCGCTGCGAATGCCCGCACTTCCATGGTGCGCAGATCCATGGCCACGATGCCGCGGCACACACCCTTGCCGTCAATGATCGCGGAGAGAAACTCCCAGCCCTCGTACTTTTTCACCTTGCCTTCCGCCTCGGACCGGCGTACCTGTTCGTCGAGCGCGTACAAGAGCTGTTGGCCGGTGGTGGCGCCCGCGAATGCGGTGCGGTTATACAGCGTTCCACCGAAGCGCCGAAAGTCAAGCAATCCTTCAGGGGTGCGGTTGAATGGCACGCCCATGCGGTCCAGCAGATCGATGATGCCGGGCGCCGCTTCGCACATTGCCTTCACCGGCGTCTGGTTGGCCAGAAAGTCGCCGCCGTAGATGGAGTCGTCAAAATGCTGCCAGGTGGTGTCGCCTTCACCCTTCAGGTTCTTGGCTGCGTTGATGCCGCCCTGCGCGCAGACGCTGTGCGATCGTTTTACCGGGACGATTGAAAACAGGTCCGTGGTTCCGCCAGCCTCGGCAATCTTGATTACCGCCGAAAGTCCTGCCAACCCTCCGCCAACCACAATGATTCTGGGGCTTGCTGCCATGTTCTTACCGGATTCCTTTCCTTGGCTTCCTACCGAGTCAATGCAAGCCCGGGCCCGCCGTGATTATCATCGCCGGCGCAACGTTGACCGGTGCGTTGGCAAATTGGGGGCCGACGAACGCCCACATGCTATAGAGACCCACCGCACACAGAATTACGCCACCGGCGAGGCATACCCAGGCAAAGCGCCGCCGCGACTTCTTGCCCGGCGTGATTCCCCACTTGGCCGCAAAGAGCCAGATGCCGTATGCAAAGTGCCAGCAGATTGCGATCATGGCCACGACGTAGAAAGCCAGTATCCACGGATTTGCCAGCTCGGCCTGCACCTTGTGGAAGGCCATGCCCGGATTGTGGGGCAGGTCCGCGCCCAGGAAGCGCTGCGTGGCCACGTGGTAGCCGATGTAAAAGAACGCGAGGATGCCGGTCCAGCGCTGCGCCGAATACATCCAGTTGCCGGCCCACGGGTAATACACAACGTTCGATCTGCCGCGGAACCAGATGAAGAGGCCATAGACAGCGTGATAGGCAATGGGGATGAAGATGAAGACCCACTCCAGCACACGCACCGCCGGCAGGTTGTTAAGGAACTTGACCTGCGCCGCGTACGCCGCCGGCCCCTTCAGCGCTTCGAAGTTGGAAATCAAGTGCTCCAGCAAAAACGCGCCGATGGGAACGATGCCGAGCAGGGAATGCAGTTTGTGCCACAGGAATGAGTGGCCTTCGCCGGCGCGAAGCGGCTGTACGCCGCGTCGAACTTGAGGCGCGGCGGGATTTTGGGCGGTGGCCATGAAGTATTGATCTCCTGAACCTGCGGCGGCCGGAAAATGGCGCCGCGCGTTTCGGATTGAGAGACGGGCATGTAACTTGAAATACCCAAGGTATTATTGGGTTCGCGACTTAGGGTCGTCAAGGAGCAGAGACCAGGGAGGCGGCGAGCGTGATCATCGTCACTGATATTGTTCCTGCAACTTGAATAGCAGCGCTTCCAATGCGCGCCCGCGATGGCTCAGGCTGAGTTTGGTTTCCAGGCTGATCTCGGCCATGGTCTGGCCCAGCTCGGGCAGGTAAAACAGCGGATCGTAGCCGAACCCCCCCGTGCCGCGCGGCGCGCCGAGAATGATGCCCTCCACGCTGCCTTCGCCGGTTTGGATGACGGCGCCATTGCGGGCCACGGCCAGCACGCAGCGGTAGCGCGCGGTGCGCTGCTCCGGTTCGAAGTCCACCAGGCGCTGCAGCAGCACCATGTTGTTCCACACGTCGGTGTTGTCATTTGCGTCCGGCGAGTCCACCAGGCCCGCATCGGCCGCATAGCGCGCCGAGCGCACGCCGGGCGCGCCATGCAGCACATCCACTTCCAGGCCGGAGTCGTCCGCTATCACCAACTCACCCGGAGCAAAGCGCGAATAGTAGATCGCCTTCAATGTCGCGTTGGCCTCGAACGTGGTCCCACTCTCGTCAGGCGCCGCCATCAGAGCAAGCCCTGGCAGGGGCGCAAGCTGGATTCCGTGCGCATCGGCCGCGGTGCGGAAGTCGCGCAGCTTTCCCTGGCTCGTGGTTGCCACAAACAGCCTTAACGCCATGCAGTCAGTTTAGCGGAGCTTTGCAAAGAGGCGGTTCAGGACGCACAATGATCAGGCTTCGCATGTGAGGTTCCAAACGCCAATGAATGCTCAGACCCGGTGTGTTTTTTCCGCAGTCTGTTTTGCCATTTCATTCAGCCTTCCCGCGTTTGCCGTTTCCGGTCCCGTCCAGCTCCGCGTGGATAATCTGGTAAATCCCCTCGGCATCGACGACCCCACCCCGAAGTTCTCTTGGCAACTGGACGACCCAGCGCGCGGGGCGAAGCAGGTCGCGTATCAGGTGGACGTGTTCGCCAGTCCTGATGGGCCTTCCGACATCAAGCTGGCTTACTGGTCCAGCGGCCGCATCGAATCCGACCAGTCACTCAATATCCGTTATGCCGGTCCCGCGCTCAAGCCCTCCACGCGCTACTACTGGCGCGTGACCGTCTGGGGCGCCGATGGCAAGCCTTACGCCGCAAGCGAGCCCAACTGGTTTGAAACCGGCCTCATGTCCCAGGATGCGTGGAAGGCGCAGTGGATCGGCTACGAGACCACAGAGGAGACGGCTGTGCGGCACGCGCCCGCGCAGTGGATCGCCAGTCCCGATGCGGGCGCCCTGGCAAACGAGAAATTATTCCCCGAGCACTTTGCTTACCGCACCGTCATCCACATTGATAAGCCGGTGAAGGCCGCGGCGCTCTTTACCACGGCGGAGGACACGGCTGCCGCATGGATCAATGGCAAGCAGGTGCAGGAGGCGACGCCGTTTCCCGCGTGGCATCAAATGCCGTGGAAGAAATTTGTTCGCGCGGATGTGACGGACAAGCTGAAGCAAGGTGACAACACTCTGGCGCTCGAATCCGTGCTCTACTCCGTTCCGTCGAATGGTCCTGCCGCAGTGCCGCCCGCCATCTCCACCCTCTACGTGGAGTATGCCGACGGAAGCACAGCGGCCTTCAATTCGAGCCCGGCCTGGAAGACCGCTATCCATGCGCCCGATGGCTGGCAGCAGCCAGGCTTTGACGACTCTGGCTGGAAGCCCGCGATTGTCTACCAGGCGCCGGCGGGCCCCATGGCCGCGCCGCTCGGGCATCCGTGGATTCCCGACTCGGTCAAGGTGCTTCGCCACACATTTACCGTTACGAGCCCAATCAAGTCCGCGCGGATTTACTCCACGGCGATGGGCGAATACGAACTCATTCTCAACGGTAAGCGCGTCACCGAGGACTACTTTGCGCCGGGTTGGACAGACTACCGAGAGCGCGTGGTGTACCAGACCTACGACGTGACGCCGTTGCTCATGGAGGGCAAGAACGCCATCGGTGCGCTGCTGGCGCCGGGTTGGTATGCGACGCCGCTGGAGTGGTTCCAGCAGCCCAATAACTACGGCGACACGCCGCCGGCACTGCGGGCGCAGATCCGGATCGAGCATACGGATGGCACGGTGGAGTGGATCGATACGGACCCGTCATGGCAGGCAGCCCGATCCTCCATCCGCCATTCGGAGCTATACGATGGCGAGACTCAGGATGCCCGCGAGGCGCAACTCGGCTGGAACTCGCCTGAGTTCGATGCCGGTTCGTGGAAGCCGGCAACGGCCGTTGAACCGAAACCAGTGGAGATCGTGGCGCAGGATTTCCCGCCCGTCCGCGTGGAACGCGAGGTTCACGCCGAATCAGTGACCGAGCCTCAGCCCGGCGTTTACGTCTTCGATTTCGGCCAGAACCTTGCCGGCATCGAGCGCCTGTGGGCTTCAGGGCAGCGCGGAACGGACGTGCGCATCCGTTTCGGTGAGATTCTCAACTCTGACGGAACGCTCTACACCGCAAACCTGCGTACGGCCAAGGCAACGGATCACTTCATCCTGGCCGGAGGCGGCACGGAGGAGTTTGTGCCGCAGTTCACCTTCCACGGTTTCCGCTACGCTGAAGTGACGGGCCTGCCTTCGCCGCCTGCCAAGGACGCATTAACCGCGCTGGTTTTGCATTCCAACGCGCCTTTTGCCGCGGAGCTGAAGACTGGCAGCGAGATGGTGAACAAGCTCTGGAGCAATATCATCTGGGGCCAGCGATCCAACTTCATCAGCGTGCCCACCGATTGCCCCCAGCGTGACGAGCGCCTCGGTTGGATGGCCGATGCGCAGGTGTTCTGGCGAACCGCCAGTTACAACATGGATCTGGCCACATTCTCACGGAAGTTCGCCCGCGACATCCGCGGCACACAAGCCGGCACGCCCATGTTCGGCATCTACGCACCGGGCACAGCCGCGGAGAATTCTGGCTTCGGCCCCGGCTGGAGCGACGCCGGAGTCATCATTCCATGGACCTCATGGCTCCAGAGCGGCGATACCAGCGTCATCAATCAAAACTGGGAAGCGATGACGAAGTACGTCGACGCCATCGATGCAGCCAATCCCGACGGTTTGTGGAAGAACAACGGCGGCACTCCGTTCGGCGACTGGCTCGCGCCCGAGGGCCGCACCAACCAGGTCCTGATTGCGTCTGCCCAGTGGGCTTATGACGCCACACTTTTGCGCGAGATGGCGCACGCTACCGGCCGCACCGCCGATGCGGAAAAATACGGTGCGATGTTCAACAAGATTCGCGCTGCGTTCCAGAAGCAGTTTGTGCGCGACGACGGTTTTGTGGCCGGCGCGGATCAGGGACCGAATCCCATGGGAGAGCGAACCCACAATGTGCCGCCCGGTGACGAGGACACGCAGACCGGTTACGTCCTTGCGCTTCACATGGATTTGCTGCCAGAAAATCTCCGTGCCGCCGCCGCCCAGAAGCTTGTCGTCAAAATCCAGGCCAATCACGGGCTGCTGGGCACCGGGTTCCTGGGAACTCCCTACCTGCTTGAGGAACTGACCAACACCGGACATGCCGATGTCGCCTACCAGCTCCTGCTCAACACGCAGTATCCATCGTGGGGTTACCTGCTTGAGCACGGTGCCACCACTACGTGGGAGCGCTGGAACGGCGACCAGATGAAAGACGATCCCAGCATGAATTCCTACAACCACTACGCCTACGGTGCCGTGGCCGACTGGATCTACCGTTATGCGGCAGGCATCGATGCGACGCCGCTGGACGCAGGCTTTCACACCATTGTGCTTCACCCAAATTTCTCCGCGCGCCTTGGCTCAGTTGATTTCACTTATCCGTCTGCGTACGGTGAAATCCACTCTGCATGGTCCGTCAACGGCAACACGGCAACCTGGCACATCACCATCCCCGCAAATACGACCGGCCGTCTCGATCTGACACCGGAGGAAGCTGAGAAGTACAAGCTCGACGGGGAACCACTTTCAAAGCCTGGTCTTAGTCTTCAGCCGGGTACGTACACATTTGCGGTCCAACTCTGAATTGACAACGGGCCTGTCGTCGGGGCAGGCATTGCGCCAAGAACAGGTTCACGGAATTCCCGCGCAGAGAAGCTCTCTCTTGGTGAACGAATCGAGGTCGAATGTCCGTCATCGCAGGTATCGGCTGGCACATGGTGGGAGCGGCATCCGCCGCATCCTTTTACGCCCCCATTGAGAAGGTGAAGAAGTGGTCGTGGGAAACCACCTGGGCCGTGGCCGGAATTTTTTCCTGGATGCTGCTTCCCATCGGCTTCAGCCTTTATCTGCTGCCGCACTTCCACGCCTTCTATGCGGCCATTCCCGCCGCGCTCATCTTGAAGGTCGTTCTTCTCGGAGCCATGTGGGGAGTGGGCAATGTCAGCTACGGCCTTACCATGCGCCACCTGGGCATTTCGCTCGGTGTCGGGGTGGCCATTGGAGTCACACTTGTCGCGGGCACGCTCGTCCCCAAGCTCATTGCCGGCCAGTACGCCGATCTGTTCCTGAACCGTAGCGGATTCTGGAACATCTGCGGAATGCTCGTGGCGCTTGCCGGCATCGCCGTCGTCTCCTGGGCAGGCCACTTGAAGGAACTGGAGATTGGCCGGCAGGCGCAGGAGTTCAACGTCAAACTAGGCCTGGCTCTGGCAGTCATGTGCGGCATCTTCTCGTCCGGATTTGCCTTCGCGCTCAACGCCGCCACTCCGATCCGCGACGCTGCCTTGCAATCAGGCGTCGACCCGCTCTATGCGCGCCTGCCCACTTACGTCCTCATCATGGGCGGCGGCGCAGTCGTCAACCTCACGTATTGCTTCGTCCGCCTCGGCTTCATGCGCAGCCTCTCACTGCGCGCCGACCTGGCGCTGCCCGGCGCTACCCTGCTCAAAAACGCTTCCTTGGCTGCTGCAGGCGGCATCATGTGGTATTTCCAGTTCTTCTTTTATGCCTGGGGTGAGGCCAACATCTCCGTCCGCCTCTCGTACGTAAACTGGATGTTGCACATGAGCGGCTACGTGCTTTTTGGGGGAATCGTTGGGCTGGCTCTGGGCGAATGGATGGGTGTGACCCGCCGCCCTGTCCGGCTGCTCTGGGCTGGAATGTTGATCATTATCGCCGCCGCGAACCTCGTTGGACTCGGACTGGCCGCGCAAAAATGAGAAGACAGGAATATGCCCTTCGGAGCGAAAGGTGGGCGGGAGGCTCACTCGGTATATCATCTTAATAATATGAAAATAAACAGTTTAGATACAATCATGACAATTGCGGGACATTGCTGAGCTGGACCTCGGAGACTTGAAGTTGAGAATCTCCATCGGAAAACAGCCGGCATTGTCGCTTTGGGCGGCGGGGCCGATGGTCAGGAAGAGACTGAATACCAAGGCATTCCACAGCGTGATTCCTCCCCCCATATTGTTCAAAATTAAGCATCGTTGCCCCCAATGTGATGTGGTAGGTTGTATGTGACTGGATAGCAAGCGTGTTGAAGGGGAGATCCCGATCGGGTCTCAGTGAGCGTTTGCGACGGGTTTCCGAAATTTTCAATTCCGTTTTGCGGAGGATGAGATATGCGCTTGATGCGATCTGTGACTTGGGTATTAGCGGGTATGGCGTTGGCCGCAGTGCCGGTTGCCTTGAGCGGGCAAAGCACGGCCAAGCCAAATGGGTCATACACCTATGCGGACTCGCCGTCGCGTTGGGATTTCTTTGCCGGCTACAGTTATTTGTCGCCCCATGGCACCACGTCGCAGGGGGTGAAACCCCAGGCGATCAACTTCGGGTCGATCCTTAGC
>Ga0265316_10006184_pt1 | contig 11474 bp, 4 predicted proteins | sample 4522metaG_FD_202092 | JGI IMG/M metagenome (GOLD analysis project Ga0265316, IMG submission 202092) | Rhizosphere microbial communities from Carex aquatilis grown in University of Washington, Seatle, WA, United States - 4-5-22 metaG | ecosystem: Host-associated > Plants > Roots > Rhizosphere >...
ATTCCAATACCGCTACAGTGTCCATTATAGTACAAGCCACTAACCGTGCGCCGGTTTTGAATCAGATCGGTAATAAGAGTGTTAATGAAACCCAAAAGCTACAATTTACTCTTTCTGCCACTGATCCGGATGGAGATCCTATTACTTTCTTGAGTTCAGACCTTCCTCGGGGCGCAATGTTGGCAGGTACTACCTTTAGCTGGACTCCGGATTATGATCAGGCAGGGAATTATAAAGTTACCTTTACCGTAAAAGACGATAAGGGACTTATGGATAGCGAAGACATTACCATTACGGTCAACAATGTTAATCGTCCGCCGCAAGCCAAAGATCAGTCGGTGACAACTAATGAAAATGCAGCTAAGGTGATAACTCTAACTGGTGCTGATGCTGATAATGATGTACTTACCTATGCTATTGTTACCGGTCCTACACATGGTAGTTTATCTGCTATTTCAGGAGTTAATGTCACTTATGCACCTGCAGCCAATTACAACGGAGCTGACAGTTTTACCTTTAAGGTAAATGATGGCAAAGTAGATTCTTACTTTGCGACAGTATCTATTACGGTTAATCCTCAAACATATACCTTAGCCGTAATCACAGGTAATAACGGTTCAGTTACGAAATCTCCAGATCAGGCAACTTATAATGCAGGTGTTTCAGTTTCTCTTGCTGCCAATCCGGCCACTGGATACCACTTCTTAAATTGGTCAGGGGATCTAACTGGTACAGCTAATCCAGCGACGATTATCATGAGTTCTAACAAGACTGTTACTGCCAATTTTGCTATCAACACCTACGCTATAACTGCATCGGCAGGGATAGGGGGTTCTATTAGCCCGTCCGGCAGCGTTAGCGTCAATTACGGTGCATCTCAGGAGTTTACAATTACAGCCAATGCAGAATACAGTATAAACAGGGTGTTAGTAGATGGTTCTGCGGTAACACTTACCTCAGGCAGTAAATACACCCTTACAAATATAACCGCAAATCACACTATAGCGGCAAGTTTTATTCAAGAGAAACAAAAGCAATTTGAACTTACCATTTATTCCGGATATGGCAGCATAACAAAGAAAGTCAATGGTGTAATTACGAAAGCAACGAGTTTTGCTCCCGGAACAAAGGTAATGATTAGCGTGAATCCTATCCCGGGTTACTCATTTAAAGGATGGTCGGGTGATATTGTCAGTAAGGCCCGCATAATTATGGTTACTATGGATAGTAACATAACAATTACAGCAAATTTTATCCCTCAGCAGTATCGTTTATATACTTACGCGCATAACGGAAAAATTACGAGATCACCAAACCAGAAAACATATACCTATGGACAGAAAGTACAACTTATTGCTGTTCCTGATGCAGGTTATGTACTTAAAGGATGGTGGGGTTATGCTAAAGGAAGCTTTAATCCAGTTACAATAACAATGGATAGCAACAAAGGAGTTGTTGCAATTTTCACCAAAAGAATAAATAGCCGGTAAGGTAGGTTGGTTGTATAATATAAATAATTAATTTACCTTGCAGGCTTAATAAAAGGCAACCTGCGAGGTTATGTGTAAAAACAAAGGTTGTCTTTTTCTTTGGGAAGAACAGGGAAGTAACAATGAATAACGATAATGTAATTAGGGTATTGGATTGTCAGGCCACCAGGCATATTAGACGAAATTTATCTCTTTGTGCTATGGTAGCTTTGTGCTTTTTTTTTCTACCGCAGTTAGCCCCGGCAGCTGTGGGGCCAAACTGGATAGAGCAGTTTGGCATTACCTGGACATTTGATAAGAATATTTCCACTGATGGAGCTACTGGCACTTACCAATATGGCCAATTTGTTAATGGAGATTACTGGGTTATCGGGCCTGCAAATATTATTTCGATTAATCCTCCGTGCCACATAACAATTGCGGGAGAAAAAGATGAAGCAGGGGTTGCTTATAATTCTTATCCCAATGTGACAGGAAATGGTGCATGGACGATAGCAGATGATTGGTACAGGCATACTACTATTTATACATCTGATACCTCCAAATTGACTGTCGGGCAGACACTACTTATTAATGGAACTACAGGTGCCGATAGTTCTAAAGTCAACGGATATACAGGTACGGTTACAACTATATATGCGGATAGGTTTGTTTTAGATTTTTATCCCGAAAGGTGGGATCTTACTAGTTCATCTGTTATATCAGGAGGCACATTCGGGGGGATAATTATTAACGGTTCAGAGATAAATCCGCTTTCAACAGATGCAATCCAAGCATATACTAGCGTTTCGTTTGGATATACCCACTCAAAAAATGTCGCTTGGGGTGTTAGCGCTTTGAAGCCTCTTGTTGTCCCAGTTAATAGCTCTTTGATTTCAACTACCGGCAGAGTAGGGGACGCAGCATCTAGGTCTAATGTTTATCGAGCGCAAATATTGACCGTATTGCCTTCTAATGCTTTTTCTGGTTTACCTAACGGTGTAACACCGGCTGATTGTTTCCGTCCGCACTATTTTGGAACAGGCCTTAAGAAGGTTTTACATTATAAAACTGAGATGGACAATTCATTTTTGGGTAATTTGGCGTTGGTAGACGAGGGGTGGCCGCCAAAACCTACGTTAGCCGCGATGACTGATCAATTTGCACGCCCTTGGGTTAGAATGGGTATGTCATTTGAATCTCGTTTTATTCATCCTTATAATAACATGCCTGATTATTACTTTCAAATGGCTACTAATGATGGCGCAAAGGTTTTAAATAGCTCAGATTACACTTTGGCGCAGAAGCAACCTTTACTTATTGGTTATGTGCAGTTAGGGATAGATTTATTCGGACAATATGTTGAAGGTAGCCATGGTAATCCTCCTGATGGCGGTATTTATACAGGACTTATGCTGCCTATGCTTGCTTTTGGCCGAGCGTTCAATTATCAACCTGTTTGGGATATGTTTACGAAGGCAGGTGATTATCGTTACAGCGCTAAGCCCGGTGGCGGTAATTATAGCGATGGAGATTTACCGCCAGATTATAACTTTATCCAAGAATTGGATCAGACTTTTTATGTAACTCAGCGCGATGTTGATATTTCCAACAATCTATTCCGTGGCGTGGGTGAGTATTTGCATGGCATGCCAACATGGAATCCCGACACAAGAACTGCGCCCAATGACCCTTATACGGTTGATATGATAGGAACACCGGAATGGGCTATTCGGCAATCAACAGATCCTTCCCAAAGTGATGCTTCATGCCCGCAATCAAATTACAGATCGCTAAATTCAGAACACTATCCTAATATGCAGTTAATGGTTTTGGTATGGGGATTAAAAGGCAAAGTAAATCATAACGCATGGTTTGACTATACAGATAGGTGGGTGACCTACGGGGGTGCTACTAATACATGGACAGCATACCGTCATTTATATGGCCCGATCTGGCCGGAAAAGAGTTCAATTCTCTATGGCGATGTCTCAGGCGATGGACAGATCTCGGCCTATGACGCAGCCCTCACCGCGCAAGCAGTAGTAGGATTGGCCACTTTAACTGCTGACCAGGCAAAAGCAGCCGATGTCTCAGGCGATAAGCAAATCACTGCCTATGATGCGGCACTCATTGCGCAGAAGGTGGTAGGATTGATTGCTAAATTCCCGGTGGAGGGATAAAATGAGAAATACACAACGCATAGTCTTTATTCTTAGCTTAATTGTTATGGGAGTTGTTTTACCGCAGCTATCGCAAGCAGCGACACAGGTTAGCCAAAATGGCATTACCTGGACTTTTGACAAAGACTATACAATTGGCCAGTTTGTCAATGGCGATTATTGGGTTTTGGGGCCGGTTAAGATTACAAGCATATCGGCAACAGGCGGCTCGATGGTGAATCCGATGCCGCAAAAACAAGCATACGATGACAGTTTAACTGGAAGTTTTAATGTGGCATACGTTAATCCGGTAACTGTACCCTTGACTTTACAAGCGAATAGTTCACTTGTTTCAACAAATCTTACTACTGGAAATGAGGCGGGGGCGTCTATCGTGAATGGCCTTAGAAGGCCTTCGATTAAAGACGCCGCTGTTTTAACCGTACTGGCTTCGGCACCGCCGGCTAATTCTTTCAGGCCGCCATATTGCGGAACAGCCAAGCCTATTTATTCTGCTTCTAATCTGCGAAAAGACCTGTTGCCGAATCTAGCGTTACCCTTGAACGCACCGAGCCCTGCGAATATCGCAGATGGTATTAGCCGGTTATGGTTAGACCATTTCTGTGGAAATGGGGATGGGGCGCAGTATTTCTCACCATTAAATAATATGCCCAACTACGGCAGGGATTATTCGAATTTGACGAGCCAGGCGTCCTTGCTTCTAATTAGCAATATATCAAGTGCTAACAAAGACAGCTTGCTGATACCTTTTGTTCAAATTGGTATCGACCTAAAGGCTGTTGTTGATAATGGAGGGACTTGGCAGCCGAATGGCGGGCTTAATTCTGGTAGAAAATGGCCGATCTTGTTTGCTGGGCTGATGCTTGATAATACCAGCATGAAAAATATCGGGCAAGTGACATCAGGGCCGTATGGCTGTGCTTTTCATGAGGACGGCCAGACATTCTACGTTACTGCTGATTCTCCGGGTGGTTATACTGTTGCGGATGTCGGCCTTCCTGAATGGGGTCAACGGCACAGTTATGACCCTACCGGAAGCCATCCAGATAGTAAAAATTGGGGGGATGATAGTTATCGTTTATGTTGTAATGCTTTCGCTTGGTCTGGTTGGGTCTTGGCAATTCATGCAATGCACGCAGAATCCTTATATAACCATGATGCTTTGTTTGATTATCAAGACCGTTATATGAAGTTTGAAACAGATTGGAGAAGCATTACTCCTTTTGCCGCACAAATGTGGGACACCTATCGCGCGCAATACGGCTGCATTTGGACACCGAATGACCCCAATGATATATATTCAAATGGCCACCGGATTAATTGCAGTGACAGTATCCTCTATGGCGATGTCTCGGGAGATAGACAGGTCTCAGCTTATGACGCAGCTCTTACCGCACAGGCCACAGTAGGGTTAATTACTTTGAATTCTGATCAGACAAAAGCAGCAGATGTCTCAGGCGATGGGCAGGTCTCAGCTTATGATGCTGCACTCATTGCCCAGAAATCAGTAGGATTGATTGCTAAGTTCCCGGTGGAGGGATAGTAATGAAGAGCGATCAGGTCATCAGGAAATCAGGTAATCAGGCTATCAGGTACAAAGGACAAAATTCGTGTCTTTGTGTTGTGGTGGTTTTGTGTTTACTATTTTTATCCTCCGTAGCCTATGCAGCTGTGGGTCCAAATTGGATAAAGCAGTTTGGGATCATCTGGACGTTTGATAAGAATATTTCCACTGACGGAGCTGCAGGTACATACCGATATGGAACTTTTGGCAATGGTGACTACTGGGTGGTTGGTCCGGTTAAGATAATCGGATTTAATCCTCCGTCATTTACTACCACAGAAACTTATGTGCAGGACACAGAGACATTCCCTGCGGGTGTGACCATTAATGGATCAATGATAAATCCGAATCCGAATTTGGCTGATAAGAGCACAGGCAACAAACAAGGATATACAAGTATGTTGGGTGGATATTTACCCGGTTTAAACGTGGCTCTCGATGTCAGTGTGTCTAATCCTTTGACAGTTCCTGTAAATAGCTCGCTTATTTCTACATCATCGAGGGTTGATCCGGGGCCCGGAGGAAGCAATAATCGTTCTATGATTTATTCGGCGGCAATACTCACTGTTTTATCTTCCGCTCCTGCTGCTAACTCGTTCAGGCCTGCGTATTGCGGTAGCGATAAGGCAATCAGGCATAATATTTCAGATTTGAATGGCCAATTATCGCTTTTAGGTAATCTTGCTCCTGTCGGTAATACGCCCGCATTAACGACTGTTGAAGGGTATTTTGAGCGGCCTTGGCTTGACCACAAAGATGCTGCTTCCGCGCGGTTTATACACCCATATCTGAGTATGTCCGATTATGGGCGAGATTTGTCTAATCGGATCGGCATAGGTGCTTTGTGCCTACAACTTAATTATACCAATGAACAAAAAATGACGTTATTGAAACGGTATGTTCAGCTGGGTATTGATCTATACGGCATTATAGAAGCAGGGGGTAAAGATATATGGGCTCCGGACGGCGGCCATGCCAGCGGCCGAAAATGGCCGATCCTTTTTGCCGGTATCATGCTTAACGATACTAATATGAAAGCGATCGGCGGTAAATCCGGAGATTATCTTTACATGAACGGATATGGAGCAGGTAACTCTCCTTCGGATTATATCCATTTCGGCGAGGATGACCAGACATTCTATGTTGGTTCTGCAGATGTGTATACTACGCCATATACCTTAGGTTTTTATCATCCCGGGCAATCTAGCGGCACGGCAACTTGCACTAAAGGAAGTACGATCGTTACAGGGACCGGAACGACTTGGACAATTATCGATCCGGATTCGGCAAAGTTTTTTGGAGCAAGAGACGCAGAGGCGTATAATAGTTTCGGTAGGGCATATCATATAGCATCAATTGATAATGATACAACTTTGACGCTTACTGAGCCGTACCGAGGAAATTCTAATGATCCTGATGGGAAAGTTTATACCGGCCTTACTTATGGGATCGCAGAGTTTGTTTATTATGGGCACGCTAATGTAGGAAATAGGCAAGAATGCGAAGAATATATTTCGAGCGATATGGGGCTTCCTGATTGGGGCATTCGTCATGCTACTTATCCAGCCTACGATGGCAAGAATTGGAATACTGCATATAGAAACTCGAGTACGGCTACTTCTTTTGCAGGATGGATATTGGCGGCGCATATTATGAACGCCAAACAATTGTGGAATCATAATGCACTTTTTGATTATCAAGACAGGTATGTCCAGACGGAAGTGCAGGATAGATTCGAGGATGCTTGGACCGGGTCTATGTGGGATACTTATCGCGCCAACTACGGCCCTGTCTGGCCGGAGAAGAGTGCAGTTTTTTATGGTGATGTTTCAGGGGATGGACAGGTCACTGCTTATGATTCAGCTTTGACCGCCCAGGCAGTAGTGGGATTGGTTAATTTAACTGCCAACCAGACAAAAGCAGCCGATGTTTCTGGCGATGGGCAGGTCTCAGCTTATGATGCCGCACTCATTGCCCAGAAGGTAGTAGGATTGATTACTAAGTTTCCGGTGGAGGGATAGAGATGAAGAATAAAAGAATATTCAGTATATTATTTACTTTAATTATTAGTTGGTTAATTCTTCCCCAAACAACCCGGGCAGCCGATGAATGGAGAGTATTAGCAATCAGGTCTGAATCAGAATTTAATCAAGGCATGATTGGCGGAGAGGGAATGCAGTTACCTCTCGGAATAACCAGATGTGATTCTAATCCCAACTATATTTATTGGGCACATGATAACAGCGGCCCCTGGAAAAGCGCTGATGGCGGAGTAACTTGGAAAAGATGCTTAAGTAAGGGTATTTATTCTTCCGGAGCAAATGATGCTATTCAGGTTGACCCTGTTAATCCGGATATTGTGTTTACTGTGTCAACGCATTTGTGGTATGCGCAGGATTCTGAATTTGACGGTTTGTACCGTTCAACGGATGGAGGGGATAACTGGGAGCTTGTTTTACCTACATCTTGTGGATTTGATTGGAATAAACACCGTTATATTAAAAGCACCATCGCTTATGACCCTGCCACAAAAGAGGCTACAAAAACAAGGATTTGGTATGCAGTATTTCATTACAATGATGTCGCACCCGTGAGTGGAGGGTTTCTTTATAAATCTACTGATTATGGAAGTAGTTGGACTCAATTGACATCTACCACTATAGATAAATTTTACCAAATTGCAGTTGGGGAAGATAATAGGGTCTATCTCGGAACTGATGACGGACTATTTCTGTATACTCCTGAAACTGGTACATTAAACGCCCTCGGAGATTTACCGGCAGGAGCAGTAACCTCGATTTTTGTGCATCCTACGGCCAGATCAGTAGTCTTTGTTACTGTTCTTGGTAATGGCGCTAATATAGGCGGCCTTTTTAAATCTACTGATAGCGGCGCTCACTTTACTGAACTAAAGCATAATAAAAATACTTGGGCCGCTTTCTATAATAATGGCCATCCAGACACAATTTACTTGGGAAGTAATTCATACACTCAAGGATATAAAGCTGCTGTAACGCATAATGGCGGAACTACTTGGACAGAACTTCCTAATTGTAATGATGTGCCGGTAAGCCAATATCCAAAATCACCTTACGGTATTGAATCCGGCTTTGTGTCAAGCGCGACAAATCCCAACGACGCAGTAGTTTTTTCCAATGCAAACATCTATAAGACAACTGACGGAGGGAAAACAATAAACGAAAGCGCGACTTTATTTACTGGTTATTCCGTAGTGCTCCCGTCAAGCTTTGCTTTTGATCAATTTGACCCAAACAGATTTGCTTTAGGTTTGGCTGATGTTGGCTATGTTGTAACCAAAAATGGCGGAAAATGGTTTTATAAGAACTGGAACAAGAGCGGAGGAGGTTATGTTTCAGATTGGGGAAAAGACCCTACGCATTATTTAACTAATCCAGGGTCTATTTACTGTCCGAGTATAGATTTCAAACCGATAAAAGGCTCTGAGGCTATGGCTGCTACGGTAGGTTATAGCCCGATAAGTGGTGCCAAAACCAGGCGCATGTATCTGGCAAATGAGGCCACGGGTTGGGCGCTTGAAGCAAATTTCAATCAAGTAGTAACGCCTCCATCGATAGCTTATACTGATTGGGATTTGTTTTTGCAGTATGATCGCACTGACCCAAATATCGTCTTTACATCAGTATCAAAGTCTACTAATGGAGGAATATCCTATCAGCCTGTTAATTTCTCTCCATATACTGCTTATTACGCCAACATCATGGGTTCTTGCTTAACTCATCCTGATGTTTATTACGCAACCTATCAGTATGACCAACAGATTCTTCGTTCTGCTGATAAGGGCGTGACTTGGATTTCGATTGCCTCTCCGGGATGGAAATTTAATTGGCAGTCACCTTTACCTACTTTTGCCGTGGATCCAATTGATCCTGAAATGATTTATTCGATTGATAGCACCGGTGATGTTGCCAGATGCAAAAAGACTAATGGTGTTTGGAGATGGACAAGTTTAGGTTTATTAGCACAGATTCCAAAGCCAACTACCCTTTATTGTTTTGTCAGACAGATAGCTATAGACCCTCGACATAACAATGTGATTTACGCGGTTGTGACTGGTGCAGGTATTTCTAATTTATGGAGAAGTATAGATTCTGGAGCAACATGGCAGGATATAAGTTATAATTTAGCCCGTACTGGCAACTATTTTATAGGAGTTAGCCCTCTTAGCGGAGAGTTACTCGCAGGCGGCCTAACGGGAACGTATGTTCTACCGCCGCCTTATGCAAGCGAAACCGCAATTTATGATAATTGTGCTGTATTACCCACTGCTTCAGTTATCTATGGTGATGTCTCAGGTGATGGACAGGTTACTGCTTATGATTCAGCTTTGACGTCCCAAGCAGTAGTGGGATCGGTTATTTTAACTGTTGACCAGAAAAAAGCAGCGGATGTCTCAGGAGATGGACAGGTTACTGCTTATGATGCGGCACTAATCGCACAGAAGGCGGTAGGATTGATTACTAAGTTCCCGGTGGAGAACTAAGATGAGAAACACACACTTAGGTATTATTTTTAGTTTACTCTTTGTTTGTTCCTGGCTACCTTGTACAGTCCAGGCAGCAACTTATTATCTTGATGCGGTAAACGGGAATGATATGAATCCCGGCACAAGCGATGCTCCATGGCAGACGATAAACAGGGCAGTTGAAGGCAATAGTCTTATTCCAAATGTCAAGGCGGGCGATACGGTTTATATTCGCGATGGCACTTATGACGCTGTGACTTTTAATTATATTCCATCACCAGAACCTTTATCCTGGAATGATGTAATAACTTATGTAGCTGCTCCCGGGCATCATCCTAAAGTCAGCAGCAATACGGGCGCAGCTTTGACTATAACTGGTCAATATAAACGTTACCTTGACTTCAATGGTATTGATATGGAAGTTACGGGAGCCGGGATAGGTAATGTTGTTTACATTGAGCAGTCCGGTTATATTAGGATTCGTAATTGCAGCATAACCGGATATATGCCTGATGGCATAGGCGGTCCACCGAGCGATAATGCATATTATCTTGCGACTACCGGGTATGGCATCTGGTCAAGAGGTTATACCAGCGCTATAAATAATGACCTTCAATTTGATAATCTGGAAATAACGCAAGTTACACGAGGAATCCAGACAACAGAGTATTTTGGAACTGGATTCAAAGTTACCAATTGCAAGATTCACAATACTACAAATAGCCCTATAAACATAGGCTATAATGCCAATTCAAATCATGGTGAGATTTTGGTACAGGGTAATGAGTTTTATGATGAAGAGGCCAAATGGCAGGCAGCAGATTGGTCGCACGGCAGCATTGTCGGTGCGAATAGCCATATGACTATTCGGAATAACATTATTCATAGTTGTGGGGCAAGCGGCGGAATAATGTTTTATTCAAACCCTCCATATATAGATAACGATGGCGGTTATCACGATATACTTATAGAGAATAATTTGCTCTATGATACTATCAGCGGCCAAATGATAAAGCTTTATCACGTTGGCGATGGCTCTATCATAATCAGGAATAATACAATCATAGGCTCGCAGGATGGCTCAACGCACAACATTTATGATTACTATGGCGGCGGCACTATTATGATTATGGGAATGGAGCCAAATACGACCGGCGCCGGTTTTCGGTTCGATGATAATATTCTCGTTGGTTGCTTCAATATTGTAAATGGATTTACCGGCTTCCACGCGGAAGGCAACATTATGTATGCCGAAACCGATGCCAATCCAGTTAAGTACGTTTGGAGCGGCACGAACAAAATTTGTAGATATGGCGGCCAGTATTATCCCCACACAGTTGACGAGACTTTCATAAACAATTTCTTTGCCGATGTGGACTCTCAAACATATTTTAGAAGAGGGACTGATACAGTACGCTACACTGACGGCGGCTCCCACAGAACAGATTATACTACAAACTTTAAGCTTAATTCTCTTTCTTCGGCCATCAATTCTGGTGTTGTAGCACAGCAGTCTTCTACAGACATATTGGGTAATTCTAGAGACGCAACCCATCACAGCGCCGGCTGCTATGAGTATGGCGCATCCCGTTTTCTTTATGGCGATGTCTCAGGCGATGGGAAGGTCTCAGCTTATGACGCCGCCCTGACTGCGCAGGCAGTAGTGGGGTCGGTTACTTTAACAGCTGACCAGAAAAAAGCAGCTGATGTCTCAGGCGATGGGCAAGTAACTGCTTATGATGCGGCACTCATTG
>Ga0265316_10006186_pt1 | contig 11472 bp, 6 predicted proteins | sample 4522metaG_FD_202092 | JGI IMG/M metagenome (GOLD analysis project Ga0265316, IMG submission 202092) | Rhizosphere microbial communities from Carex aquatilis grown in University of Washington, Seatle, WA, United States - 4-5-22 metaG | ecosystem: Host-associated > Plants > Roots > Rhizosphere >...
GTACTGCCGGCGCCGGTAACAATGCCGCCCAGGAAGTAGCCCTGGAAGAAGCGGTTAGATTGGGTAGTGTAATCGGTAGAAGTAGCGCCAATGTCTTGGATTATGTACTTAGTTACAGCGGCATTGCCGGTGTAGCCAGCAGCTGTACCGTAGCTAACGGCCGGGCTGACAGTAAGAGTAGTGGTTCCACCGCCGGCAGTGATACGGGTGTAGTAATCTTGGCCGGTGCCGCCAGTGTTATCTATAAAGACTACGTCGCCGTTGGCGAAACTGCCAGCCGAAGCTAGGGTGACTGTGGTTACATTAGCCCCGCCTGCCCCGCTGGTGGTACCAACCGTAGCTGTGGCACTATTGCTGGCCACGATGTCGCTGGCGGTCGTAATCTTGGCATTTGTAGTATCGACTGTGAACAAACTGGCGCCGGAGGAATTTTGAATTTGGAAAGCGGTGGTAGAGTTGGTGGAGTTTTGGAATAGGGCCGAGCCCAAAACAGTCAGCTGGCCGGTAGAATCCGCTAACGGAGCGTTAACGAGATTACCGACTAGGCCGTTGTCTACCAGACTGGTAGAACTACTTGAGCCAATAAAGCCGTTAGTGCTGGGCGAGGTGCCGTGGGCTGTGCGATAGACTTTATAGCTGCTGGCGCCGGTCACGGCGCTCCAGCTAATAGTATTGAAGTGAGTGGCATCCAATGTAGCCGCACCGGCGGCCGTAGTGCCGGTAGCCGAGGCATTGGTTTCGCCGCCAGTGGAATTAACCGCGGTGACTACATAGCTCCAGGTTGCGGCCGCCCCCAATGTGGGAGTAACCGTAATAGCGCCGGCGGGCGGGCCGATATTATTGAGGCCGCCGGCTAAGATGCTGCTGCCTTGGACATTCAAGCCGCCGGCACCGCCGATGCCGCCGGATACTTGCAGGCTGGTGCCGACGTTTAGCCCGCCGCCGATAGAAGTGTCGCCGTTTATCTTGGCGTTATTATCAACCGCCAAGCTACCGAACTCGGCGCCGCCGGCCTCTAACTGCTGGGTGTAGGTACCGCCCACATCAAAAATCTGCATAGTGTCATCGGAATTATTTACCAGGTAAGCGTAGCGGCCCTGGACGACCACGCCGGTAGGGTTAGTTCCGGCGGTTACGTTGCCAATTAACACGGTCTTATAGGGATCGCTGATATCAAAGATTTTTAGCAAGCCGCTGCCGGTTGTCCCGTAAAGATATCGGCCCTGAACGGCTATGGATTTTAGTATGGTGCCGACGGCCAGAGTCTGGACGACGACCGGCGAAGACGGGTTGCTAATATCGTAGATGTTTAAGTTGCTGGAATTATCCGCGATATAAGCATAGGGGCCTGAAACAACAACATCCAGAAGGGTGGATAGGCTAGTCGTACTCTTTAAGACCGGGTTGGCGACGTTACCGACATCAAAAATCTTAAAGGAGCCAAGTTGGTTGGCCGAATAGGCATAATTGCCCACCACCGTTATTTTAATTGGGCCGGGGTCGGCTATTGTACTGACTATACTGGGTGAGGCGGGGTTGCCGACATCAACTATGACCATAGACCCGTTTGAATTGCCGATGTATACATAACGGCCTTTTGCATAGAGGGTCACCGAAGAGCCGCCGGTGTCAAGTGTGCTGATGCTGGTTGGGTTATTAATGTTGCTAATGTCTAGAATTTGGAGATCCGGCGGCCCATTATTAAAGGAAATGTAAGCGTATTTGCCCTGGACGCTGATTGCCGATGGCGTGCCGCCAGACAATGATTTTGTGGTTATGACTCTGGGTGCCACCGGGTTGGAAATATCGACTATCTGCATTGAGTTGTTCCCAGCATTAGTTACATACGCGTAGCGGCCCTGGACGGAGACACCGAGAGGATTGCTTTGCATATTTAATGTACTCAGCGGCGCGGCCGGTACTGTGCCGCTGACATATAACTGCCCGGTTGGCGTACCGCTGCCACCAATAGATAACTGTAAGTTATTGTTGGAGCTATTGGTGCTGGTGTAGGCGGTATTGCTGGCCGGCGGTGTAGCCGTACCGGGCGTAATAACACCTGTATCGACAAAGCTATTGGTTAGTACGCTGGTTAAATAGACTTCCGAATTAGGCACGCCGGCGGCGGCCGTTCGGTAAATCTTATAGCCGCTGGCACCGGTCACAGCACTCCAGCTAGGCATAAGAGTAAGGTTAGTGGTGCCTGTGGTGTTACTGGCTTCAGTGGAAGCCGCAGTTTCGCCACCGGCTGAATCTAAGGCTGTAATTTTATACCTATATGTCGAGCTGCTGGCAAGGCTGCCGCCGGCATTCGGACCGTTAATTGTCAGGCCGCTCGGCGTAGTCATAGCCGTGTAAGTGACATCCACCCCCACACGAGAATTGGTGGTGTCGATTGTCAGCACGGCACTGCCGCCGGAGGTTTGAACCTGGAACAAGCTGGTGGAGTCATTACCCACACCGGCCTTAAAGACAATTCCCTTCACGGCTGAGGTGGTGGCGATAGTGGCGGGAGTAGAGGAATTATTGTAAGCATCCTGCAGTGTAGTGGTAACCCCTGCTCCGTTAGCTATACAAGTTCCACCGGTAATGATACCGCCGGTCACAGTAGCGTTTTGGACCACCTGGCCGCCGGAACAAGTTATGCCCGAGCCGGGCGTACCGCCGACCCTAAAGCCGGTGGTTGTGTTGATATCCCCGGCCACATCCAGCGTGTAGTTGGCGCTGGCTTGGGCAATCGCAATCCTGGTGTTGGTGGTATCGGCAATAAACAGGTTGCCAGCCCCGCTGGCGTTTTGAATCTGGAAGGCCGATAGGCCGGTATTTTTTATCTGGGTGGTGCCGGTAAATACGTTGTTGCCACTAAAGGTTTGGTTAGCACTGAGTTTGGCCAGGTTGGCATCGTTGCTCAGGTTAGAGCTTGATATCTGTACCCCGCCGACTTGATATTGGCCGCTAGTATTAACGTTGCCGGCCACAGCTACGCCGCTGGCTGTCACATCAAGATACTTTGTGCCGCCGGTGCTATCTTGAACCCCGAACAAAGTGCCGCCGATTGGCGTGGAGTTATCCCTAATTAATACGCCCTGCCGGGTGCTATCTAGGCTAAGGGTGCCATCAGCTTGATTAGCGCCGTTGCTATAGACTTGGGCCAGCGTTGGTGTAACCGGCGAGCCGCAACCCAGGTCCGTCTTATTACAGAGTTCTTTAACAGCGCCGCTTTCGATGACATTTAGATGATTAGTAGTGGAGTTATAGAATAAGCCGCCGTTTAGAGCGCCCAGATTTGAGGTTGGTGCCGCCGTAGCGCTATCAACTACCAAAATTGTGGTGTTGGTATCGGTACCGGTGGAGTTACCAATTTTCACCAAGTTACCGCCGCCAACGCCGCGAGCCGAAGCATCAACTGTTAACATCGTATCGGCGGCGGCGGCATTCTGAACCTGGAAAGCCGTAGCCGAAGTAGTCTGGATAGAATTGGTGCCTGTGAAGCTTTGGTTGGCGCTTAATTTAGCCAAGTCGGCGTCATTGCTAAGGTTAGCCGAGCTTATCTGGCTGCCGCCAACCTTAAATTGACCACTCACGTTAACGTTGGCAAAACTCGGGCTGGAAGTAGTGTTAATATCTTGCGGCGTCGAAAACGTCAGAGTGTTGCCGGCCGGCGTGATAATAATCTGATTGGGCGTCCCAGCCAGAGTGATATTACCCGTTAGTGAGTTTAGCGTTGATACGCCGGCCGTGCCGCCGCTGCCGCCGCTGGTTAGACAAGTTGGGCAGGTCAGATTGCCGGCGGCATCCAGCGCCAGGGGCCCGGAGGCGCTAACCGCCACCGTACCGGTAGCGTCAGGAATGGTTATAGTCTTGTTGGATACTGTTGGCGCGGCAAACACTAAGCTGTTTTTGATGCCGCCGGCGGTGGCGCTTAAGCTGGTACTGCCATCGCCCTGCAGGCTTAGAGTCTGGGCGGCTATGCCAACGGTTAAGGTGGCAGTCGGCGTAATCGTATTAACGCCCAGCGTACCGGTAACATTGAGGCCCCCGCTGTCATTGATGGCCGTACCATTGTCTGATAGTAGCGAGTCGCCAATTGTAAAGCCGCTGCCAGTGAATTTGGCTAGCTTGCCGGCGGTGCCACTGCCGCCGATAGCGCCGCCGCCAACTCCTACGCAGTTGCCGGCCGAGGTACAAACATTGTTGGCGCCGACTTTGGCGCCAGTGGCGCTGACGCTGAAGTATTTAGTGGCGCCGGAATTGTCGGTTATTTCGAACAAATCAGCGCCCAGCGGCGAAACGGCATCCTGGATAGTGAAAGCAGTACTATTGAGATGAATCGAATTATTGCCAGTAAAGGTATTGTTGGCGTTTAGCAAAGCTACGTTGGCGCTTAAACGGAAGTCGTTTAAGGTGCCCGAGCTGATGTTGGTAGCGTTGAGGTTGGTCAGATTGGCTCCGGATAACACCGGCAAAATGCCGCCGGCGGTGTTTTGAACCAACTGGCTAGCGCCGTTGAAAGTATTGCCGGCCAGCGTAACGTTAGCGCTCAGACGTAAATCGCTTAGGCTGCCGCTGGAAATATTACTGGCGTTAAGGCTACTCAGGCCGGCGCCGCTGCCGGTAAACGAGTTAGACGCACTAGAGAAAGTATTGTTGCCGGAGAATGTCTGGTTGGCGTTAAGTTTGGCCAGGTTGGCATCGTTGCTTAAGTTAGCTGAGCTTATTTGGCTGCCGCTAACTTGGTATTGGCCGGTCGTATTCACATTGCCTGTCACACTTATGCCGAGGTTATTTACAGCAAAGTACTTAGTAGCGCCGCCATTGCTGGTGACTTCAAACAGGTCCGTAGCCAAAGGCGAAGCGGCATCTTGGATTTGCAGCATGCCGCTACCGTTGCTTAATATGATGTGAGCCGGGGTCGAGGCGTCATAAACTTGCTGGAGTGTCGGCATCGTACCGCCGGCCACGGTTACACATGTACCGCCAGTAACAATTCCGCCCTGGATAACTCCCTGCTGCAACAATTCTGTTGGACCGCAGGTCAGACTAGCCCCGGGCGTATTGCCAATTCTATAAACGCCGCTGGACACATTCAAATCGCCGGCCACTTGCAGCGTGGCGCCGCTAGCCGACGGCGTAGTGCCAATACCTACGCGGTTGTTGGCCGTATCAACCATAAACAATTTATCGGTGCCGCCGGAGTTTTGAATCTGGAAAGCGGTGGTTGAGGTTACATTGAAGTTAGTCTGGTTGGTAAAACTATTAACGCCGCTAAATGTCTGGTTAACGTTCAAGTATGCCAAATGGGCGGTGTCGATATTTTGGGCGGCCGACGGATTGGCATTCACACAGCCTTTGGATGTACAGACCAGTACGCCGCCGATGCTAAGGCCGGTCGGGCTCAACGAAAAGCCGCCCGGCTGGGTCGAAACAATTGCCCCATTGGTCGAAATATCACCGGTTACTTGTAGCGCCGCCGTGCCGGTTGGGGCGCCGTTAATACCAATTTTGTTGTTTTGAGTATCAGCGACCAGCAGTGTTTGGCCGGCGGCGTTCTGGATTTTAAAGGCGTCAGCTGAGTTCACACCGCTTTGGATCAGTACGTCACCAGTGGTAGTGAAAGTTCGGTTGTCGGTGATTATAGTATTGCGGTTAATCTGCACTGATGAATTATCCGGCGTCGCGGTGCTGGCTTTTAAGCTGGCCAGCAGGCTGGCCGAATCGCCGCCGGCATTTTTTTCATTGCTAGCGATGTTCTGTAGCACTCCCAGCGCGGCGCCGCCTATGAGTATTAACACCAGTATGGCGCCAATCGCAAAGACCTTGCCGATAGACCGCCCAAACAGCTTAACCTCTGGTTTGCGCCGGTTATACATGCTGTCGGCCAGCAATGTTTCATCTGGCGCGCTAACTTTTTTGAGCATTTCTTCGGCCCGGCTGACATCTCCGTAATAAGCCGGCTGGACGCCAGCGGTGGTTTGGACTACCGCTTGGCTAGGAGCAGTCGCGGCCGTCTGGGTGGTTGGTAACGGCGGCCTGGCAGCTTGAGTTGGCGCCACTAAATTCGCGGCGGTCGTAGCCTGAGCGGCTTCTTGCCTAATCAACTGGGGGTCATCGTCCTGCATAATGCCTCCCCTCGGATGTGTTCAAAACCAAACTGTCGCCATGCAGAGCTGTCTCAAAAGTTATACGCTGCAAATCCCGGCCGCGCTGAAAACGCTTGCGGCACCTGGGTGAACAAGTTTTAGCGTCAACTCTGGCCGTAAACGATTGGTTACAACCTAAGCAAATTCGATGTTTTGTTCTGCGCATTTTTATTGTTTTTTGGTTTTGATTTTTTAAATCTACAGTTAATTATCCTCGGAAAATGTGACACCGTCAAGCTGTTAATGTGTGACATTTCAGATAAGAAACTCAGCTGCTTGGCTACAGGTGGCTTTGTAAATACTGTAGTTTAATTAATAACACTTATGCTAATTAACCTCTAAAGTGTTACGTCAGTTTCCTGCTCATTATCTGTACTAGATAATATTTTTTGTTGTAACTCTTACTTCTACTAATTACTTATACACAGCTTAGATTTTGCCAGCATGCGCCAAACCACATTTTTCAGAGATTTTTCGATGTATTTCTAAATACCCATTCGCCGGAATCATACGTTACTCAGGTAACTAAAAAGCCCGACATCAAGCCGGGCATTTTAGTTTGTTCCGTTTATAGAAACTTAGACCTTAGCGGCGCCGCGGCGGCTGATGCGGCCACCGATTTGACCGGCCTTGCGGGCCAGTTCACGGTTAGCGTAAAATCCGCCGGTGCGACCTAATTTGCCACCCATTTGGCCGATACGAGCATAGAAATCTTTGCCGTATTTGGCTTTATTGGTAGCAGCAGCCTTTTGGCCACCTTGTTTTGTTCCTGCCATAGGAATTAACCTCGTTAGTTAGTTGATAAATTCCACCTTTCGAGAAAACAAAAAGAGGGCCAAAACCCTCTTGATTACTCTCGAAACTACGCTTATGTTATCAGTTTATTGTTCTAATGTCAATAATAATTTATAGCCCTGCCCTTCAGGGGTCGTAAACGCTCTGAACACCGCTTTTCACCCAGCAGGCGTATACTCGTAGGCGTGAAGCCTCCAAAATACAAAGATAACGAGCCGCACGACCAAAATGCCAGCATTCAATTAAACAAATTGCGGGCAGCGGTGCTGGGCGCCAACGACGGCATTGTCTCGATCGCCGGCTTGGTGGTAGGGGTAGCCGGGGCTACCAACCAGCGTTCGGCCATCTTCACGGCCGGTTTAGCCGGTATCTTAGCTGGCGCCCTGTCTATGGCCGCCGGTGAATACGTATCAGTTAGCAGCCAGCGCGATACCGAACAGTCAATGCTCAACAAAGAACGCTACGAGCTGAAAAATTACCCCAAAGAAGAGTTGGCCGAACTGACTCAGATATACATCAAAAAGGGCTTATCGCCAGCCACCGCCGCTACCGTAGCCCGCGAACTGTCTAAAAAAGATTCTTACGCCGCCCATATCGATGCCGAGCTGGCTATCAACCCTAAGCATTTAGCCAACCCCTGGCACGCCGCCATCGCCTCGGCCTCGGCCTTTTTAGCTGGCGCCTTGCTGCCAATTTTGGCCATCATGCTGCCGCCCGAACACAGCCGGATTATTATTACGTTCATAGCCACGATTTTCGCCCTTATATTGACTGGAACGCTTAGCGCTAAGTTCGGTAACGCCCCTGTTAAGCACGCTATTGTGCGAGTTACAACAGGCGGCGCGCTGGCTATGGCTGTCACCTACGCCATCGGCCACATCGTCGGCGCCGCGGCATTTTAGACCGCATATATATCCAATGAATCACGATCGCGACCCGGATTAACTTTTAGGAATTTACGGCTAAGAACCTTTGGATTCTAAATCGTGAATTTCTAAAAAGTTGTTGCCCGTTGGGCGCCGTGCAACTGCACGGCGCCCAACGGGAGTCTTTCAGGTATTGCCGGGTCTGGCCGAACGTCAGTTCTTGGCGAAGCCCGGGTTGATGTTGGCCGTCGGATCGGCCGTGTTGACCGTGCCGTCACTGCTGACCATGCCGATGGAGTGGTAGCCCGGCAGGACGTCGCAGGTCGCGCCGTAGCCGATGTAGAAGAACGCCGGCGTGAAGCTGACGCCCTGGTACATCATCTTCTCGAGATAGTTCCTGTCGAGTGTGACGAACGTACCCCACGTGCCGTCGGAGCGCAGTACCGGCTGCGATGCGCAGCCGTTGATGTTCTGCGTGTTGTTGACGAACATCTCCGGCGTGATGACTGGCGCTGGAATCGTGTAGGTCAGGTACTCCCAGGCCGAAGACGGATATTCGTATCCGCCGTAGCCGTCGTCGGTGATCGTCACCTTAGCGACGATCGAGTAGGTGCCGGGTGCCTGGTCATCGGCCACCCGGAAGGAGTAGTTGTCCCCCTTGCCGTTGGCGTAACCATCGCCGTTCGTCGCCCCACCGTAGTAGTAATCGGTGTAGGCGAACGAGTTGCCCGTCTGGGCCGCTGAGGTGTCGCCGTTGCCGACGAGAGTCAGCCCGGCCGCGCCGAGACCGTAGAAGCTGACCGTCGCGTTCTGCGACTCGGCCACCTTCGCATAGGCCTTGACCGTGACGTTGAACACGTCGCCGGGCTGGGCCTCGGCCGGGAATGCCATGGTCGTGCACCACTGGTCGACCGACCCGTTGTCGATGTTCGACCGGTACTGGCAGCCGCCGACAGTCAGCAAGTGCAGCCGGCTGGCGGATGAAGCCCCTGCGGGGCTCGCGAGGACCGTGGCCATCGCGAGAGTCGCGAAAAACAGTGCAATCTTGCGCATTGCGGTTCCCTTCTGTTGCGGGTGTGGGCAGCCCCACATAATACCTAAAAGAACGAATCCCCTCAGGTACTACTTATGCAAGGTTCCCACGAGATATTCATCAAAATTATACAAACTTTTCCCTAAAAAGTCAATCTTGGGCGCTTTTGTTACTCTCCGCCTCTAGGCTGTTTCTGAAACTTTCCAGGGCTACGGCCGTGGCTTCGGGGTCTTGTGAAATGATATGAGATTCTATGCGAGGCCAGACCTGGTCGACATCAAGTCTTTTCTTGACCATATAATTATAAAATGACGGCGCGGCGTCAGGCGCTAAGTCATTCTGGAGTAAATAAACTAGTATCATTGCCAGTTTTGAGGCTTCTTCCTCAATATCAACTTCCTCGTTAACTACCGGCTCTTGGCCGCCTTCTACGCGCTGGCTCATTCCAGGGCCTGTCTCAATACTTGCCATAAACTCCTTACCTTAAGATTATACCCCGCCCCGGGTAGCAGCTACAAACCGCCGGACTGGTGAATCATGCGTCTGGGTGGTGAGCTAGAGCGTAGGCCGCTAGGGCTTTAACTTGCTCAAAGGTTTCCAGTTTATTAACCTCTTCGGCATCAAACCAACCGATTCCATGCAACTCCTCGGCCTGCGCCACATGGTCTTTACCGTTGGATTCACGCTTGCGGCGCACCCAAAAGAACTGGACTATTCCCGGATTGGGCTCAAAATGATGTTCCAAATCTACAAAAAACGGCACTGGTTCGGATATGTTCTTGGGGTCCTTCATCTCGATGGCTGGCTGCGATGATATAGCCTCCACCTTCAAGCCGGTTTCTTCTTCAAATTCCCGCTCAGCCGCTCTCGCAAAGGTATCACCTGGCTCAATGTGACCGCCGGGCGGCACCCACATATCCCACCCCTTATGGTGCACCAGTAGCACTTTGCCGTTTTCTACCAGATAGCCAGAACAGGCGTAAACAAAGCCCAAATCGTGCTCACCCCTAAAATCGCGTAGAATAAAGGTCCGCTTCATTTTCATAAACCCATTTTAACACTTGTGAGCTTTGTTTCTTCTGCCTGTGCGAGTAAGGTGTAAAATTAGTATATGGGTTCAAGAACCCTAAAGCAGTTTCTAACAGATTGGGAGAGAGCGTTTGTTTCGGCGCGCCGGCCAAGGATATAACTTAGGCAGACAGCGTAGGCAGTACCTATATTCACTGTATTGTTAAGTATGCATAGCCCCTTGCGCACGTAGCAAGCCAACAAGGTGCTCCGCTAATGGGACTTCGTGAAAATCATAAGCAGTATGATAGTACGTCTTGCTGGTATCAATATACTTCCCCGCGGTAGCAAGGGTATCACCGTAGTATCCGTCCTTAACAGTATAACTAGCCCGTCTGGATTCAACGTAGCCTACCATTAATGGGCCTCCTTCCCCGAGTTCTCCGCCTGCCTTGGTGCGGAGTCTGCCATCGCCGCATAGAAAAATATCTTCACTGTTCCCCAAATCGAATCTGTGCTTTGGCCTTATAAAAACAGGATAGCCCAGCCTGGAGGGGTGATAATCTAATCTGGTAAGCTCATTAATAGCTCTTTTTTCCGATTTTGTTAGTTTGAATCCAGATTTCCGCAATGGATCTTCTGCGAATGCGTGAATACCAGCCAGCCCGGAATGAATCTCAACAAATCTGCCATGCCCTATTGCCGTTATCCTCTTGATAAAATCTAGGCACAGGGCTTCGCTGCGTCCGTCTAAAACACTGGATACGCTGGTGCCCGCACTAAGTTCGTTGAACCTGGCGTTTCTAATTTCTGCCCTGAGAGCATTTCTGGCTAAATCGTGAGCCCTGTTCATTTGCCTTACGCGTTCCTTCTCCAGAAGAAAGTCAGGGTCTATACCTTGGCTTCTCAACCGGGCTCTCTCAATCTCTGCGTCTAAAGGTCTTTGTTCCATATTAAGAAACTTATAGCATATTATAAGAATTATTACAAGAGTTACTGAAGTGCGGACTCTCGCCAGTTCGGCAGCCAGAACTACCCCCTTTCCCCTCCCGGATGTATAATTTGAGCTTTTTTTTACCCTGGGCCAGGCATCGGCGTTGGATTAGATGATGTTAAAACTAGGCGGCTTTGAGTGCGAGGGCTGTTTGACGAACAGATAGGCTGGGAGCCTATCTGTGAGGAGTTCCCGAGCAAGCCTGGTTTTAAATCAGATAGTCAAGCCGATGAACGGCCAGGGAGCTTTTTGCCTACTTTTTAGCGGCCCAAAAAGTAGGTTATTCCGGCCCAACGGCCGGTTACTTAATCTTTTAATAAGAGAAAAGGAGTCCTTTCGGGCGGCTTTTGTATAATTCGGCATCGTGCGTACTAGGTCGCTCTAGGCTCCTCCCACCCGCTGATTTCAACTTTGTGAAATCTAGCCTCTCTTGCAGCAAGCATACCGGCTGTTTGAATTAGCTCTCTGCCTCTACGGATATAATCCTGGTTCCTGGTACCTTCCGACAGACCCAGGCCCACTGTTAAAGCCCCCTCTGCACCAAAGTCACCTCTAGCCTCGGCTTCTGCAATAACTTCTGCTTGGTGGATACCAACACTCCAAGCGTTCAACCCGCTATCAGTACTTTCGTGATCG
>Ga0265316_10006187_pt1 | contig 11471 bp, 10 predicted proteins | sample 4522metaG_FD_202092 | JGI IMG/M metagenome (GOLD analysis project Ga0265316, IMG submission 202092) | Rhizosphere microbial communities from Carex aquatilis grown in University of Washington, Seatle, WA, United States - 4-5-22 metaG | ecosystem: Host-associated > Plants > Roots > Rhizosphere >...
CACAAAGCTGACCGGGATGGTCTGGTTCACAGCGGTCCCGCTGGTTGGCGTCAGGGTCACGTACAGATAGCCGTTGTAAGTGGCCGCCGTAAGGTTGCTGGGGTTCCCGTAGACGATCACAGAGGCGGCCGCGGGGGTGGTGGTGCTGGCGAACACCTGACTCACGGACAGCCCCGAACCGGTAATGCTTGCCGAGAACGTGCCGGACGTGGCGCTGTTCAAAGCGACCGTCAGTTGCTGCTGGACCACGCCCGACGCGGCCGTGATGACGACAGGGTTCGGAAGCCACGTAATCCCGCTCGCCGCGCCGCCGTTCACCACCAGATTGATGGTGATGGTGACCTGATTGTTGTTCTGATCGAACACCAGCACAGACCCGGTGTAGTTCCCGGTAGGCAGCGCATTCATATACGACTGGTCGGGCGAAATTATAACCCCCGAGCTGATATTGCCCGTAGTACTAGGGTAGCTGCCGTTCGCATACAACCAGGTGCTGCCCACGTTCGCGGAGTAGGTGGTGAGGCCGATCGAGCTCGTAAGCCCCACAGTCTGGGCTGCGGGATACGCTCCGCTATTGGTGGTGTAGCTCCAGGAGAGCGAACTGAGGCTGGCGGTCAGATTCCCGGTTCCCGTACCCGTTCCCACCGTGAACGTGACGTTGATCAGCGACGAGGTCCCGCCGTTAGGCGTAATGGTGACCGTGCCGATATACGTGCCGCTCGCCAACGTCAGCCCATTGGGCACCGCGATGGTCAGGGTGGTGAACTGGAGGCTGGCCACCGTGTAGCTGTTGGCCGTCGCCGTCAGCCAATTGCCGCCCGTATTCGTGGTAATGGAGGGCGCGGGGAACGTAACCGCGTTGCCGGTGTTGTTGGTCAGAGTGATCTGAGCCGAGGTACTCGCTCCGGACGCCGCGCTCAAGACCACGGAAGTCGTGCTGGGAGTGAGGGTGCCTCCGTTGCTCGACGAGCCGAACGTGAAAGAGACGTCGATGGTGCCGGTTATAGTAGGGCTGACGTTTGTCGAGGTCAGGGTGACCGTGGCGCTGTACACCAAGCCAACCTGCATTCCCGCCGAGGTGCCGACGGCCAGGGACAGGTTCGTCGGCGTGGTCAATGCTCCGCTAACGTTCAGCCAGCCCCCAGAAGTAGGCGCGTTGGTGTACGTTGTCGCTGTCAAGAAAGCGATCGCGGTGGTCCCGTCCGAGCTAGCGACGGAGACTTGCGTGCCCTGGTTCCCCAGCGTAACCGCGGTGGCGTTCGTAAGGGAGCTGTTCAGATTGAACGTCTGCGCGCGTCCCGGTACCACAATGAGCAGCACGGTCGCGAGAAATAGAACAGTCTTGTTGAAATACTTGTAAGCGGCGTCCATGATTTTTCCTCAACCAGATTGATGATACACCATCATCACCCTGAATAACAGAGTTTAAGTCTCTGTTTATATTGGGATACGGACGCGGCTACCTCCTATCATACCTCTATTTCAGGATTCGGAAGAGATTACTGTAGTCGTCTGTCCACAATCGTACAGTCCGCTTGGATTCGATTTCCGTCGAATTCTTCAGTTCCTCGCCGTGGAAACCGGCGGCCGGGGAGGTGATGAGCACCCAGGTGGCGCCGAAAACATCCTGCGTATCGTCGTCGTCGGTATCCACCACGCGGGCTATTTTCCCGGTGGCGCGGGTCTCGCCCGCCAGCACCGGCTCCAAATCCAGGTAGCGATTGGAAATATGCACGGCCAGCACGCCGTCTGGCCGCAAGTGCCTGAAATAGACCAACATGGCCTCAAGCGTCAGCAGGTGCACGGGGATGGAGTCGCTGGAGAACGCGTCCACCGCCAGCACATCGAAGTTCTCGGGAGCCTCGCGCTCCAGGGACAACCGGGCATCGCCCATGGCTACATCCACCTTGGCTTTGCAATCGGGGACGAAACTGAATTCCGTGTGCGCCAGCCTCAGCACCAGCGGGTTGATCTCGTAAAAGCGGTAGTAATCCCCCGGCCGCCCGTACGCCGCTATGGTCCCCGTGCCCAGCCCGATCACGCCCACCCGGATGGCCCTGCTCTTCCCTCTTTCCCGGATGGTCATTCCCACCCCGGTGTTCGGGCCGTAGTAGGTGGTGGGCAGGTCGCGGCGCGCCGGATTCAGAAACTGCTCGCCGTGGTTGATGGTGCCGTGAGTGAGGGTACGGGTGGCATCGAATTGGGTGGCCGGGCCGTTATCGCGCACCTTCAGCCCGCCATAGAAATTGCGAACCAGTTCGCGCGCCCCTAACACTGATGTCCGGATCTGGAGGCCCACGAATACGGCCAGCGCCACGGTCAGCACAGCCGCCACAATGGGTGACGGCTGCCGCCAGCGCTGAAACCATTTGAGCCCGGCGTCCTGCCGCAGCACCCACAACACCAGCACGGCGCAGGCCACCAGGCCCAGCGGCATCTCATAGAGGGCGTTGAATAGATGCGGCGCCACGAAACCCACCAGGAGGCCGCCCAGCGCGCCGCCCGCGGCAATCATGACGTAAAAATGCGTTAGGTAACGCGGATCGGGCTTCAGCCGCGCCAGTTCGCCGTGGCACACCATGCAGCAGGTGAACAGCCCCATGGCAAACAGCGGCACCATCACGCGGATGGGAACGCTGCCGGTGGAATCGACGCCGAGCGCGTATGCCATGGACCCCAGCGCCACCGCCAGGAGCTGGAGGTAGGGATTGCGCCGATACCAGCCGCTGCCTTCAAAGCACAGGATGAACGTTAGCAGGTAGATGCTGAGCGGCAGCACCCACAGGAAAGGAATGGCCGCCACGTTCTGCGAAAGATGATTGGTGATGGCGAGCAGCAGCAGCGAGGCCACCGCCGGCAGCAACAGCCACATCAGGTACTGTTTCGCCGATGGCTTCTCGACGGCTTCCGGTTGCGCCACGCTCTCCACCGCCGCCCGATTCCCCGAGCGGATGGCCGTCAACCCGCACAAAACCACAAACAACACATACGCCGCCGACCACATCCAGGCCTGCTGGTGGGTGGTGAATACCGGTTCGAACAGAAAAGGGTAACTCAGCAGTGCGAACATGGAGCCGGCATTGGAGAGCGCGTACAACCGGTACGGCATGGAGCCCTGGAACCGCCGGGCGTACCACGCCTGCAAGAGCGGCCCGGTGGTGGACAGCAGAAAATACGGAAGCCCCACCGTGGCCGCCAGCAATCCCAGAATCCGCAATGTGGGTTCTTCGACGCCCATGGGCTTCCAGGAAGCGCTGGGGTACACGGGAAGCGCCAGCGCGCTCAGCAGCAGCAGGGCCGAGTGAACCAGCATTTGCGTTCGCGGCTTGAGGTAGCGCACCAGCGCATGGGCATAGAGATACCCCAACAGCAGCGCCATCTGAAAAAACAGCATGCACACGGTCCACACGGCAGCCGAGCCGCCGAACCACGGCAGAATGATCTTGGCGATGACCGGCTGAACCTGAAACAACAGGAAGGCGCTCACCACAATTGTCAATGCGTAAAGAATCATAGTTCAGTCCACTGCCCCAGCCCAAGCCCACCCGGCCCACTACTTGTAAGCCGCGATCCCCGTGACGTTTTCCCCGATGATCAACGCATGTATATGATCCGTACCCTCGTATGTCTTGACGGTTTCCAGATTCGAGAGGTGACGCATGACGGGGTATTCGTCGGTAATTCCGTTGGCGCCCAGCAGATCGCGGCTCAGCCGCGCGCACTCGAGCGCCATGGCGGCATTGTTCCGCTTGAGCATGGAAATCTGCGCGGGCTCGAGCTTGCCCCGGTCCTTCAGCCGACCGGCGTGCACCGACAGCAACTGCGCTTTGGTGATCTCGGTGATCATCCAGGCCAGTTTTTCCTGCACGAGCTGATGCGACGCGATGGGCCGTCCGTCGAACTGCTTCCGGTCGAGCGAGTAGGCGCGCGCGGTTTCATAGCAGTCCATGGCCGCGCCCGTCGCACCCCAACCGATGCCGTACCGGGCTTGCGAGAGGCACGCCAACACCGCCTTCAACCCATTGGCCCCCGGCAGACGGTCGCGCTCGTTCACACGGCAGTCCTGAAACGACAGGCTGGAGGTCACCGACGCGCGCATGGACCACTTGCCGTGAATGTCGGAGGTGGTATAGCCTGGGGTGCCGCGCTCGACCAGAAACCCATTCACCGTGCCGCCGGCGTCCGTGCGCGCCCACACCACCGCCACGTCCGCCATGGTTCCGTTGGTGATCCAGGTCTTCTCGCCATTGAGCACCCAGGTGTCGCCGTCGCGCCGCGCGGTGGAGCGCATGCCCGCCGGGTTGGAACCGAAATCGGGCTCCGTCAGCCCGAAGCAGCCCACCGCTTTTCCACTCTGCAACCGCGGCAGCCATTTCTGTTTCTGCTCCTGGGACCCGTAGGCGAAGATGGGGTACATGGTGAGCGCCCCCTGCACGGAAACGAAGCTGCGCACGCCCGAATCGGCGCGTTCCAGTTCCTGCATGACGAGCCCGTATTCGACGTTGCTCATCCCGGCGCATCCGTAGCCTTCCAGGTTGGCGCCCAGGAACCCCAATTCCGCCATTTCGGGAATCAATTCGGACGGAAAGCGCGCCTCGCGGTAGCAATCGCGGATGAGCGGCAGGATGCGCTCGCCGGCAAACCGCCGGGCGGTCTGCCGCACCAGCAACTCCTCATCGCTGAACAAGGAGTCGACGTAGAAATAGTCCACGCCTCGAAAGGCCATTTTCGTAATCTCCTATTTGAACACGGATGAGCCGGCTTCAGATCTTCAGCCGGCCGGAACCCTGGCCGCGGAATCGGGGGGCGCGCTGCTCCTGGCGCAGCTTCAGAATCAGGTCCATAACCAACCGCTCGATTCTGTCGCGCACCTCGCAATGATCCTCATACTTCATCGAGACGGGGTCGGGCACGCTCCATTCCAGGACCGCGGCGCCGATGCCGTCGGGCAGCGCGAAGCCGGTCATGTTGACCACCAGGTCGAACTGCGCTTTGCCCAGGTGGCGGATGCTCTTGGGGAACTGGCCGTTCAGGTCGATTCCCTTTTCCGCCATGGCTCGGACGGTATCCGGCATCACGGCCATAGCGGGAGTGAGGCCGGCGCTGGCGGCGACCATGGCGTCCCGGCCGTAGGCGCGCGCGAAAGCCTCGGCCATCTGGCTGCGGCAGGCGTTACCCACGCACACGAACAGCACACGCTTGAGGGGATCGCTCATAATTTCTCCAGGAAGAGCGTGTGCACGCGCGAATCCGCGGTCAGCTCGGGATGAAACGTGGCCACCAGGTGGCGGCCCTGCTCCACTAGCACGGGGTCGCCCTCACAGCGCGCCAGCACCTGGCCACCGCCGTTGACGCGACGGATCACCGGCGCGCGAATGAAGACCGCCTCGAGCTTGCCCGGCGCGGTGCGCCGCTGGAACTCCGGCTCGGGGTCGAGCAAGGTCACGCGGCTGTCGATCTGCCGGCCGTAAGCGTTGCGTTCCACGGCGATATCCATCAGCGCCAGGCTCTCCTGCGCGGGGTTGGACACCTCGGCGGCCATCAGGATAGCGCCGGCGCAGGTGCCGAAAACGGGCTTGCGGCGGCCGAATTCCGCCAGTGTCTCCATCAGGCCGTCTTGGTGAAGCAGCTTGAGGATAGTGGTGCTTTCGCCGCCGGGAATCACCAGCCCGTCGATGCCGTGGAACTGCTCCCGCTCGCGGACATACACGGGCTCGGCGCCGGCGCGCGCGAGGGCCGCCCCGTGCGCCGCAAAATCTCCCTGAAGCGCCAGCACGCCGACCCGCTTCATCACCAGCCTCGGGTCTGCAACAGTTCCGACTCCGGCATTTTGGCGATATCGAGGCCCGGCATGGCTTCGCCCAGCAGACGGCTGGCCTCCAGCAGTTTCTCGGGATTGTCGAAGTTCTTGGCCGCGTGCACGATGGCCTGGGCGCGCGCCGCGGGGTCGGACGATTTGAAGATTCCCGATCCCACAAAGACCGCCTCGGCGCCAAGCTGCATCACCAGCGCCGCATCGGCCGGAGTGGCAATGCCGCCCGCCGAGAAGTTGGGCGTCGGCAGCGTTCCGTGCAGCGCCACCCATTCCACCAGCTCCAGCGGGGCCCCGAGTTCCTTCGCTTCGTGCACCAGCTCTTCCTTTCCGAGCACCGTGAGCTGCTTCATTTGCTTGACGATGGTGCGGATGTGGCGCACGGCTTCCACGATGTTGCCCGAGCCGGCCTCGCCCTTGGTGCGGATCATGGCGGCGCCCTCGGCGATGCGCCGCAGGGCTTCGCCCAGGTTGCGGGCGCCGCACACGAACGGAACCTTGAAATCGGCCTTGGCGATGTGGTGCTCCTCGTCAGCGGGGGTGAGCACCTCGCTCTCGTCGATGTAGTCCACGCCCAGTGCCTCCAGAATACGCGCTTCCATGAAGTGGCCGATGCGCGCCTTGGCCATGACGGGAATGTGGACCGTGCGCATGATCGCTTCCATGATGCCGATGTTGGCCATGCGGGCGACGCCGCCTTCCCTGCGGATATCGGCGGGCACGCGCTCCAGCGCCATCACGGCGGAAGCCCCGGCGTCTTCGGCGATCTTGGCCTGCTCGGCGTTGGTGACGTCCATGATGACGCCGCCCTTGAGCATCTCGGCCAGGCCGACCTTCAATCGAAACTGCTCGCTCGAAAAATCAAACATAGTTATCTCCCTGAAAATCCAAGAAATTTAGCCACGGATGAACACGGATAAACACGGATAACGCAAAACAAAAACAAGGTCCTCTTCCCTGCTTATCCGTGTTCATCCGTGTTCATCCGTGGCCAATTATTCTTCGCTCTACACCATCGCGCTAGCGGGTTCGAAGCTACCGGACGCGGCTTCGATCTCGCTCGAAACAATTCGTCCCAAAATCGCCAGGCCGCTACGGATCTGGTCCGGAGTGAGGCCCGCGAAACTCAGCCGCAGTGCCCCCGGTTCGAGCCGGGATACCGCAAAGTACCGGCCGGGCAGATAGGCCACACCTTCCTTCTGCGCCCGCGGCAGAAGCTCGCCGGCATCCAGGGGCTCGGGCAGCCGTACCCAGACGTTCATTCCGCCTTGGGGCCGCGTCCAGCGAGCGTTGGCCGGCAGATACCGGCGGCAGGCCTCCAGCGTCGCCGCCAGCCGCTCGGCGCCGGCTTGGAGCACGCGCGCGCGATGGGCGTCGAGGCGTCCGGATTCCGCAAACTCGAGCAGCACCGCCTGGGAAAGCTGGTCGGTATGCAGGTCGGTGGCCTCTTTGGCCTGGCGCAGGCGGTCGATCAGGGGCTTCGGCCCCACCACCCAGCCCACCCGCAAGCCCGGGAAACTCACCTTGGAAAAGCTGCGGAGCAGGACAGTGCCGCCGTTCTCGTCCAATTGCTTGATGGCCGCGAGCGGCTCGCCTTCGTAGCGCAGGTCGCCATAGGCGTCGTTCTCCACCACCGGGACGCGCGCGGCCCGCGCCGCCTGCAGCAACTCGCGCCGCGCCGCCAGCGGCAGGGTTGCGCCCGTGGGGTTCTGGAAATTGGAGGTCACCACCAGGAAGCGCGGCCGCTCGCGTTCCAACACGCGCTCGAGTTGCGCGATGTCGAGCCCTTCCGCGCCCACGGGGATGCCCACAAGCTGGGCGCCAATTCCGGCCAACAGGTTCTTGAGGCCCGGGTAGACGGGGTCCTCGACCGCCACCGTGTCGCCGGGCCGCAGCATGACGCGGCCGATGAGGTCAAGCGCCTGCTGGCAGCCATTGGTGACCATCAGATCGTCGCCGGGACCCGCCAAGTGCTGGCGGCGCGCTTCTTCCATGAGGTAGCGCCGCAGGGGCTCGAAACCCGCGGGCGATCCCAGTTGCAGGATGCCGGCCAGGTCCTTCCGCGCCAGCACCGCCGCGCAACTGGCGCGGAATTCATCCAGCGGAAACAGCGCGCGCGAAGGCCGCGACATCTCGAAGCTGATCATTTCGCCGCCGGGCCCGGAGGGTGCCGCGCCGGCGTGTCCCGGGGGCGGCATCTCGCTGCGCTCCAGCAAGGAATTCCAATCCACCCCGCCAGCGGGCCCAGAGGGCACCCCCACCGAGTGCCCCGTAACGAAACTGCCGCGGCCCACTTGTCCGGCAATCAAACCCTCGGTTTCGAGCATTTCATACGCTGCGGAGATGGTGGTACGGTTCAGTCCAAGCAGGCCAGCCAATTCACGGGTGGCTGGCAAGCGCTCACCACGGGGCAGTGCTCCAGACCGGATCTTATCCGCAAACTGTTGATAGAGCTGGCGATAAAGTGGAATCTCGGATTCGTGAACCAGGGATGGCGCAAAATCCATCAACCCATACCATACCATATTGGACTGGCTACCGGCACCCGGAAAGGGGATGAATCCGGGCGTACGGGCTACGCCACGGAGGTGCTACAATCCCATTCAAGGCCATGAGAGGGTTTGCGCTGGTAGCGCTCGCATGCTGGGCGGCCCTCGTTGCATGGCCGGTCCAGAAGAAGAAAAAGGACGAAATCACCCAGACGCTCCAGGTTCCCAGGGAGCTTCCCAGCGCGGTGGTGGGTGACACCCGGCGTCTTACCTTCCACCTCACCCCGCTGTCCTCCAAGGGCCTGCTTTCGCAGCAGGTGCGCGATGCCCTGAAGGCGCTGGCCCGCGAGGCGGGCGGAAACACGGTCCTCAAGATTCGCGCCTTTGTAGCCGGCTCTGGCGACGTGCGGCGCGTGCGCGACCTGGTGAGCGAGTCTTTCGCGGACCGCCGCCAGCCGCTTCCGGCCCTGAGCCTGATCCGATCCGGCGGGCTGCCGCTGGAAGGCGCGCAGGTGGTTTTGGAGGCCATCGCCGCCGGAAAGAAAGAGGTCAATCCCCACGGGCTGGCTTTTGTTTCCGCACAGACGGCCACTTCGGAAAGTCCGCTCGATCCGGTGGCGCCCCTGGCCGCGAAGTCTCTGGCCGCCCTGGGTCAGGCCGTGCGGGCGGCGGGTTCGGAACCCTCCGATGTAGTTCGCGTCACGTGTTTCCTCAGTTCGCTGGACAACCTGACGGACACGCGCAAGCTGGTGGAAGCCGAGTATCCGCGCGCCGCGTTGAACTACGTGGAGACGCAACGCGCGCCGGTGCGGGCGCTGGCGGCGTGCGAGGCCGTGGCGCGGCTCGGCCGGGAGGCCGGTGGGCGGCTGCGTCTGATGAATCCCGAAGGCCTGCCCCGGGAGCCAGGGGAATCGCAGATCGCGCTGGTAAGCGCGCCCCATGTGGTGCTGACTGGCTCGCAGGTTTCGTTCGGGTATCGGGAAGAGGACGCGCGGCTGGCGTTCGAGCGTCTGCGAAAGTCGCTCGATCAGGAGGGCGTGTCGGCTGGCGACGTGGCATTCGCGCATTACTATCCGCTGTCGGCGGGAATCGCGGAGCAGGTGCGCAAGGCGCGCTCGCAGTTCTTCGACGACGCTCGTCCTCCGGCCGGCAGCCTGGTGCTGTTCGAAGGATTGCCATCCATGGAGGCCGGGTTCGCGGTGGACGTGGTGGCGGTGAAAGACTAGCCCGCCCGCGGTAGAATAGAGCTAGCCGTGATGCCGATGTGTCTTGCCCGTCTTTTCTCCACCTTGCCGCTGTGGGCGTTTCTCGTCCCGGTTCTGGCGGCGCAACAGCCGAAAGAGCCGCCGGCCGCGCAGTTCGGCGTGTCGGCGAACGAGGTCATCGTGCCCATCACGGTGACGGACGACAAAGGCCGCTTCGTCTCGAACCTGGACGCCAAGGATTTCCGCATTCTCGACGAGGGCCGGCCGCAGCGCATCCAGTTCTTCAGTCACGACCAGAGGCAGCCCATCGTGGTGGGGTTTCTCATCGACATGAGCAACAACACACGGATTCACTGGAAGACCTATCAGGACGCCATCCTGGAACTGGTCTGGAACCTGCTTCCTGGCGACAAGAAGTACACCGGCTTCCTCATCACCTACAGCAACGACGCCGAGTTGGTGGTCAACACCACGTGGGATTCGGATAAGATCGCCGACCAGATCAAGAAGCTGAGGCCCGGCGGCGGCGCCGCCCTTTTCGACGCCATTTACATGGCGTGCACCAAGCGCGAGCTGGTACAGGGCGAGCCGTTCGAGCCGCGACGGGTGCTCATCGTGGTGGGCGACGGCCATGACAACGCCAGCAAGAAGAGCATCGACGAGGTCCTTGAGCTGGCCCAGCGCAACCAGACCTCCATCTACGCCATGAGCACCCAGGCGTTCGGGTTCGCCAACGACAGCCAGGACATCCTGGAGCGCATCACAGGGGAGACGGGCGGCCATGTCGAGTATCCGCTGAGTTCGCTCTACAAAGATGTTTCGGGCTATCTGTCGACGCCTTCCGACGACGGCAACTACGCGCTGACGGTGGGCACCGGCGGGTACGCCGCGGAAATCTCCGGGGCGATTATCAAGGCCGTGGGAGGGATCGGCGGCGAAGTCACCACACAGTACGTCGTGCGCTACATTCCGGATGTGGACCCGGAGGCGAGGGCCAAGGTATTCCGCCACATCAAGGTGGAAATCCCGACTCTGCCCAACGTGAAGATCCACGCGCGCAACGGGTACTACCCCAACGGCATTCCGGCGGCCGCGGGAGGCGGGCAGTAGGGGGACGGTCGCCGCTCTTGGGGTGCCGTGGCCTTTCGGTTTCCTACAGCCAGTCTTCCGCGTCGTCAATAGCGTGTCTTTCGGGCAGCATGCGTTGGTGCAGGATGCGGGAAACCAGAATGCCTCCGGCGTCCTCGCGGTAGAACACGACGTGCCGGCCAATCTCCATACGACGCAGGCCAAGGCGAACGTCATCGCAAGTCCGCCCCAACGCAGGATTGTCCGCCAGCATCTGGCAGCATGTCTCCAAATCACCGATGTAGCGGAGGGCCTGGTTCTCACCCCAAGTGCGAAGAGTATACGCGCCGATGCCCAGCATGTCGGCTTCAGCGCGGTGCGAGAAACGAAAAAAGGCCACGGCTAACGCGGCTTCGTGCGAAGCTTAAGGGCCTTTCGGACACGGTCGAAAGGGTTGCCTTTGGCGATGCCGCTGGCGTCGCCTTCATCGATGGCAACGCGCAGCGCAGCAAGCTTCGCCTCGTACTCCCGCTCCTCGCGCTCCAGTGTCCGGAGCGCGGTGCGCACAACCTCGCTGGCGTTTTCGTAACGTCCGCTCTCGACCTTTTTCAGCACGAAGCGGTCAAGCTCTTCGGTCAGATTGACATTTCGTGTGGGCATGGCGGCCTCCTCGCTTTTGGCGCGACACCAAAGTCATGATACCACGGTTAGCAAAGATTGCTAATCTCCCGCCGCTACATCCCCACCCCGATCGTCTGTTGCAACTTGGTGTCGGCCGAGGAGGCGCCCACCATCAGGTTGACTTTCTCGTCCTCCACCACCCACTGTTTCTTATCGGCGTCCCAGTAGGCAAGGTCCTTCGCCTTGAGCTGGAACAGCACGATCTTCGTCTCGCCC
>Ga0265316_10006189_pt1 | contig 11470 bp, 16 predicted proteins | sample 4522metaG_FD_202092 | JGI IMG/M metagenome (GOLD analysis project Ga0265316, IMG submission 202092) | Rhizosphere microbial communities from Carex aquatilis grown in University of Washington, Seatle, WA, United States - 4-5-22 metaG | ecosystem: Host-associated > Plants > Roots > Rhizosphere >...
TGTTGATCAGGATGTCGATCTCGGGGAAGTCCGCGCGAACCCGCTCGACCGCCGCCGCCACGCTCTCGCGCGACGCCACGTCCGCCTCCACCGTGAGCGACCGTACCCCGAGCCCGCGCGCTTCCTCCGCCGTCTCGTGGGCCTCTCTCGCCGAGGAGCGGTAGCTCACCACCAGGTTCGCACCGCACTCCGCCAGCAGTCGCGCCACGGTGCGGCCCAGGCGTTTGCCTCCCGTAATCCAGGCGGTCCGGCCCTTCAGCCGGGCCAGATGTTTTTCGAGCAGCCTCACAATAACCGTTTTACCGCCGCTTCGAGCGCCGCCATTTCGGTCTCGCCGATGAACGAGCGTACCAGCCGCCCCTGGCGGTCGTAAAGGAACAGCGCGGGCAGGGCGCCGCTCCATTTGGGATCGATCGCGTCGATGAACTTGTCGTCGTTCGCGGCACGCTTGACGTAGTGCGGCGCCGGCGCTCCGTTCTTATCGAGGAACGCCACGGCCCCGGCCTCCTGCTCCGGCTCATCGCAGGAAACCGTCGCCAGTTGGAGGCCCCGCGCCTGGTAGCGCGCCGCGAGGCGAACCAACTGCGGCATCTCGGCCCGACAGGGATCGCACCAGGTGGCCCAGAAATCCACCAGCACCACGCGGCCTTTCGCCTGCGCGATCAGCCGCTGGTAGCCGGCTTCGTCCACGGCCGCGAGCGGCGGAGCCCCACGCGCGCAAACCGCCGCCATCACGAGGCCCAACAGAACGCCCGCCCTCACGACGCCTTCTTGACGCGCTTGATGCTGCACCCGAACGCTTTGGTCTCCCCCGCGGTCACGGGCTTATCTTCGAGCACGGCGTCGAGCACGTTCCTCAGCCGGTTCTCCTGCACGCGCTGCACGATCTGCGAGTCGTCGATCGAGCCGTGATAGCGGATGGTCCCCGTCGCGTCCATGACAAAGGTTTCCGGCGTGACCGTGGCGCCGAAGCGGTCCGCCACCACATTGCCCGTGTCCTTGTACACCGCGAAGGAGAAGTGGTCCCGCGCGTGTTGCGCCACTTCCTGGAGGGGCTCGCCACTATTGGAATTGACGAACACGAACTTCACGCCGCGCTGGCTGTAGTCCTTGTAAATCGCGCTCATCCGGTCGTTGTAAGAGTTCGAGACCGGGCACTTGGTGGAAATGAAAATCACCACCGTCACCGGTCCCCGCAGCGAGGCAAACTGGACCGCGCCGCCGCTGGTGTCCTGCAGGGCGAAGTCATCCACCTTGGAACCCAGCTTGAATTCTTGCCCCAGCAATGCGGCCACCGAAAGCACGGCCGCCATCAAATACCGTCCCATGTCCCCTCCGAATTTCCCTCAGAACGGGGCGGCACCGGCCCGCCCTTATTTCTTCTTGTTCAACTTCAGATTCCGCACCACCTTCTTGTCCGAGACGAAGACGTCGATCTTCTTCGTATCGCTGGTGGCCCCCTGGTACTCGGCTTTCAATTGGTATTCCACGTTCGGACTCAGCCCGTAAAAGGAGTAGGCGCCGCCGTCCTTGGTGATGTAGGAGCGGACCTGGAGGGTCTTGCTATTCTCCAGGTGCACCACAGCGCCCGCCACAAAATTGCCGTCGGCATCCGTGACGACGCCCTCGACCGTGCGGGTGTTGAGGTCCCCCTTGGCAGCTTTCTGCGCCAGCCCGATCGCCTGAACCGACAGCATCGCCGCCAGCAGTCCCAACCACGGAATCAGCCTTCTCACTTTGCCTCCGACGTTTTCTTGGACGCTGCCTCGAGGCGAAAGAATACATCCACTCGCACCTCGCCCGCCGCCTGCGTGGTCTTTTCCTGCGGGATGTACCCCACCGCGCTGGCGGTCAGCTTGTATGTCATCTCTTCCACCGGGACACGGAATGCGAACTCTCCGCGCGAATCGCTCACTGCTTCCAGTCTCTTGAACTTGCGCGCGCCCTGCAACTCTCCGGCCGGGACGATCTCGATCCGGGCGCCGGGAAGGCTCAACCCGCTCTCCTGAAACACGGTCCCGAAGACGAGCGCGTAAGGGGCCTGCTTTTTCTGGTCCTTCGCCCCGGACGCCAGCGCGGTCGCGGCGATGGCAGCCAGCAGAAGGAGGCGGCAGGCGGGTGCTCGCCTATTTCGGAAACTCCTCGTCCTCATCCTCGTCGAGATCGCCCTCCTCTTCGTCCTCCTCGTCCTCCTCGAGAAGTTCGAGATCGAAGGGATCGATGCTCAGCACCCGCTGGTCTGCGCCGCACTCATCGCAGGTGATGGTGTCCCCTTCGTCAAGTTCGTCTTCCTCAGCGTCGATTTCCGCGTTGCATCCTTTGCAGCGTATCATCCATTCCTCCGCCGAACCACGTCCATTCCTCCGCCGAACCACGTCCGTTCCTCCGCCGAACCACGGCCGTTCCTCCGCAGAACCACGGCCCAGATTCCTTTATACATACTCGCTGGCCCGAAAGAAAGAGGGTGTTCCCGCCTATTTTGCGGCCTGGCGGCGCCGCGTGGTCGCCGGCACGATCCCCTTGAGGCGCAGGTAGAGGAACAACTGCGCGCGGTGCGTCAGCTCGTGCTCCTTGACGGTCTGGATCATTTCCAGCCGTGTCACCTGCTGGCCGTCGAAACGTGTGATCATGCCCGCGTAGAACTCCGGCGACTGCGCGGCCAGGGCCGGGAGGCGCTCGTCGAACCGCGCCAGCAACTGGGAGGCCAGGAAGGCCTTTCCCGCATCCGCTGGAACCGGCGGAAAGCGCTTCATCAACTCCTGCCGGTCCACCTTCTCGACCCCGTCGAGCACCATCCCGGTGAGGGCATAACTCGACGCAAGGATGTGACGCGCGATCTCGCGGAAAGTCATTACCTCCGGAACCGGCCTGAAGTCCAGCTCGGCCTCCGGCATGTCCTCGACGGCCTGCGCCGTGTCCTGGCGCACGGTCTTCCAGGAATCCAGCAAAGCATCCAGTCTTACCATATGTCTCCCCTCTTCATAGCAGCTCGTCGCGCTTCTTCGCCTCCAGCGCCTTCACCAGCCCTGAAACTTCCTGGGCGCGCGAGCGGGCGGCCACCAAAAGCGCGTCCTTGGTGTCCACCACGATCAGGTCCTCGACGCCCAACAGGGCCACCAGCTTGCCCTCGGCGTCCACGTAGTTGCGCGCGCTGTGCGCGGACAGCAGCTCCGCCGCGCGCGTTACATTGCCGTCGGCGTCCTGAGGCAGCAGCTCGTAGACGGCGTCCCAACTCCCCACGTCGTTCCATCCGATGTCGTCCGCGGCGAGGCCGGCCACGTTGTCGGCCTTCTCCATCACCGCGAAATCGACGGAGATGTTCTCGCAGCGCGGATAGGCGTCGCGGAGGAGCGCGGCGAAGCGGCGGTTGCCGAAGGGCGGCAGCGCGGCCAGGAGCGTGGCGGTCTTGGGCAGATGTTTGCGCAGCGCCGCGAGAAACACGTCCGCGCGCCAGAAGAACATCCCGGCGTTCCAGTAGTAGTTCCCCGCCGCCAGGTAGCGTTTCGCCGTGGCTTCGTCGGGTTTCTCGTGGAAGCGCACCACCGGCAGCGGCTTGAGCGTCCCGGCCTTGGTTCCCTGGGGAAACTCCAGGTAGCCGTAGCCGGTCTCGGGCCAGCGCGGCTGGATGCCTAGCGCCAGCAGGCTGCCCCGCTCGGCCGCGCGGTAGGCCGGTGCGAGCAGCCGCCGGAACCGCGCCGGCTTCAACACCACGTGATCGGCGGGAAATACTCCGATCACCGCGTCCGGATCGAGGCCGCTGAGAATGTGCGCCGCCAGCGCGTTGCACGCGGTCGTGTTGCGCCCCGCCGGCTCCGCGACGATCTGGCGCCGCGGCACCTCGGGAAGCTGCCGCACGATCTGGTCGCGCAGGTGGTCGTTGGTGATGACCCACATGCGCTCGGGAGGCAGAAAAGGGCGCAGGCGGTCGAAGGTTTGCTGGATCAGCGTGCGCGAGCCGATGACGTTCAGAACCTGCTTGGCGCTCGCGCGGCGGCTGCGGGGCCAGAACCGAGTGCCCCGGCCGCCCGCCATAATCATTGCGTAGTAGTTGGACCGGGCCACGTCTAGCAGGGTACAACGTTCCCGGCCCCCGGCGTAACCTGTGGGTATGACGCTGCGGGAAGCCTGGACCCGCTTCGTCGCCGCCGAAGACTACGAGACGCACATGGCGGCGATCAACCGGCAGGTCCTACCGATTGCCCGGCCCCACAAAGCCGATCGGCCGCTTCGACGGGTCCGGTAGCGCCATGAGTTGCTTCAGGATGTCGAATACGACTTTGAAGCGGTGGTCGTATTTCCTTCCCATGGCCGCAAGGCGCTCAGCCAGATCTTTGTGCGTCGCGAGGATCTGCGGGAGCCGCACGAAGGTGCGCATGATGGCGATGTTCACGCCGATGGCGCGCTTGCTGTTCAGTACCGTGGAAAGCATCGCGACACCCTGCTCGGTAAACACGTACGGCAGTGTGCGGCGCCCGCCGCGTCCTGTGTTTGATCTTGCAAACTGCAAGAGCAAAGCGTCGGCTTCCTTCGTTGTGATCTGGAACATGAAATCGGCCGGGAACCGGTCTCTGTTTCGGCGGACGGCCAGGTTGAGGTTGCCCGTGGTCACCTGATACAGTTCCGCCAGGTGGCTGTCGAGCATCACGCGGTGCCCACGCACGAGGAGGATCCGTCGCTCGATGACTTCGACCGCCACGAGTTGCTGGCTTGCCGGCTTCTTCGTGGGCATGGATTTGTTCTCTAAGTACTGGTGCCGGGCGCGCCGCGGGCCTCTCACGCTCGCGGCCGGCAAAGGACAGAAAACGGCACCATGCCGGGGCAACGTCACACCGGTGGGACCTGCTGGAATCCCGGTGATACCGGGGAGTCGTCAACTAAGAGAAACCGGGCCCGCCGCCTCCGCGATGCGATACGCCGCTCGCCGGACACGGATCGCCGACAACCTCGCTCTTGTCTTGCCCTTCGCAGCAGGGCCAATTATGACGTCGAAGTAGCCGCCCCCTTGCGCCCGGCGCCCTTCTTCGGTGGCGCCTGATGGCTGCCCTTCTTCGCTGCCGCCAACCATGCAGGAGGCCGGCCGCGCCGCGCGCCGCCCCCGCGTGCCAGCCTCTCCAGGCTGATGATTGCCTCTTCAAGCTGCTCTCGTTCTTTCCGCAGTTCGGTGATGATCTTCGTAACGTCCATCTAAATGGCTCCGTCTCTGTTCGCCTCCAAAGGCGCTCGTGAACGTCAACAGAATATCAGGATTTCGGCCCGGCAATCCGCAAATTCAGCCGTTCCAGCCCCGCGGGGCCATACGCAACGCCGGACCGCCCGCCCGTCCCGCCGTCCTGTCTCCTGACTCCTATCCCCTGCACTCCTGTCTCCATCCTCCCGTCTCCTCTACAATAGAGTCGGTACCCATGAAAACTCGGATACGGTCTACGACCGTCCTCTGTGTGCGAAGAAACGGCAAAGTCGTCATGGCCGGCGACGGCCAGGTCACACTAGGCGGGGAGGTCCTCAAAGCCTCGGCCAAGAAGATCCGCCGCCTCTATAACGACAAGATTCTGGCCGGATTCGCCGGCTCCACCGCCGACGCCTTCGCCCTCTTCAGCCGCTTCGAGACCAAGCTCGAGCAGCACACCGGCAACCTGCCGCGCTCCGTCGTGGAACTGGCCAAGGACTGGCGCACCGACAAGGCCCTGCGCCACCTGGAAGCGCTTCTGCTCGTCGCCGACGTCACCAACACCTACATTCTCAGCGGCTCCGGCGACGTGATCGAGCCGGACGACGGCATCGCCGCCATCGGTTCGGGCGGACCCTTCGCCAAGGCCGCCGCCAGCGCCCTGGTTCGCCACACCAAAATGGAAGCCCGCAAGATCGCCGAAACGGCTATGGAGATCGCCGGCGAGATTTGCATCTACACCAACGACAAGGTCACCTTCGAGGAACTCGGATAGGCAATGGTTATTTATCTTCCCAGCCAGTCGGTTGAAGAAGAGCCCATCTTGGATGAGCTCACGCCGCGGGAAATCGTCCGGGAACTCGACAAGTACGTGGTCGGGCAGGACGATGCCAAACGCGCCGTCGCCGTGGCGCTGCGCAACCGCATCCGCCGCCAGAAGCTCGAACCCGAGCTCGCCGACGAGGTGATGCCTAAGAACATCCTCATGATCGGTCCCACCGGCGTCGGTAAGACCGAAATCGCGCGCCGTCTGGCCAAGCTCGCCAACTCGCCGTTCCTCAAAGTCGAGGCCAGCAAGTTCACAGAGGTGGGCTACGTCGGCCGCGACGTCGAATCCATGATCCGCGACCTGGTCGACATCGCCATCGAAATGGTCCGCGAGGAGCGCCTGGACGAGGTTGCCGAACGCGCCGAAAAGAACGCCGAGGAGCGGCTTCTCGATCTCCTCATGCCGCCCCAGCCCGAGCCCAGCGAGACCGCCGAGCGGACCCGCGAGAAGCTGCGTGAAAAGCTCCACCAGGGCAAGCTCGACGATCGCGTCGTCGAGCTCGACGTCAAGGAGCGCGGCCCGTCCTTCGAAATCTCGACCGCCCAGGGCATCGAGGAGATGGACATCAACCTGAAGGATGTCCTGCCCGGCCTCTTCGCCGGCCGCACCCGCAAGCGCAAGATGCGGGTCACCGAGGCGCTCGAGTACCTGGTGCAGGAGGAAGAAGGGAAGCTCATCGACATGGACCAGGTGACCCGCGTGGCCCTCGAACGCGTCGAGCGCAGCGGCATCATCTTCCTCGACGAGATCGACAAGATCGCCGGCCGCGAATCGGGCCATGGGCCGGACGTGAGCCGCGAGGGCGTGCAGCGCGACATCCTGCCCATCGTCGAAGGCACCACCGTCAACACCCGCTACGGTTTCGTCCGCACCGACCACATCCTGTTCATCGCCGCCGGCGCCTTCCACGTCTCCAAGCCGTCCGACATGATCCCCGAGCTGCAAGGACGCTTCCCGATTCGCGTCGAGCTCAAGTCGCTGACCGAAAGCGATTTCATCCGCATCCTCAAAGAGCCCAAGAACGCCCTCATCAAGCAGTACACCGCCCTGCTCGAAACCGAAGGCATCAAGCTCTCCTTCAGCGACGATGCGCTTGAAGAAGTGGCCCGCCTGGCCGCGCGTGTCAACGAGAGCAACGAGAACATCGGGGCGCGGCGCCTCCATACCGTCATGGAGAAGGTTCTCGACGTGATTTCCTTCGAGGGTCCCGACCTCAAGAAGAAGAACGTCAAGATCGACGGCGCCTATGTTCGCGAGCAGCTTTCCGAGATCGTGAAGGACCAGGATCTGACGCGGTACATTCTATAAGATGCCTTGGTGCCGCCGGTCTTCTGTTGTCGCGTTCGGCGCGGGGGTTGTCGCGTTCAGCGCGGGTGTAGCGTTGCTCGCGGGCTGCGCCTACGTCAGGCCGGCCAAGCCGCCCACGCTCGGCATACCCCTGAAGATCATGGCGCTCTCCGCGGTCGAGCGCGGAAGCGATCTCGTGGTCGACTTCCTCCCGCCCACGGGGACCACCGACAGCGCAGTCCTGAAGACCGTGACTCAATTCGATCTCCGGGCCGGTCCCGAAGGGCCGAATTGGGAAGCTACCGCGCGCCGGATCGAGGTGCCCGCGGCAGTGTCCGGCCCCGTTCACGTCCAGACCCCGGCGGCCCCCTGGGTGGGCCAATCCATCGAGCTCCGGGTCAGGGCGGCGGGCAAGCACGGCCGGCTCGGCAACTGGTCGGACGCGGTCCGTTTCAACGTGATTCCGCCCCTCGCGAAACCCGCGCTCAAGGTGGAAGAGGTGCCGCACGCAGTGCGTCTGAGCTGGCCCGCCTCATCCGGCGCCGATTTTCGGGTCTACCGCCTCGTGCCGCCCGAGACCGAGCCCACGCTCGTCGCCACGGTCAAGACCCCGGAGTACATCGACAACCAGATTCAGTACGGGAAGGCCTACGTTTATTCGATCCAGGCCGCCGTCGTTAGCGGCAACTCCGAGGCCCAGAGCGAAACCTCCGATCGGATCTCCATCGCGCCCGAGGGCCGTTTCCCGCCCCCGGTCCCGGACGGGCTCGCGGCGATCGCCGGCGTTTCGAGCATCGAGCTGAGCTGGAATCCCGACAACGACACCGACCTCGGCGGCTACTACGTCTACCGCTCGATCAACGGAGGCCCGTTTGCCAGGATCGGCGACCTCCTGACGACGCCCGCTTACGGCGATCACGCCATCGAGACCGGAAAGCATTATCGGTACCAGGTGTCGGCCGTGAGTGTGCGCGGGAAGGAAAGCGCAGCCTCGACGATTGTGGAAATGGTGGCGCCATGAGGTGCTCCAGCCGGCGGCAAGGACCGCAAACCCAATGACCAAGCGCATCCGCTTCAGTTTGATTCGCAACCTCCGGGCTACCGCGCCGGATGGCTCTCCGGACGTGAAGTACGGACTCCTGGAGAATGACATGGTCCACGAGACCCCTTCCCCTTGGTCTCGCGAGCGGGGCGAGGCCCGTGAGCCGTCTGAGGCCCGGCCGCTCTCCGAAGTCCGCCTGCTCCCGGCCTGCTGGCCTTCCAAGATCGTCTGCGTCGGCCGGAACTACCGCGAGCATGCCGCGGAGCTTGGCAACCAGGTGCCGGTCGAGCCCCTGATCTTCCTCAAGCCGCCCTCGGCGCTCATCGCGCACATGGACCGCATCGTGTATCCCGCAATCTCGCAGCGCGTCGACTTTGAGGGGGAATTGGGGATCGTCATCGGCCGCCGCGCGCGCCACGTGAAGCGCCAGGATGCCCGGGCGTGCGTCTACGGTTTCACCTGCGTCAACGACGTCACGGCCCGCGACCTGCAACGCAAAGACGAGCAGTGGACGCGCGCGAAGGGCTTCGACACGTTCTGCCCGGTCGGGCCCTGGATCGTCCCGCAGGAAGAGGTCCGCTTCGACGAGATCCGCGTGCGGACCTTCGTTGACGATCAGAAACGCCAGGACGCCTCCGTACGCGATATGATCTTCTCGATCGACCAGATCATCGAACATGTCACCGCCGTGATGACGCTGGAACCCGGGGACCTGATCGCCACCGGCACTCCTTCCGGCATCGGCCCCATCGAGCCCGGTTCCGTCGTCCGTGTGGTAGTGGACGGCGTCGGCGCCATTGAGAATCAGGTAGTGAAGCCTTGAAGCATTTTTTCGGCGGCGTCTTTGGCGCCATTTTCGGTACGCTGCTCTCGTGGGGACCGTGGGGTGCGTTCGTCCTGTCGATCATCGACTCGGCCGGCCTGCCCGTCCCCGAGGGCACCGACCTTCTTCTTCTGTTCATCGCCGCAAGGAGCCCCCGTGCGGGCTACTTCAGTGCCGCGCTTGCGGTGGCCGGCTCGTTGATTGGCAGCCTGTTCCTCTACTACATCGCGCGCAAGGGTGGCCAGGCCTACCTCGACCAGCGGACGGAAACGGGATGGCCCAAGCGCTTCCGCCACTGGTTCCACCACTACGGCGGCCTCACGCTGTTTATCCCGGTTTTGATTCCGGCTCCGCTGCCGACGAAGGTCTTCGTGGCTTCTGCCGGGGCGCTGGGAATGCGCCGCCGACATTTCGTGGCCATCGTGCTGGTGGCCCGCATCCTCCGCTTCTCCAGCCTGGCGTGGCTCGGCGCCCGCATGGGCAAAGCTCCGGTTCAGTATCTCAAGACCCACACCTGGCAACTGATTGGCATAGCTGTGGCGGTTTTTGTGGTGTTGTACGCCGCCATCCTTGTGAAAGACGCGCTCCGCCGCCGCGCCCACCGCCACCACCTGCGCCACGTTGCGGATTGAGGTGGGTGGGGCGGGCGTCCACGCCTAATGCCACTTAGTTATCCCAGATGCGGGAATTCCAGCGAGAACCGTGGGGCAGGTTGGCCGGGCGCCGGTTGGCAACCGGCGCGCAGGATGCCATCCTGCCCCACAATGTGTGCCGCTGTTCCGATCGCGGGAGAACTAAGTGGGGCGGGCGTCCACGCCCCGCCCCTACCGCATTACCCTGCGCAGCGCTTCAGACATCTCTTCGCTGACGTGGCCGGTGCTCCTGCCCGGGTGACCGTCAGGAAAGATCAACGGATCGGTCTTCGCCACCCGCTCCACGGACACCGGAGGAATGCGCGCCGCCAAAGACCGGTTCATGGCCCTGATGAACTCGTCAGCGATGATGGCGTAGCCCGTGTTGGTGGGATGAATGCCATCGAGCGAGAAGAGCCCGCCCATGAAGTCCGTGGTCAGCCTTTGGCCGTTCACCACCCTGCCGTGTTCGGCCAGCTCGTCGATCAAGGCGTGAATATCGACCAGCACCGCGTGGTTCGCCACCGCCTCCTGGGCGATGAGCGCGTTATACTCCACCACGGCCTGCCGGATCTGCGCCAGCTTGGACTCCCGAAGGACCACCGGGCCTTGCACGATCGAGTCCGGAAGTGCGGTTAGCGAGCCGTTCATCGCTTGAATGAGCTCGAACGCGTACGGCGATACTTTATCGCCGGAACTCAGTCCCAACGCCGTTTCCACCGTCCCTTCCGGCAATCCGAGTATCTGGGCCAGTCTCTCAACCGACGTCAGGTATGGCACCTTCGTCACGTCGGGGATGTTGGCCAGAACCAGGTGGCCACTAGCCTGAGCCATGGTTGACGCGGCGACCTGGTGCAGGTAGCCGAAGGTTGCGGTGGCCGTCGGGTCCCCCCCGAACAGAACCGCGAGGAGCGCGTCGTTGGAGCCGATCCAAAGTATGGAGGTGGTCGGCTGAAGCGCCGCGGCGTCCATCAGCTCAGTCGGAGCGGGATCCAGGCAGTTCGGGTTCAGAATCTCCGCCGCCAGAAGCTGAAGAGCAGACCCTTGATTCGTCGGTTCATTCGGGCTGCAGGCCGCCGCATAAGCCACCAGGGCCCCTACCGTGTAACCGGGCACGGCCAAGTCGCGGGTTTGCTGGGTGTTTTCCCTTGCGACCGGTTGATACCCGGTCACGACCGCGTGGCCGCCCACGATCGCGATCTGCGGAAACCCCGGAGCAGGCAGCAACGGGAGATTCAGGCCCACGCCCGCCTGCGACGCAATCACGTTGGCGTAGCCGTGAATCTGCCCGGAGAAGATCAACTGCGAATTCTGGTAGCCTGCGGTCAACGAATCGCCGGCGACCACGAACCGGGAGAAATCCGCCTTCTTCCCCTCTTCCACATTGGGCCCGTCTTGAGCCCACAAACCTCCGCGCAGAAACAGCGCGAAGATCACAATCAGTGACACACTTCGAATTCCCATTTAGCCCCCCTCAGTCAATACCTCAAGCTAACCGCGCCACCAGGCGCCCGTCTTTGTGCCAGCGCAAACAAGCCCCAGTGCAAACCGTAGGAGCGCTTCCCAGTGCGCTCCCCTCATCCGATTCAGCCGCACTTCTGATTCAGGCGCTTTTCCCCGGGAGCGCTTTGAACGCGTAGAGCTCCTCGCCCGGGATCAAGCGACTTGTTTGAACATCCTGAAAGCCTGC
>Ga0265316_10006190_pt1 | contig 11470 bp, 13 predicted proteins | sample 4522metaG_FD_202092 | JGI IMG/M metagenome (GOLD analysis project Ga0265316, IMG submission 202092) | Rhizosphere microbial communities from Carex aquatilis grown in University of Washington, Seatle, WA, United States - 4-5-22 metaG | ecosystem: Host-associated > Plants > Roots > Rhizosphere >...
ACTTAAACGATAACCAACTTCAATCCCTGAAGTTAAGTCGAAGGAAATCTTGCCGGAAGTTATCCTGTATCCTAAAAATGGATTAAAATTCAAACAGCCGGAGATTAGAAAAGCTTCCCCGGTTGCACTATACTGATATGTGGAATTCCCTGTGTAACCATCAATCCTGTCAATATTCATTTTACTGCGAAGTGTTTCATAACCTAAATCAATCCCAAAAAGAAAATTCCTCTTCGTAACTCTATTCAAATTAATTGAAATACCATAACATAGCGCACATTTTGAACCATATACTCCATTGGTATAACCCGAATTTGTCTGGTCATCCCAATTAATAGAGGTAGTACCCCTGACAGTAAGACCTGAAAATGAGAAAAGCCCTGAATCCAGAGCTCCATTTAATTCTGTTTTCTGCCCAAAGAGATTTGGGAGAAAAAATATAAAGGTAAAAGCTAATAAAATCTGTTTCATAGATGATTTATTTGATCGCAAACGTCTGGTTGTAGTTATTTATTTATTCAGACTTTTCTTGAGACCATTTGGTTTGAGTAAATATAACTATCGTATATCAATTAAACAAGTACACCCATTCATAATTGGAACACTTTTTGCTGTTAATTAATTAACTTTAACCTGTTATCTGAGAAAACTAAATAACTGATAATAATTTGCGTATCTCTCACTTATGGGAAAACTAAAATTAATTTTTGCAATTTTAATAATTGGGTGTCTCAGCTGCCGGAAAGACAAATTTGATCCTGGCAATTGTCTTGGAGATAAATGCATTACTGCCAGCGGATTCGTATACGATAGATTAACCAGGGAGCCGCTTCCTTCTGCTGAAATCAGGATAACATATGAGGAGAATTGCGGCTTTTGCGGGACAGGATGTCTGTTTAGAAAATTTGATCTGGGATTAATTTCAACAGACAAAAATGGCTATTTTAAAACTGATTTTTCATCACAGGAATTTCAGGGGATCACCGGTTCATATTCAATTAGAATAACTTATAATAAATATCTGGACGAACTTGTTTCGATCACTAATAATAATCAGACAAATCTTTCGATTGTTTCATTTTTAAATCCGCCAGCATATTTAAACCTCAATATCAACCTGACAAATACAAAAAACATAGAATATTTCGGATTAGATTTAATACCAGACGCTCTGTCCGGAAATTCAGTTGGTGATTATAACAGCGATGTACACGGTTTATTCTCCGATACAACAATAGTATTTAAAGTTCCTGCTGAAAGAATTATTTACATCGGATATCTTTTAAAGACAAATGCTTCAGAGAAGCATGTAAACGAATCGATAACAATTGAAAGATTTAAAACAAAGGATTTTCAGATTAATGAATAATAATGACTATTTGCATTCTCTGAACTATAAGTCATGTATAAAGTTCTTTTTTAGTGCCCTGATTCTTTCTGATCATTATTCCAGGATGTAAAAAAAGAGAGGTAAACCTTTATGAAAGTAAAAGATTCAACTATTACACTCCTGACTTTATTTCACCGATCATTCTGGACAGGAAATAAGCTAAAGTATCCAATGAAAAAGGCCATTTCAATTTGCTTCCTGATACTTCTAGTCTATGCCTGTTCTAAAACAGACGACAGACAAAAGGAGACACTTAAATGTGAATGTGCAGGTTATCTGACACCTTCAGAACCGGTAGCTTGTTCAGGAACATTATGCCAGAGCGATACCTGTCAGACTTATTTTACCATTTGGAAAGATTTATTGATGTCAAGAAATCAAATGTCTAAAGATTATTTTGACAATCATATAACGCCTTGTAATACAAGTATTGATAAATGGGATGACGGAATATCCTTTAGAATTTATTACAAGGTCAAAATTGAGTGGGCTGAAATTCTGTTAGGTGATCAATTCATTATCCGGCTCTCACCTTCTACATCCGGATTATATCCTTCTCTTTCTCTGCCAAGAGATACTCTCCTGACTAAAGACCAGATCAATTCTGCGTTCAGCTTAATGGCTTTCAGCTCTAGTATGAATACGATATCTTCAATTAATGAGTTAAAGTATCATTCTCTTACAGAGGCATTGAATGCAGTAATCCGAGGATCAGGAGTTGATACACTCTGTACCAGTGATCTTTATTATGACCCACCGCAGATGGTTCTGGCTGAATCAGGTCAGCCATACATAAGAGCTTACGGAATTTTGAATTGGAATGAAAACAAATGTATCACAAGTCAGATGAATCTTTACACTGGTGAGGTTAAGGTTATATTCAATCAATGCATGATTATCTTTTGTGTAACCAGAGGAACTCTGGTAACAAAAAGCAATAATTCCACCCTGCCGATTGAAAAAATAAAACCCGGGGATACTATCTTATCGGTGAATACAAACTCAATGAAAATAGAAAAAGATCTTGTCCAGAAGATCGATTCAGTCACCCACAAAGATATTATTGATATTATATTCAGTGATAATACAAAACTTTCTTCCACCTGGGACCATCCGTATTACGTTAAAAGCAAAGGGTGGTGTTCATATAAACCGCAGGAGACTTTACAAAAATATGGTATAATGACCAATCAGCTTAAGATTGGTGATATATGTATTAAATACCATGAAAATATTTTAACGGAAGTTAAGGTCAGATCTCTTTCTCAAAATTCAGGAAATGTTAAAACATATAATATAAGCCGGCTTAAAAAGAACACAAGCTATTTTGCCAACGGCATCCTTATATCTACAGAAGAAAACTAGAAAAATGATGCAATGAGACATCTTAACAGCTTACTGGTTTGTCTGTTAATCTTTCAACTAACAATTTCGGATTTTTAACGAAGTTTTTAATATAAATTATTTCCAGTAATTTTTCATCAGGTCACTCACCCAGTATGGTTGCCTGATTTCACTATTTGGCTGATATTCTTTAAAAACTGGTTTAATGTCAATTATAGGTGTTCCATTAATTGCATCAAGATACTTAACCGTGAGTGTCCGTCCTTTATGTTCCAAAAGTTCAACGGTGCAAAGGCCGATTGTATTTGGCCGGTCTTTTTTCCTTTGTCCAAAGATTCCCACAATGGGATAATCTGGATTTCCGCGTGGTCTTCCTGAGAAAACAATTTCCCTGGGTTCTACTTTGTCGAAAAAACAGATGATCTCAAGATGCGAAAAATCAGATATGCCTTCAAATGCCTCTGTCGGAATGTGATCACAAAGTTCAATTTCCGATATAACCGATCCCCAAAAATCATCCGTTGGAGTTGTCCGCTGGTTTTTTACTGTCGCAACAGGTTTGAGTTTTATTTCCATTTTATATGTGGAATATAGTTTCATTACCTTTTTATACAAAACCTGTTAAGGTTAATTGACGAACATTACAAATTAATCATCAAAGTCTACAGTTACCCCCAATTCTGTCAATTTGTTAATTTGCTCAATATCAATCTTATTTCCTGACAAATCTGCATATTCCAGCTTTTTAAGTTCGAAAAGCGGGGATATATCTTCGAAGCAATTGTCAGACAATTGTATGCTTATCAGGTTTACCAGATTACTTAAAACATCTATATATCCGACCTGGTTGTCTGAAAGGTTCAGTTCTCTCAGATTTGTAAGGCCGGTAAGAGGAGTGAGATCGATAATCCTGTTGTTTGAAACATCAATGATTTTGGCATTTATACAGTACTCAATGCCATCCAGATCATTAATATCTGAGAATGATAATTCGAATTCGTCGATGTCTTCGAGGTAGTAAGGGGGGAATTCAATGTCAGTGTTCCCGAATTCTCTTATTTTTATGGCATCATAAAAAGAATACCCGATTAACTTTGTATTTGTTTTAGTTTTCTTAGTCTCTGACTGCCGTCCATCATTAATTATAATAAAACCCTCGGTGTCCATATCCCAATCATAAACAGGTGAGTAATCAATATCTTCAAAACTATTCAGTGAAGCAGCAATTTCTTCAATACGTTCAAGTCTTAATATATGCGAATACTCAAGTAATCCATCAAAATCATTCTTCTCGGCGAGTTTGTTGATTTCTGTAATATGATAAAGAGCTCTGTCGGGATGGTAGAGCATCATTAATTTAGAAAATCCTTTACCTTCCGGTCCGATTTCAATAATTGTACAGTCAGATATCATTTCTGCGATCTTCTGCAAGATCAGATACTGTTGGTTTCTGTACAGATTAATCAGCGTAAGTGATATCTTATTCAAATTATCTATTGTATAAGCTTCATTGAGCTTCTTTTGCAATTCATTAATTTTCGCCATTTTATTTTGCATAAGGACTTATCTGACTTTTCCGGAAGTCGTTAAAATCTGACTTTGGGTTTCTGAAAAGTAATACTTTTGTGCCGTATTCTATTGCCATCCTGTTCTCCACACTTCCAATATCTTTCATTTCAACAAAAAATGCTTTTATATCCTTAAAATTTCCTCTCCATAGCATCCACAGTTATAACATAAATAATCTCTATGATTAATATTATTTATCACTATAGTTTACAGAATCTTTTTAAGTCCGGGTATCTTTCTAATGTTGTGAGCCAGAATGAAACATACTATGACAATGATTGTAATTGCAATTAAAAATTTAATGAATGGAGATAAGCTTAATTGTTCTGATAATATGGTGACTCCAACTACAACAACTGGATGAATAACATAAGCAGCATAGCTGTCAGCAGCCAGATTAATTGACATTTTTGTTGAGATATCAAGATTTTTCCTGAATGCCATAATAGAAAAATAACAAATACCGACGCAAACTATCGCTTCCCAGAAAGACAGGAAAAGCGATCTCAGATGGAATCCGCCAATATATTGAACCATATACTCCGGATTATGTGTTAAATCAATCCAGGCTAAGACAATTAAAGGAATTACTATAATTGCAACAACAAACCATATAATTGAATTATTATATGAAAGCGTATCCATCCACTTCTTTCGTCTGGCAATTATGCCCAGGATATACATTGCTATATAAAGAGTGAAATATCCCAGTTGTAACCCAATGATGTTTTTCCCGCCTATTGGATAAACCAATCGCAAAAGGAAAGCCAGGATGCCACAGACAATAATAAATATTGCAATATTCCAATTAGTCGGGGCATTTTCGGGAACTAACTTTGAGATTGATAGTTTCGGGAACTTGCGATAAAGAGCATAGATACTTTCAAAAATAAGGAGCGCCAGAACGAACCACATATGACTGGTATTTGGATTCTTTGTAACATTTTTCAGGATAAATGAAGGAAAGTTCACAGGGGATGAATTTAAATGGACCTGGATACCATAATTAAGACAGGGACCTATTAACACGGAATATATTAATAGCGGCACACCTAACCTCATGAACCGGTCTTTAATATAAACTTTAAAACCCTTTTTATCGAAGGAATACGGCATCATGTAGGCGGAAATGAAAAAAAACAAGCTCATGAAAAATGCCTGATCTACAGCCAGGATAGAGGATAACGCTATTTTCGTACCTCCCTGAACAGTTTCGGGTGTTATATAGCACCAACCACCCGAAGCTCCGTAAGCGATAGCAGTGTGATGGAAAATAACCAGTATGGTCAGTGCAATTCGTAAATTGTCAAAATAAGCTGCTCTTTTCATAAAACAATTTTTCTATTCCTGTGGTTTCATAAATGTCAATTTATACATCAACCCTTTGCAAATTAAATCAGCGCTGATGTCTTTCATCTCCTTAGGAATCAGATCAACAGGCATTTTTGCTTTTCCCGCATTCTTATAATCATTTTTAATGAAGGGATTTTTCTGATAATTCTCCTTCACAAGTTTGTCAGTTTCATCAACTATCAAAAGTTTTGTACCTGGTTTAGCAACGCGAATCATTTCACTGATGGCTTTTTGTTTGTCATTAAAAAAATTAATCCCCCCACAATGGAATACCACATCAAAGAAATTGTCTTCAAATGGCAAATCTTCTCCTTCACCATGAATCAGTGTAGATTTAATTCCCCAGTTTTTCAGATGCTTTTTAGCCTGCTTAAGCATTCCTAAAGATATGTCGAGCCCGTAATAATCGGCTTTTTTATTCAAGAACCTGAAGTTATCGCCTGTTCCTGTCGAGATCTCTAAAACTTTATCGGAATCTTTTATTGACAATTCCTGTAAAAAAGGTTCTCTGAATTTTCTCTCTCCTCCGAATTTAACCCGGAAATAAATCCTTTGAGATAAATTATATGACCAGGCAATTTTGTTGTAGAGTTTATTATATTTTAAGTTATCTCCGGTAAGATCATTTTCGTTGATGAAAGAATAAATTCCATCTATGATTTTAAATTTACCTTGCTTTTCTTTCTTGAACATATAATTATAGTTTTATCAAATGTCTGAACTTCCAAACATAAAAAAATGATTAATCGGTATATCACGATTTTTAACAGGTGAATTTCATGTTTACCAGGTTTTGTATCAGATTTTTTTTGTCTGATTTCTGTATGGTAACGGGAAGAATTCAGGAGTCTCTCTTTTATATTTCAGATAATCTTCACCAAAGAATTTTTCCAATTCAATATATTCATCTTTTATAAATAGTTTAAAGAGAATATATCCAACAGGACTGCATGTCAAAACTAACCAGGAGTTAAGTATCAAAGAGAGAGCCGGAATAATTACCATGATAAGAGAAGTATAAAGCGGATTCTGGCAGATACTGTAAGGACCTTTAGTCATTAGTCTGGTCTCTTTTAGTCCCTTTAATAATATTATTGCAGAAGCAATATAAAAAATCAAACCGCTCACCATTAGCAAAATTCCCGGAATAAGCAGAACATTTGCGTTTTCGCTGGTATACCCAAAAATATTTTTTATTGTTCTGGTCAGAACAATTGATATGAGTAGCCAGGGTAACAGGAAGGTTGCAATTTTTGGGCCTACGCCAAGAGTACTTAATCTATTCATTTTTATAAGTTTATGCCTTTTCTACAATGGGAAAACCGCTGCGAGGTAAAAAGATAATCAGATTTCTTAAACCTCAATAAACCTGTTTTTATACAGATTCTTCCTTTTAAATTGAATGCTGATCCCTGTACCTGTCCAGTAGTTTTCCGTTAAACTGTTAATTAATTGAATATGTATATGAGGTCTCTCTGAATAACCTGAATTTCCAGCCTCAGCAATAAAATCACCTTCCATAAGGTTATTGCCTGCTGCAACCCTTATGCTGTCTTTTTTTAAATGACCTAAAATCATATAATTATTGCCATGCTTAATTACTATCATATTCCCTGTGCTATAAGGGTAATTGCCTGAATAAGGTACATTGTCCTCAAAACTATTATCAACTTTAACAATAAGGCCGCTCACAGGGCTAAAAACTTTTTCTCCGAATATCGGATAATCTTCATTGAGTGGCGGGAAATAATTTATCGCCGGGTTACTGACCTTGATAATATCTGTCGCAAATAGCATTGAAAGGTTCGTTTTTTTCATTTTATGGACCGGAGAGTAGAAATGATAATTCATCAACCGGCTTATCCTGGAATTTCCTCCGTCAGTAATCAGATATTTGCCTTGTTTAAAAGGGAATCTAATTTCGACAGCTCCCTTGTCACGTTTAAAAATCACAATAAATATTTTTATCAATATGAATAATAACCAGGTCTGAGCTATTGCCAGAAAGAATATCAGGTAAAGGTTGTTTCCGGCTTTATGCACGGAAAACATTTTCCATGAAAAAACCATTAAGATTAAAACCTCTGAAATGACAAAATAAATTCTCTTAAATCGCAATCCTAAAAATTCCCAATAACCGGAAAGGATGAGAATTATCAGTACAGTTTCTGTTATAGAGGTCAAAAGAAATGAATCACTGTTTACAAAGAGTGAAAATAATATTAAAACCGGTAACAGAAGTACATGGCTTAAAATTAGTTTGAGGGATAATTGAGTACGTTCGTGCATGATCCTGATATGTTTACATAATTTAACCATCAACTTGTAGCATCGAATTTCTATTCATTGAACAAGGTTCTTAAAGGTATCGAAAAAATGAAATATTTATAAGGTATAAAACAAAATGTCGCTCAGAAAAGACAGTCATGCATTTCCGAACGACATTAATAAACCTGAACTTAACCTGGCAATTTTATTTTGCAGCTTTTTTCACATAAATATTCCCCTGCATATTTTTCATCATCATTTCAGGGCCGCCCCCATTAATTTTTCCATAAACCCAGTCATCTTTTTTGATTTTATACAATCCCGGTTCAGTAGTCTTATCTATTTTGGCCGGAGTTTTATCAATATCTATATCGAAATCGCTGAATACATCTCCATTATCTGACTTTAATTTCAGATTGGCTTTTGTATCTGCCGGAAGAGTAACATTGACATCGCCATTAAGAGTTGAGAATGCCATCGGGGCTTTCGGATCAATAGCTTTGAAAATCACATTTACATCTCCGTTAACTGTATTGGCAACTACTGATCCTGAAATATTGGTAAGGGTTATCTTATCATTCACATTATTCACTTCCAGTTCACCACGCACATTTTCAACTATTATCTCACCATCGTTTACCGTTCCTAATTTAAGCTTCACATCCTGCGGAATTTTAAGATCGAGATCAACAGCCTTGTTGGGATTTCCTGTATTTACAGTGACAGTATTATCTGCCTCTTTCGCAGTGATTTCAAAGCCGCCGGGTGTAGAAATACGTTTCATACCATTTTCAGATGTTTTCGATCCTTCTTCGTCGCTGCCCGTTCTGGGAGAAGCATTAATCACTATGTCTTTCCCGTCATAGCCCGTTACCTTGATTGATCCTGTCACCAGATGTACCTTTAAAGAATATTCTTTCCCGGGGCTGCTTAAGGGCACAGTTAATGTTTCAGTTGAACCCGATTGTGCAAGAGATTTAGTTGCGATCATAAGGCTTAGTATTACCAGGCCTGCAATTTTCATGTTTTTCATAATTATATGTATTAAGATTGTTTTTTAATATATACGTTCCCATTAAGTGTTTCAAATTTGAATACCTTGCCTCCTTTGCCAAAACGGACGGAAGTAGTTGCATTGAGTTTGTAGACTATCCCGTCACCTTTCTTTTCCTGGACTTTCGTAACCCTGGCCGGCAGTCGTTCCACCTCCTGAAAATCGGTATAGAATTCCCCGTTCATGCTTTTAAACTGAAGATCTGCTGAAAGGCCTGGCTGATAGCTTACGCGGATATTACCGTTAATTGTGTAGTAAGATGATTCTTCAGGCGGATTATTAAGATAATTGACAGATACATCTCCATTCACGGTATGAGCAAATGTTGTCCCTTTTGCATTTTTAACTGATATTTCTTCGTTCACATTATTTATATTCAGTGTCCCGCTAACATTATTTACCGATATAATCCCATCATTTACAGTGGAGATATGAAGGTTAATACCGAATGGGACTTTAACCGTGAAATCAACGTTATAATTATAGCCGATTTCACGACGATCATCATTATATTGCCAATGCCTGTGGGGACGCGAATCATAAGGCTCTGCTATATAGGCCATTATGGTATCTGTTCTTTCGTCGAAAGCAAGTCTGAATTCCTTTTTACCTGCTTCGAGAGTTTTGTCATCGTCAGCTGTAATTGTCTTATCCATCTCTATAAGTATCTTATTACCCTGATACCCTTCCACCTTTATAAAACCTGAAATATTATAAATGAAAAGTGTACTTTGGGATACATCTCCTGTAAGTATGAATTCTTTGCTTATGTGCTCTTTAAATTCCCTGGCGTTAGCTTTTGGAACAGTGCATATGATTCCCATTCCTATAAATAGGGTAACTATTGCTTTTTTCATAATCTATTGAATATTAGTTTTCAGATTAATTTTTGAATGCTTTTTTCGATATTGATTTTAACCATTTGATTCAGTCCTTTTTTATTAAGCAGTTTCTGCAGCGATTGAACGGAACTTTTCTCCTGCAATTTTACCATAGCGTCGGCTATGGCCGATTGTATGATAGGCGAATCCTGTAGGTCTATACTTCTGACGAGACCTTCACGGACCCTGGGTTCTCCGGAAAGTTTAACTAGCGCCTCAAGGGTAGAAAGTCTGACATTTACATTCGGATCCTCATTTAAAGTTGTAAACAGAGCATCAATTACCTTAAGATTAACATTACTTATTTCGTCGGTATATGAAACGGCGCGTATTCGCTGTGAAGCAGAAGGGTCCTGCAAAAGAGAAAGCAACATTACCTGTTTCATATCCGAAACCTGAGATGAGAGCGAATCAATCTGCTTGTTATAAGAAACTGCCGATTGCCCCGGTTCATGTAATAAATATCCTCCGATAAGTCCCAGTGCAATCAGTAAAAGGCTGAAAGCTAACCGGGGTTGCGCCTGCAACGACCAATACTCATGAAGCTTCTTTATCCATTCTGCAATTGGATTTTTCTTTAAGGCCAGTTTTCCTTTATAATGAGAGAGTATAGCATCAAAATCAGACTGCATTGATTCAGATGGCTCCGGTTGTGGGATTTCACCCATCAGATCCCATATCTTTTTGGCTGCCTCAAATTCAATCCTGCAATCTGCGCAACCTTCCAGATGGCTTTCAATTTCTCTTCTCTGCGACACATCAAGTGAGTCAGTCAGAAGTGAGGCAAATTGTTCCCTGTAGTCTTTGCATTCCATATTAGTATCTTTAATTCTCAATTTTCAGATAGTTGCTTTTTAACTGGTTCAACGCGCGATGAACTCTTACTTTTATTGCACCTTCAGTGGTATTCAGTATTTTAGCTATTTCATTGTATTTCAGTTCCTGGAAGCGACATAATATCAGTAATTCCCGGTTTTCATCACTTAATTTTTCCATCGCTGTTTCTAGCGTTTTTAGTTCCTGTTCCTTCTCCAGTGGCGCATCAGTATGATGCTCTCCCTCTATTCTTTCCTCATAATCTTTCAGATCGGAATTAGACGGAGTCCTTTTAACTTTTCTGAAATGATCATAAACTGAATTTCTTGCTATATGATACATCCACATCTTAAATTCGCCAAAACCCATAAATCCTTCCGGGTACTTCAACATTCTTAAAAATATATTCTGAACCATATCTTCACTTAATTCTTTCTGTCTGGTCATGTTAAAAAGGAACCTGTACAACTGACGATAGTATCGTTCATAAAGCAGGCCCATTTTATCAATGTCGCCATTCTTTACTTTCAGCATAAGCGCATTATCCGAGAGCGTATCCAACCTTTGATGTTTTTATTTGCTTCAATTTATATTGTAAACCACAGTAATTGTAAAAGGTTACAGGAAGACTTCATTTTTCCCCTAAAGACACTTTTTAGAGTTCAACATTAAGAAATCAATAAGGGAATCCCGTAGACCGGAAGTCCCATATAAAAAAATAATCGTCTGTTAAATTTAACAAACGATTAAATTTTTATTAATAGTTAAAAGTACAAAAACAGGATTCCTGTGTCA
>Ga0265316_10006191_pt1 | contig 11469 bp, 8 predicted proteins | sample 4522metaG_FD_202092 | JGI IMG/M metagenome (GOLD analysis project Ga0265316, IMG submission 202092) | Rhizosphere microbial communities from Carex aquatilis grown in University of Washington, Seatle, WA, United States - 4-5-22 metaG | ecosystem: Host-associated > Plants > Roots > Rhizosphere >...
TGTTATCCACGATCTGTACCAGCTTGAGCGGGCCACCGCGCTGCCGGATGCCGAGTACCACGTCTTTGTTGTTCAGCTTGCCCTTGTGACCGCGCTGCTTTCCGCCGATGTACGTCTCGTCGATTTCCACGGTGCCGGTCAGCTTGAGGCCGTCCGGCTCGTTCATGGCTTCGCGGATACGGTGACAGAGGTACCACGCGGTTCGGTAATTCACTCCTAGATGCCGCTGTAGTTGCAGAGCAGACATTCCTTTTTTCGCGTCGATCATCAAAGCAACCGCCGTGAACCACTTGCCCAGGCCAAGGTGCGAGTCGTGGAAGATCGTGCCGGACGTTGCCGAAAACTGAGACTTGCAGGTTTTCTCTAGGCACTGGTAAAGCTGGGCGCGGACGTTCTTAGACTTCGACTGGCGCGTGATCTTTGAGACTTCCTTGGCTCCGCACACCGGGCAGCGTACACCGTGGGGCCAGCGCTTAGCTTCAAGGTAAGCCAAGCACATCTCGTCTGTGGCGAAGGCTTTTGGAACGTCTATCAGTTTCATGATGATTATCCTTGACTTACAGCATTATGCCAGATTATACTTTCTGTGTCAAGTGCATAATCATCGTCAAGATCTTTATTCCCTTATGGATGTTGTACTTACAACACAAATAGCATTCGGCTATTGCAACATGTTATACTCCGCCGATGAAATTCCGCATGCTTCAAGAAAACCTCCGCAACCTCCTCTGGGAACGGATTGACGCCGGGGAACTCACTGGCTTACGGCTGGCGGAACAGACCGGCTTCAAGCAAGCCCACATTTCCAACTTCCTGAACCGCAAGCGCGGCCTCAGCTTGGAAGGCATGGACAAGGTTTTGAACGTGCAGCATCTTTCCGTGCTTGACCTGATCGACCCCGCCGAAGTGAACAAGCGCGCCTCGATCCTTCCGCCAAGCGAGGACGAATTCGACAACGTGGTGGTCGCCGACCCGTATATCGCGGCCTCCGAAGCGTTGATTCTGAGCATGCATGTCAAGGAGATCCTGAAGTTCAGGAAGACCTTTTTAAAGCGCTTGAAGGAGGAAGTCGAAGGCGACCGCAGCGGATGGGAACGCTTTGTAATCATCAAGGCGGATGCGCAACAAGGCATGAGCATGTATCCCCGCGTCATGCCTGGCGCCATCCTACTGCTCGACCGCCACTATAATTCGCTGACTCCCTTTCGCAAGGGCGAAAGCAGCATCTTTGCCGTGCGTAAGGATGGGACTTGCACCATCAAGTATGTTGAGACTGCGGACGGGTACTTGATCCTGCGTCCACACAACCCGTCTTACCCGATTGAAGTAATGAACCTGGAAGACGGCCAAAAGGCCGCCGACTACATCGTCGGTCGTGTTTGCTACGTGGGAATCGAAACATAGGGTGTAGAGAGCAGGGAGTAATAGGTAGACGTGTTATAGCCGGAGAGGATACTAACGCGGGGCATACTAACGTACACATGCGCTGGCTCAGCATATGTCAGGGGAATATCCCTGTTCGACAACCGTCCAAAGGCCGCATGGGCGGAGTTTACGAGATTCGCGGACAGGGCCGCCAGCTCCAGCATTTCGCGGCCAGGAGTGTCCGCGCCACCCCGCTTTTTGTCGGAAGTCCCCTAACCAAAACTCCGTGCCAACGTCTAACTACTTGGACCAACGGGTCATTGACGCTGGATAAGTTTTGAACGAAGCGATAATCTCAGAGAGCAACTTCGCACGCCAAAAACCTATGAACTGGAAAATCTCCGCTCTGCTTCTGGCGGTACTTTGGTACGTTCTGCCCGCCTGTGCCCAACACTCTTCCTCCGAACCGGTACTCGATGTTTCCGCCATGGATCGAACCATTGACCCGTGCGTGGATTTCTACACTTACTCTTGCGGCGGTTGGATCAAGAAGAATCCGATTCCGCCTGACCAATCGAGTTGGAGCACCTACGGCAAGCTCGAGGACGAAAACCGTGCGCAGTTGAGAGCAATTCTGGAAGAAGCGGCGAAACCCAGCGCCACGCGCGATGCCGTGACCCAGAAGATCGGCGACTACTACGCGTCGTGCATGGACGAGGCAGCCATTGAGAAGCTTGGCGCCAAGCCTCTGTTGCCGCAACTGGAGCGCATCGCCGGTCTGAAGTCGAAGCAGGAGCTCGCGGAATATGCCGCCACCGCGCAATTTCCGCCTTCGCTCTACGGCGGCGGAACCCTGTTCACATTCCGTTCGAATCAGGACTTCAAGGACTCCACGCACGTGATCGCCGAGGCCGACCAGGGCGGACTCGGCCTGCCGGATCGTGATTACTATCTTAAGGATGATCCCGAGTCCCAAAAGCTGCGCGAGGCTTACCTGGCGCACGTCGCCAACATGTTTGCGCTGCTCGGAGACAAGCCCGCCGACGCGGCCACGGAAGCAGCGACGGTGATGCGCATCGAGACGGCGTTAGCCAAAGGCCAGATGACCCGCGTCGAACGCCGCGATCCGCCCAGGCTCTATCACAAAATGACCGTGGAGGATCTGGCAAAACTGGCGCCCACTTTCGACTGGAACGCGTATTTCACAAAAACCGGCGTGGGATCGCTCGCCACTCCACGCGCAACTTTGAACGTGGTGACACCCGACTATTTCCATGTCATGAGTGAAGAGATCGAAAAGGAAAGTTTGTCAGACTGGAAAACCTACCTGCGCTGGCACGCGACGCACGATGCGGCCTTGAGCCTGTCCGCGGCATTCGTGAAAGAAAACTTTAGTTTCTATGGCAAGACTCTGCGCGGACAGGAGGAACTTCCGCCCCGCTGGAAGCGCTGCACCAATGACGTCGACAACGACCTGGGAGAAGCATTGGGCCAGGCGTATGTGGCGAGGTACTTCAGTCCGCAGGCAAAACAGGCAGCGCTGAAGATCGTGCAAGAGGTCGAAGCGGCCATGCAGAGCGAGATCCAGGCTCTGCCCTGGATGGGAGCGGCGACCAAGGAGCAGGCGCTCACCAAGTTGCGTGCGATTGCCAACAAGATCGGTTATCCCGACACCTGGCGCGACTACAGTTCGCTGGAGATCGTGCGCGGAGACGAAATTGGAAACTCGGAACGCGCGTCCTGGTTCGAGTTTCACCGCTGGCTCGCGAAAATCGGCAAGCCGGTGGATCGCAAGGAGTGGGACATGACGCCGCCCACCGTCAATGCGGATTACGATCCGCAGAGAAACGACATCAATTTTCCCGCAGGAGTGCTGCAGCCCCCGCTGTTCAGCGCGCTGTCCGACGCGGCTCCCAACTATGGCGACACCGGCGCCACCATGGGCCACGAGCTCACGCACGCCTTTGACGACGAGGGCAGCCAGTTTGACGCACAGGGAAATTTGCGCAACTGGTGGACGGACGCCGACCGCAAGGAGTTTGAGCAGCGCGCCCAGTGCGTGGTCGATCAGTATTCCGGATACACCATCATCGACGACGTCAAGATCAACGGCAAACTGACCAACGGCGAGGATCTGGCGGACCTCGGCGGAACGCTCTTGGCTTATCTGGCATGGAAGGAAGACACGAAGGATCAAAAGCTCGAACCGTTGGACGGGTTGACGCCGGAGCAGCGCTTCTTTGTCGCCTATGGGCAAAGCTGGTGCACGAACGAGCGCAATGAAAACAAGCGGCTGCGGGCGACCGTGGATCCCCACTCGCCAGAGAAGTATAGAGCGAATGGCGTGGCCGCGAACATGAAGGAATTTCGCGACGCATTTCACTGCAAGCCAGGCCAGCCCATGGTGCGGGAGAACGCTTGCCGTGTGTGGTAGTTCGGCTGGAGTGGAGCAGACACTCTTATCCGCTGCGAGACCAAAGGCAGCAGACAAGAGCGTCCGCTCCACGCTCTAGCCGCGCTCGAAGGCGTGCTTCTCTTCCAGTTGTTGAAGGGCTGCGGCCATCTCAGATTCGAAGCGCCCTTTTTGATCCATCAGAGCAGGAAGCGCGGTAGCGTAACGCCGAGCTATGGTGAAGAGTCCCTGCTGCGCCAGTCCAGCAGCAACCTCGACGAAGTGATCGGTGCTGGTATCGAGGTAGAGAGCCTCGGTCGGATCGCCCAGCCACACATCTCCGCCGGCCAGACGCGTCTGCCAGTACACTTTGCGCTCGATCATACGTGTGATCTCTTCGTCACTGGCAGCGCCGAAAACCCACTTCATGAGTTTGAAGCTGTAGTGGCGGCTGGAGAAAGGTAGCGGCACCAGCTTGCCGGATTTCACGAATTCCGTCTGCTTGCGGTCGACCTCTTTGCGCAGAGCATTGATGATTGGAGCTTCCGTGTCTTTCGGCTCAAGCGAAGGCAGCACTTCCCGCAGCGTAACCGAAAGATTCACGGCCACGAGCGCCCGCAAGCCGCCGGAGTTTTCCAGCGTGATCGCCGCGTGCAGAACGTCAAAGTCCGCGCCCGACGTGGCGTGCCGGAAAGGCCATTCGAACGTGAAACTGAGCGGGAGCCCGGTGCGCGTCACATAGATCGTCTTCGATATCGGAGTCGGGGTCGGTGTGCTCATAGTCGATCCTTGCGAGTGCTATAAGCAGTCATTCTAACCTGTAGAGAGATCACGCACGCCACAACTCCCATAGGTTCCAAACGGCGGAGGCGCTCAGCAGCCCACACAGGCCAGCCGTCGCCAGCAGGCTTTGTTGCGTCTCCAAGAGATCGGCGAACACCCCGCTGACGAAGACGAAAAGGAATACCAGCAGCGTCAAGTGAAATCCTCGCCCCGGAAAACCAGGAGCCCCCAAGGCCAAAATGAGCAACAATGCCGCGATCAGCAGGGGAGCGGTGTTGCCGAAGTACCGGGCGCGCTTCCATCCGAGGTATGCGATGAGCGCTACGGGCAGGGCGAGCATCAGCGGAGGGCAGCCGGCAAAGATCGTTTGCCATGCGTTGCGGTAGGCCGCCGACATCCTAAACGCGGCCGGTTCAAAGTTCAGCCAGCGCGCATGTAACATTCCTTGCCAGAACAATGCTGGGTGGAAAAGGTAGGCGCTAAGTAGCAGTATCAGGGCAACTGCGATCGCGGTGGTCCAGATCGCAAACACAGCGCGCGGCCGCACTGGCGCCACCCAGAGCATGAGCGGCAAAGTCACCAGCGCCAGCACTGCCAGAGAGAACTGGTTGCCCGCTGCCAGCGCCAGAGACAACCCCAGCAGCAGAATGCGCCGCCAGTTCCAGAGCACAACTTCGCGGGGAGCGTAGAGTGTGTGCGCCACTGCAATTGCAGTAAAGACGGTTCCGAATGCTCCCCACACTGCGCCCATCTCACCCAGGCTCTGGGCTCCGGCCACGTTCACGATCATGTCCGGAGAAAAGCAGTAGAGTGCGAGCGCGATGTATCCGCCAGCATTGCCGTAGAGTCGGCGCGCCACGTACCAAAGCGAGGCTCCAAGCATGACGCCGAAGAACATGTAAGGCGCCGCAGCCAGAAACGGCTGAAGAGAACTCGGCAACCACGAACCGGGACGCAACAGAAGCGGCGCGGCGGCGACGAGATAGTAGAGCGGCGAGCGGTCCTGATCGTAACCGTCGCGCCCACGGAGATCGCTGTCCCGGCGCGCAGAAGGCCCACCGGCGGCGGCTTTCGAGCCCAGCGCTTCGGGAGTTCCCGCAATGACGCCGCTCTTCCACTGCTCAAGACCCTGATCGATGCGCAGAGCCTGGTCGGAGTTCGGCGCCAAGTCATGCAGCGTCTGCACCCGTACCAGCCAGCAACACTGCAGAAGATAGGCGAGCAGCAGCGCTGCCGCCGCAAATTGCGGACCGCGGAAAGCATCGGAGTGAAGAAATCGTCGCAACATTTGCGCAACAGAGGGGACCGAGTGTTTTACCATGTCCGGGACAGCGTTGGATAACTAAAGATGGATACCAAACCGTTGTCCCCTTCTTCCGCCGAGCCGGAGCCGCCAGTCGCTGACGCAGAACTCGCTGCGTCTTCGTCTTCGCCGGAGTCGTTACCGGCGTCTCCGCTGTCGTCCGAATCGTCGTCTCTATCAACGACGGGCACGCGGCGCGAGTTTCCTTTGCGCGATGTTTTTCTCGGCTCCAAGGGAATGTATCCGGGCACGCGCTGGCTGATTTACCTGGCCATGGGGTTCGTCATTTTTCAATTGGAAGGCTGGTTGGTATTGTCGTTCCGGTCGCATGTAAGCGTCCTCTGGTGGCGCATGATGATCGAAGCCAGCATGATGCTGGCCGCGATCTTGCCCGGCTTCGTGATGGCCCGCATTGAAGACCGGCCCTTCGGCGACTTCGGCTTGCCCGCTCGGCGCGCCTTTGGGCGAAATTTCTGGGTGGGGACGCTGTGGGGGATCGGATCGCTGAGCGTCCTGATGCTGGCGTTGCGCGGCGTGGGCGTCTTTCAGTTCGGCGCGCTGGTTTTGCATGGCGCGCGCATCTGGAAATTTGCCGCGTTTTACGCCGTGCTTTTTCTGCTCACGGGATTCTTTGAAGATTTCCTGATGCGCGGCTACTCGCAGTGGGTGCTCTCGCGGGGAATGGATTTCTGGCCGGCGGCGGCGCTTCTGTCGGTTGTGTTCGGATACATCCACGGCGGCAATCCGGGCGAGGCGAAGACTGGGCTGGTGGCGGCGGGAATGATTGGCTTTTTTTTATGCCTGACGCTGCGCCGAACAGGCGATCTATGGTGGGCCATTGGCTTTCACATGGCGTGGGATTGGGGCGAGAGCTATCTGTACTCCGTTCCCGACAGCGGCGCGATTTTGCCCGGACACCTGATCAACTCCAGCCTGCACGGTCCCGAGTGGCTGACCGGCGGCTCGGTCGGTCCGGAGGGCAGCTACCTGGTTTTCGTGGTAATCGGAGCGCTCTGGGTCCTGTTTGACCGGGCGTATCCGCAGGTGAAGTACGCCAGCCCCCCACCCCCCTACCCCCCCACCCCCTCCGCATAGTCTCTGGAATCATAGGTTTAGGGACGCTCGCCGTCAAAGATTTGAATGCAAAGGACTTATTGTCAAAGTATTCAGGAATAAGGGCTTAGCGGGATTGGTCCCCATTTTTCCAGGAATTTGGCAGAAAGTAGGGGGCTTACTCGTCACCTCAAATTTTCAGTTGTCAAAGAACATTCTGCCCGATGCTCCCACACGTCGGGAGGCGCGGTCGCGGATTCATTCTTGCATCGGGCGAGTTGGAAATCTGTGATGGAGCGCACTGGCCGATTGTGATGAAAGAGGATCTATGGTCCTACCATGTGAAATATCAATAGTCGGATTACCCGCAGGCGCACGTTCGGAGGCGGCGACTCGCTATCGGTTCGCCATGATGGATGATGACAAGAGCTACGCCGTGATGTCCTCGTACTTTTCCACTCCCGAAAACTGCTATGATTTGATCGTCTGAATGGGACTTTTCGCATGAATATCAACCTGAATCCCGAGCAGGAACGGATCGTCAACGACGAGTTGAAGTCGGGTCACTTCCAATCTGCGGAGGAAGTGATTTCCAAGGCTCTCGCGGCTCTTCGGGAGAAGGGACGCGCATTACTTGTCAGAGATAGCGATGGCGGCCATGATGTCGCTGTGCGTGAAATGCTCAACTTTGTCGAGAAAAACCGGACTCCCTTGCAGGGCGTCTCGGTTAAAGAACTGATCCGCGAGGGTCACCGTTTGTGAGTGATCTGGTGCTGGACGCGTCGTTGACTCTCCAGTGGTTTCTGGAAGACGAGGCTGATCGGCAGTATGCCCTCAGAGTTCTCCTACGCCTTTCCAGCGATCGCGCAGTGGTTCCGATGTTATGGTTCTATGAAGTGGGCAACGGCCTGCTCATGGCCCATCGGCGAAAGCGGATCACATTTGATCAAGTCGACGGATTTCTGACGCGGCTCAAAGCCCTTCCTATCTATACCACCCCGCAAGTCCCAACTGCAGTTTTCGAATTGCCCGCCATCGCACAAAAGCACAATCTTACCAACTATGACGCGGCATACCTGGCGCTTGCAATGAGGCTCAATTTGCCTTTGGCCACGACTGACGCGGATCTTCGGCGGGCTGCGGGCGCAGCGGGCGTTGTGATGGTGCCTGGGTAAGGTGGTGGCGAACGCAGTAAACACCCCCTAGCGGGGCTGTGGAATCCCAGGTCCTCGAAGGGCGCGAGATCTGGAGCACCCCCCGCTCACCCGATATAGAACGACTTGCGAACCGCTTAGATGTCCAAGTTCTTCACGTCCAGCGCGTTGTCCTCAATGAATTTTCGCCGCGCTTCCACGTCTTCGCCCATCAGCGTGGTGAAGATGGTTTCGCACTCGGCTAGGTCTTCGAGGCGGACTTGCAGGAGGGTGCGGCGCTCGGGATCCATGGTGGTTTCCCAGAGTTGCTCGGCAGTCATTTCTCCGAGGCCCTTGTAGCGCTGGACGGTGTATTCCTTGCGGCCTTCGTTCAGGACGTAGTCGAAAAGTTCGCGGGCAGTATTCTTCTCCACGATCTCGGGCTCTTTCGCTCTCGCTCTAAGCGCCGGCGGCTTGCCCGACGTTTTCTGCGCCTTTTCGGCTTCTTCCTTTTCGGAGGCGCTCAGATTCTCGGCTTCATCATTGCTTTCGACTTCGTCTTCGCTCGCGTCTTCATTCTTGCCGTCAGTCTTATCCGCATTGGCCTTCGCCTTTGCGGGTCTTGGGACGCTCTCGACCACGAAGGGCGGCTCCAGATACTGCTCGATCTGCTTGAACTTGGCGATAAGTTGACGGCATTCCGGGGTCGCGGCCAGTTCCCAGTTGACGATGTGCTCGGCGCCCTGCGCATTCACGAAGATCAGGGCCCAGAGATTATGTTCTTCGTCGAAGCGCGTTTCCACGCTCTTGAGCTTCAAATCTTTTTGCCGGCGCTTGAGTTCTTTTTCGAGCTTCTCGATTTTCTTTGGCGGAGTATTCTTGTCGCCTTCGAAGTCGGCCCGCTTGGCTAAGTCCAACTTAGGCAGCAGGGTCGTGATCTGCTCTTCGCGTATGCGCTTGTTTAGCTTGTCGAGAAATCCGAGATACTCGTTCAGAACGGTGATGAACTTGGTCAACGCCGCGCCTTCTAACTTGGCAGCGCCTTCACCGTAGCGGATGACGAGGCCTTCGGAGGCGCGCTTCACCATGACCTTGACAAATTCTTTCTCGTCCTTGATGTACTGGTGCGACTTGCCTTTCCGTATGCCGAAGAGCGGCGGCTGCGCGATGTAGACGTTGCTGCGCTTGATCAGCTCCTGCATGTGGCGGAAGAAAAACGTCAGCAGCAGGGTGCGGATGTGCGAGCCGTCGACGTCGGCGTCGGTCATCAGAATAATCTTGCCGTAGCGAACTTTCGTGGGATCGAAATCTTCTTTCGAAATGCCGGTGCCGAGCGCAGTGATCAGGCAGCGAATTTCCTCGTGGGCCAGCATCTTGTCGTAGCGCGCTTTTTCCACGTTCAGAATTTTTCCCTTGAGCGGAAGGATGGCCTGAAAGCGCCGGTCGCGGCCCTGTTTGGCGGTGCCGCCTGCGGATTCTCCTTCGACCAGGAAAAGCTCGCAGCGGTTGGGATCGCGCTCGGAGCAGTCGGCCAGTTTGCCGGGCAAGCCTCCGCCATCGAGCGCGCCTTTGCGGCGGGTCAGGTCGCGGGCCTTGCGGGCGGCTTCTCTCGCTCGGGCGGCGTCGATGGCCTTGTTGATAATCTTGCGGGCTACGGCGGTGTTCTGTTCGAAGAACGCTCCCAGCTTCTCGTTGACCACGGCCTGCACTATGCCGGCGATGTCGGAATTCAGCTTGCCTTTGGTCTGGCCTTCGAACTGGGGCTGCGGCAGCTTTACGCTGATCACGGCAACCAGGCCTTCGCGAACGTCGTCTCCGGTGAGATTTTCTTTTACGTCTTTGAACAGGCCCATCTGCTGTCCGGCATAGTTGATGGTGCGGGTCAGCGAGGTGCGGAAGCCGGAGAGATGTGTGCCGCCGTCGACGGTGTTGATGTTGTTGGCGAAACTGAAAACGGATTCCGAGTAGGCGTCGTTGTATTGCAAGCCGATCTCGATGTGCACCTGATCTTTGTCGGCTTCCATGTAGATCGGTTTGTCGTGGAGCGTTTGCTTGCCGCGGTTCAGGTGCTTGATGAACTCGGCGATGCCGCCGTTGTACTTGAACTCGGCGCGCTTGGCTTCGTTAGTCTTGGAGTCGGTCTGGCGCTCGTCGGTGAGCGTGATGACCAGGCCCTTGTTGAGGAATGCCAGTTCGCGCAAGCGCTGCGAGAGGGTGTCGAAGTTATATTCGAGAGTGGTGGTGAAAATCGATTTGTCGGGCACGAAGTGAACCTTGGTGCCCGTCTTGATTTTGGCCGCGCCGGTTTTCCTTAGTTTGCTGGTGGGCTCGCCTTTCGAGTAAGTCTGCTCCCAGGTGAAACCGTCGCGCCAGATTTCCAGGTCGAGCTCTTCGCTGAGCGCATTAACGCAACTTACGCCTACGCCGTGCAATCCTCCGGAAACTTTGTAGGAGTTACTGTCGAACTTACCGCCAGCGTGCAGCGTGGTCATGACAACCTGCGCGGCGGGAATTTTCTCGCCGTCGATGTCCATGTTATCGACGGGAATGCCGCGGCCGTTATCGACTACAGTGATGGAATTGTCGAGGTGGATGGTGACGTCGATTTTGTCGGCGTATCCGGCTAGCGCTTCGTCGACCGAGTTGTCGACGACTTCGTAGACCAGGTGATGCAGGCCGAGTTCGCCGGTCGAGCCGATGTACATCGCGGGACGCTTACGCACGGCTTCCATGCCGCCGAGGACTTTGATGGAATCGGCGTTGTAGTCTCCGTTGGGTTTGCCGTTCTTGTTTTTCGCGTCGTTGTTGGCGTCAACGGTCTTCCCATCAACGAGTTCGGGGTGCAATTCTTTGGTGGCCATTCTGCTCCGTGGAGAACGCCGGATCGGACGCCTGGCTGGAGGAACGATTCCGGGAGTGCTGTGGCGAGCTCAACTTATTGAATTTTCTGCTATTTAGCTGTCACCAGAGCTGCATGTATTTTACCACAAAGAGCGCTCATTTTGAGGCTGGAATCGAGACCATAAACTGCGCTTTTTGTTGCTCTTAGGAGTGCCGTTTGGGGTTCAGTGTGGCAGCGCGGCTCCGCCCCGCTTGGAAGGGGCGGGGGCCTGTCCAGACGCGCCGAAATGCAGACCGTCCATCAGGTCGTCGAGTTCATCTTCAGTGCCGGCGATAAAAGTAAACGAGACGATTTGACCCTTCGTGACCAGGACTAGCGTGCACTGGCGCATGGTGAGTTTATCTCCGATCGGCTTGATAAAATCAGCGCGCAGCAGTTGCCGCGACTCAACCTCCAGCGCATAAGGTTCGCCATCGGCCTTGAAGCCTTTGGCGGTTGCAAGTTCCGTGAGCGGGCCGAGGTAGTCTTCGGCCTTCTTGAGGCCGGGATAGGACGCTGCGCTCTCGGAGGCGATCACGACGGCGGAGTTGATGTTGTC
>Ga0265316_10006193_pt1 | contig 11465 bp, 12 predicted proteins | sample 4522metaG_FD_202092 | JGI IMG/M metagenome (GOLD analysis project Ga0265316, IMG submission 202092) | Rhizosphere microbial communities from Carex aquatilis grown in University of Washington, Seatle, WA, United States - 4-5-22 metaG | ecosystem: Host-associated > Plants > Roots > Rhizosphere >...
TCCCCTGCAGCGCCGGGCGCTGCGCCCCGGAGGTTTCGATGGCTCGCGCTACGTCACAGCCGCCCCATCTGTTCCGGCTGAGCCGCCGGTCTGCGCGACGCGGTGCCGGCATGGCCGGTTCCCGCCTCCAGGGCCTGGCCAGAGTCGGCGCCGTGGGGCTCGTTGCGGTTGCGGTCTGGGCGTGCGGCAACTCGGCGCCACCATCTCCGTCCGCGAGCGGGGACCTGGGCGCCACGGCCTCGCCCGCGACTTCGGGAATGCCGCTCCCCTCCGACACCGCCACGCCGCTCCCGACCGGCGCCGCCACCGCCACGCCGCTGCCGTCGCTCATCGCGGGCAACAGCGCGACTCCGGGCCCGACGTTCACGCTTCCCTCACCCTCGCCCGTGACCAGGAACATAACGGTCAGCATCGTCGCGGCCGGGGACATCGCGTGCGATCCGGCATCCAACGTCGGCGCGCCGCAGGATTGCGACCAGGCCGCGACGGCCGCTCTCATCGGCCTGCTGCGACCCAACGCCGTGCTGGCGCTCGGCGACCTCCAGTACGAGGACGGCACCCTCGCCGCCTTCGAGAAGGTCTTCGCCCCGACCTGGGGCAAGTACCGCTCGATCATGTACCCGGCCGTGGGAAACCATGAGTACCTCACGTCCGGCGCCTCCGGCTACTTCAGCTACTTCGGCGGGATCGCCCCCTACTACAGCTACAACCTTGGCGACTGGCACATGATCAGCCTCGACTCCGAGTGCTCCCACGTCGGTGGCTGCCAGGCAGGGTCGGCCGAGGAGAAGTGGCTTCGGGCCGATCTCACCGCCCACAACACGCTGTGCACGCTTGTCTACTGGCACGAGCCGCGCTTCTCGTCGGGCGAGCACGGCGACGCGACCCAGATGACCACGATCTGGACGGACCTGGTCGCCGCGCACGTGGACGTGGTCCTGAGCGGCCACAACCACGACTACGAGCGTTTCGAGCCGCTCGGGGCGACGGGCCAGCCCGACCCCACGGGCATCACCGAGTTCGTGGTTGGAACCGGCGGCAAGAACCACTACTCATTCACACATGCCCCCCTCGTCGGGGAGGTCGTCCGAAGCCAGGCTGCGTTTGGCGTCGTGAGGATGCTGCTCGGGCCCTCCGGCTTCAGCTGGCGGTTCGACTCCGCGCCCGGGTATTCCTTCAGCGACTCGGGGTCGGCGGCCTGCCACTGAGCTCTGGATCGAAGGGTCCGGCCTCGGTGGCCCGGCCCGCGGACCTGGCTGCCCGCGCCGCGAGGGCTCTCGCAAACGCCGCGGCCACGACCGGTGAATCGAGTCCTGCCGCCATCGCGCCGGTGGCCCCCGGCGTCTCGACACGATCCGCTCCAGGGTCCGCCGCCTGATCCGTGCCCTGGCTTGCCGCCACCTGGCGGCGATGCTCGACCAGCATGCACAGACGCAGGATTCGCTGCTGGTCGACGGCCGTGATTCGGGTGAACTTGACGGCCGCCCGCGTCGGGCAGGGCTCGCCTTCGACACAGCCTGGTTGTTCGCCGACCCGGGTGACGCGAGCTCCGGCGGAGATTCGGTCGCCCGCGGAGATCGAGACCGATACGTCGAGGTCGTCACCGACGGCGAGCGCCATGTCGGTCTGGAGCAGCAATCCACCCGGGCCGGCGTTCAGGGTCGCGCCTGCGGCGCCCTTGCCGCGGAGCTCGCCGGTGGCCAGGTCGAAGCGTCGCAGATGCAGACCAAGGTCGACATCGACACGAGCTTGAGAGCGGCGTTGCACGAGTTCGGCCGCTTGCGCCGGTGCGATGGCGAAGATGCGGCAACGGCTTTCGCCCAGGTGCCGTATGAAACTCGATCTCGCCAGCAGGGCGCCGCTGGCGCGGCCGGCCGTCAGTCGAACGTCGCCGCCGGGCTCGACCCTTTCGAGGCGGCGATCGGGCGTCGTTAGGCCGAGCCACAACTCGTCGGGATTGATCCTGACGACGACCGCGCGGAAGCCGACCGAGTGCCCGCCCACCTCGGTCTCCACGAGGACGTGGTCCTGCAGGGCGATCGTTGCGTCGCCCCGGATTTCAGCCATCGACCGAGATACCTGCTGGATGCTGTTGCGGCGGAGCGCGCCCGCGCGCCGATGCGGGCGTCGGTGGCTGCCGAACGAAGCAGCCTTCCAGTAATGAGTCGGCGCGCGACGGCCCGCGCTTGAGACGGCGGGCTGCGGCGGGGCGCGAGCCGGCGGTGCGACGAACCGGCTTTCTCTCTAGGTGTCGTCCCTCGACGGGGGCTTACTCGAGCGGCTCGAACGGCCGACTATTCATGCGGAGGGGCCGACACACTGGCAAGGAGCTACGCGTGGACGGCTTGTCATCGGTGCAGTTGAACGTCGCCTCGATCGGCGCAGCTCAACTCACATCCCCCCAGTCCTGGCAGACCCGCAGCCATCCGGCAATGGATGCCGCGGCAACGGCGCTGGGCATGAGCGCGAGCGACCTCCGCACTGCGTTGCAGAGCGGCCAGAGCCTCGCATCGATCGCCTCTTCCAAGGGCATCAGCCAGAGCACGCTGACCGCGGCAATGGCGTCCGCCATTGAGCAGGCCAACCCGAGCATATCGGCCGACCAGGCCACCAAGGTGGCGACCGCCATCGCGACCCGTACGCCACAGGCGGGCCAGCAGTCCGCCCAGTCGGGCGCTTCGAGCGACGCCTCTCAGGTTGCCGCCGGTACGACCGCCACCGGCAGACACCACCATCACCACCACCACGCCATGAGCACGGCGATGGACGCCACCGCCCAGCTGCTCGGGACCACCACCAGCGACCTGGCGACTTCACTCCAGAGCGGTCAGAGCCTGTCGCAGATCGCGTCGTCGAAGGGCGTCAGCCAGGACGATCTGGTCAAGGCGATCTCTACGGCGCTCCAGCAGGCCGACACGAACCTGTCGGCCGATCAGGCCTCACAGATGGCGACCGCGCTGGCCACCGGGACACCCCCAGCCGGCCAGAACCAGCCCTGGGCCACGGGAACGTCGGGCTCATCGAGCACGTACAACATCCTGGCCTGACGGTTTCACCGGACAGACAAGCAGCCGGCCGCGGAGGGGGGGAGCGGCCGGCTGCTTTTGAATCGCGGTCGCGCCGTACGGCGGCCCGGCCACGGATGAATTGGGCCAGCCGATCCTGATCAAACGCTGAAAACGGCCAGATTCGAGGGAATTCCCGCGGTCGCGTCCTCACCCACCGCCCGTGACCCGGCCGCGCCGAGAGGTTGCCACGGGGCGGCCCGGGCCATCGTAGGCCGCCCCAACATGCGCGAACGCGTCCGTTCATACTCGCCCGAGGTTCACGTTTCGGCAGGAGGATGCCCGGTGGCGAGGACGAGCGGTGGCAAGGCCGGTCCGGCGCGCCGGACTTCGTCGCCCCATCTCACCGACTTCGACGCCGAACGCCTCGAATCGGGCCGCGACTACGAGGGAATCCTGTTCGCGGATCGAGACTTCACCGGCCAGGACGCCGAAGACGCCAGGTTCCTGGAGTGCCGCCTGGACCGATGCGGCCTCGACGGGCTGTCGATGCGGCGCGTTCGATTCGTCGACTGCCTGCTCGCCGAAGTACATGGGGCCAACGTGGACCTGTCGGACTCCACCTGGCACGACACGCGGATGTCAGGCGGGCGAATCGGCGCGATGAACCTGGCCGGCGCGACATGGAAACGGGTCCGCCTGGAGGGCGTGAAGCTGGGGTTCGTGAACTTCGCGGCCGCTCGGCTGGACGAGGTGGTCTTCGACGGATGCGAAATCGGCAGCCTGGATGCCGGAGCTGCCCAGATGCGGTCGGTCCAATTCGTCGACTGCGCCGTGACGGAGATTAACGTGGACGAAGCCACGCTCGCGAAAGTCGACCTGTCGGGCGCCATGCTGCGCACGCTGACCGGGATCGGCAGCCTGCGCGGGGCCATCGTCAGTCACCAGCAGCTGCTCGATCTCGCCCCGCTGCTGGCGTCGCAACTCGGCCTGGAGGTTCGAGCCGACTGACCGACGGGCTACCGGGTCGTCGCCGCCGTTTGGGCCGGCGGCCGGTACTCGTAGACGACCACGAGTTCGTCCTCGGGCTTCCTGCGGGCGATCAGCGCGAATATCCGTGAGAGCGAGACCGTGGCTTTCGGGACGTAGGCACGCGAGGCTGGGAACCAATGGTGGGGGGCGAGTTCCTGAGCGTCCTCGTCGGCCTGGGCGGCTGCGTCATCATGCCGGCCAGGGTAGCGGACCCGGTGGATCGCGCCGGCGGCCGTCGGCCTCGAGTACCAGGCCAGTTCGTGGTCGCCCGGGTGCGACGGCGGCAGGAAGCAGCGATAGCCCTCGGCGTCGGTCCAGTCGCAGCGCCGGAATTCGTGCTTGCCCTGGTGCGACGGGTACAGGACACAGCGAGATCCATCGGCGTCGATCGCCGGACAACGCAGCCACTGCTGGAGTGACATGACCATGGCCCCCGTTCACACGAGACTCGAGCCGCATGAGCCGGCTCACACGCCCGAGCATACGACCACCGCGCAAACCGCCGGTCGCACGCGCAAGCCGCGGACCCGCGGGCGATTCCATCGCTCGGCCGGCGGGGATTTGACGTAGACACGGAAGCCCGCCGCGGGTAGCTTGGTCGAGGTCGTCGGCTGCGGACGACGGCCGCCAGAATCGTCACCCCTGGTTCAGCGGTGCCGGATCCTGCCGATATGTAGTGAGATGAACGAAGCCAGCAGCTCGGCCGTTCCTTACAGCCAACTGTTCGAGCGGGCGACTCGAGCGGCGACAGACGAAGAGCGCGAGCGTGTCATGGCCGAGATCGAGCCGATGCTCCGGTCGGCCAGAGACCCCGGCGATCGCGGCCGCCTGCTCATGTGTCGGGCGCGGGTTCTATCCAACCAGTGGCGAACCGCCGCGGTCTACGACGACGCCCGAGAAGCGTTGCGGCTGTTCGAGCGCGCGGGTGAGGGGGATCTGGCTGTCGACGCCGCCAGTTGGGCCGCCGCGCACGCGTCGCGGATGGGCGAGCTGGCGGTGGCCTCCGACCTGGCGACGCGGAGTCTGCTGGCGCTCGAGTCGGTCGAGGACGATCGCCTGCGGATGGAGATACACAATCGGCTCGGGATCTTCTGCATTTCGTTCCTCGACTACGAGAGGGCGAACGAGCAGTTCGAAGCCTCGCTTGCCGCCGCCGAGCGGATCGGCGATCTCGACAAGATCTGCCGCCAGCTGCACAACATCGCGGACGGTCTGCTGCTCGCAATAAGACAGAGACAGCTGGCTCACGTGCCGACCGGTGACGACGAGCTGGACCGCGCCGAGGCGGTGGTGCGGGAGCTGATGGCCCGAGAGACGGACGAATTCAGGCGCCGCGGCGCCAGTCACCGTCTCCTCGCCGAAGTCCTGTGCGAGCGCGGCCGGCCGGAGGAAGCGCTCGCGGCGCTCGACGCGCGCCGGGGCAAGGCCGGAGGCGTGGCCATGGCGGCGCAACGGGCAGCTCTCGCCTGGATCGAGGCGCGCTGCCTGCGGCTCGCCGGCAGGCCCGAGGAAGCCGTCATCGAGGCCCAGCGAGCCGTCGAGATCGCCCGTTACAGCGACGACGACCACGAGTTGATGCTGGCGCTCGAAGAGCTCTCAGCTTGCCAGGACGCGGCCGGCGACCTCAAGGCTGCGCTCGCGACCGCGCGCCAGGTCAAGGCGCGCATGTGGACGATCCACCAGCGCGAAACCAGGCAGCTCGTGCAGGAAGTCTGGGGACGGGCCGACTTCGTCCGAGACCAGTCGTCCCTCCAGTCCCAGGCCGGGGAAGCCAGGCGCAGGGCGGACGAGGACGAGCTGACCGGGCTCGGAAACCGCCGGATCCTCGAGCGCTTCATCAGGAACGAAGCTCCCGGGCAGCCCCATCTCGCTTTGATCGTCATCGACGTCGACAAGTTCAAGGAGATCGACGGAGCCTTCGGCCACCGCGTCGCGGACGACGTCCTGCGGAGGATCGGCCGGCTGCTCCGAGACGAGATCCAGGCCCACGAGGTTGCCGTGCGCCACGGCGGCGATGAGTTCGTGCTCGGCCTCATCGGTGCCGACCTCGCCGCGGCGGCAGCCTTCGCGGAACAACTGCGGCGAAAGATCGAGTCGCTGGACTGGAGTGTGCTGGCTCCGGGCCTCCGAGTGACCGCCACTCAGGGAGTGGCCTCCGGTTCGCGCCTCCAATGGAAGGCCCTGTTGGCGACCGCGGAAGAGGCCCTGTCCTCCGCCAGGCGAGCCGGGTGCAATACCGTCGCCACCGCCCCGGAGCTCGGCCGAACATCCTGAAGGACGCTGCCTCGCACAGGTTGAGCGGCACAAAGACAAGAGCCGCGCCCTCGAGGGCGCGGCTCTGCTATCTGCGCGGGAGCGGTTTGGCTCAGGCGGCGACCGGTGCCAGGGTGGGTGCGCCGACCAGCTTCCAACCGCTGGTCCACGACCCGTTCGTGGTCGCGTTGAGGGCGATGTTGAGGAAGGCGATCTGCTCGAGCTGCTGCGCGCGACCGAGCGGACCCACGTCCACCGGGTTCAGGCCGATCGACCGGGCGAGCTCCAGGACCGTGTCCTTGGCGCGCCTGTCGTCGCCGGCCACGAAGCCGTCGAGCCGGGTGCCGTCGGCCATCGGGTCGATCTGGTGCGAGGCCAGGAGCGTGTTGAACGCCTTGACGACGTGGGCCTCGGGCAGCCAGGCGGCCAGCCGTTCGGCGTTCGATTCGCCGTTGTCGATAGCCGGGCCGTTGGGGCCGAAGGTCATGCGGTTGGTGACGTCGACGACAGGCTTGCCGACGACGACCTCCCGGATCTCGGCGGCGACATCCTCGACGCTGGCGAAGGGGATGGCGAGCACAACGATGTCACTCTGGACCGCAGCCTGGGCGGCGGTCCTGGCGAAGCCGGCGCCCGTCGCGGCCGCTGCGGCTGCCGCGTGCTCCGGGTCGCGCGAGGCGACGATGACCGAGTGGCCGTGACTGGTGAAGGAAGTGGCCAGCGCTCGACCGACGTTGCCCGCTCCGATGATCGCGATGTTCATTGTGGTCCTTCAGCTTGCTTGACGAGTTGGCTGACATCCATCAGTCTTTGCTGAGAGCAACACTAACGATTAGTGTTACTGTTGTCAATACCAGTTGGGTGAGGCCAAACAGATGACGATGGAAGAGCGGCGTCCGCCGGCCGTCGGGGCGCAGGTCCGTCGCTGGCGTGCCGAGCGGGGGCTCACGCTGGCGGCCGTATCCGAACGCACCCGGCTCAATGTCGGCTACCTGTCCCAGATCGAGAACGACAAGGCGTCGCCGTCGCTGTCGTGTCTTGCCATGCTCGCCGAGGCCCTCGACGTGCCGATCGCGTGGTTCCTCATGAGCGAGGTGCCGCCGCCGAAGGTCGTCCGGGCTGTCGATCGGCCGCGCGAGGATCACGAAAGCCTCGGCCGGGTGGAGCTGGTGGACGGCGGGTCAAGCCGGGACGTCTCGATCGTAGAGGCGGTGGCAGTCGCCGGCGGCCGCGCCGGCCTGCACGCTCACACGGGCGATGAGCACCACCTGATCCTGGGCGGTCGATGGCGGATGTCGCAGGGCGACCACGTGATCGAGCTCGGCCCCGGCGACTACCTGCGCTGGGACGGCACCATCCCGCATGACGCCGAGGTCATCAGCCCCGATGAAGGCCGCATGTTGATCGTCACCCTCGCCCACAGCTGATGGAGCGCGCCGGAACGTCGGTCGCCCGGAGTGGAGAGCGAGCGCCGCCCGGCTACGATTTCGAGCCCCACCGGAGAATAGCGGCCACCTGGGCGTGGCCGGCATCGCAGCGGCGCCCGAGTCAGCCCAAGGAGAAGAGATGGAGCTCATCAAGAAGCAGCCGACGGTGAAAGCCCCGGCCGAAACGTTCACCGGCGACGCCTGGTTCGACGTCATCGCCCGCGGCGAGGCGCCGTCGCGCATCCGCGTCAGCGTCGTTCGATTCGCGCCCGGCGCGCGCAATGCCTGGCACGCCCACGCCGTCGGGCAGACGGTCCACGTCACCGAAGGCGTCGGCCTCATCCAGGCTCGCGGCGAGAAGGCCATCGAGATCCATCCGGGCGACACGATCCACACCCCTCCCGGCGAGTGGCACTGGCACGGCGCCACGCCCGATCGCTTCATGACCCACCTGGCAATGTGGGACGCGCCCGCCGACGGGCCCGAGACCGAATGGGGAGCGCTCGTCACCGACGCCGAGTACCTCGGCAGTCGGTAGCCGGCAGGAGAAGGAGGTTCGCCATGCCCGCCTGGACTGCGGACGAGATCGCGAAGATCGGCAATGCCACGGAGCTCCAGATCGCGTCGCGGCGCCGCGACGGCTCGCTCCGGCCCTACGTGACAATCTGGGTCGTGCGCTCGGGCGATGAACTGTTCGTGCGCTCGGCCTACGGCCACGAGAATGGCTGGTTCCAGCGCGCGCTGACGTCCGGCACGGGCCGCATTCGCGCCGACGGCGTGGAGCGTGAAGTCGCGTTCGAGGAGCCGGGCGCGGTCGTGGACGCCGACCTGCACGCCGCCTACCACGCGAAGTACGACCGCTACGGCCCGGCCATCGTGGGAACGGTGGTGTCGCCCGAGGCGGCTCGATCGACCCTCCGGCTGGTGCCGCACTAGGCGGGGGCAAAGAGAGTCCAGCTAGATTGTCGGATCGAGCGCAGAACGCCGAAGGCACATAGCGTTCAGGTCAAGCCTATGTCGCGCTGCCCGGCGTTGTCGGCGTCGGGCGCCAGTTCCTCGGTCACGGGTGCCATCTTCCCGGACGCTCTCGCGACGGCGTTCCTCCCGCCGCGCTTGGCGGCGTAGAGCGCCTCATCGGCAGCGGAGAGCACTCGCCTCCAGTGCGTACGCGGGCCGGATGCGACGCCCACGCTGGCTGTGACCCGAACCCCAGGCGCAAGGACGCTCCAATCTAGCTCCTCGATCGTGGCCCGCAGTCTTTCGGCGAAGCGCTCGGTCGCATCCAGGTCTCCACCGAGCACTGCAATCACGAACTCGTCGCCGCCGTAACGGACGGCCACCTGTAGGATCCGCATTTCATCCCGGAGAAGGCGACCGATTCTCCGCAGAACGTCATCGCCGACACCGTGGCCGAAGGTGTCGTTGATGTCCTTGAAGTGGTCTAAGTCGATCATGATCAGGGCCAGGTGATGCTGGCCCGGTGCCTCGTTGGCAATGAAACGGTCGAGGATTCGGCGATTGCCGATCCCCGTCAGCGTGTCCTCGTCGGCCCTCCGGGTGGCCTCCGCTGCCTGGGTCTGGAGCGTCGCCTGATCTCGCATGAAGTCGGCTCGCCCCCAGACCTCCTCCACGAGCTGCCTCGTCTCCCGCTGATGGATCGTCCAGATTCGGGCATTGACCTCGTGGGCCGTTGCGAGAGCGCCATCGCTGTCTCCGGCCGCCTCCTGAGCAGCGGCAAGCTCCTCGAGCGCCTCCATCCATGCCAGGTCGTCGTTGCTGTCTTGGGCGATAGATACTGCTCGATGCGCCTCGGTCAATGCTCTATCGGCCTGGCCGCCGAGCCGCAGGGCGCGCGCCATGACCCAGGCTATCGCCGCCCGCTGAGCAGCGATCGCCATACCAGAGGATTGGTCTCGGAACTGGTCGAGAACGGCTAGCGCTTCCTGTGGGCGGCCGAGCTCACACAGGACCTCGGCCCGCAGCCGGTAGGTCCCGGTACGGCGGATGAAATCGTCCGTGGCTCGGTCAAACAACTCCTCGATGGCGGAATTGGCTCGGAGCAACTCGGCGCCGTCGTCTTCTACGTGGGTGATATGCCGCTGCCGGTGAATGAGCAGCAGACAGTCGGCGAGGTTGGCCAGTTGCCTCGAGATCTTCTCCACGTCGCCGAGTCGTTCAGCGGCGGCCAGAGAAGCGTCCAGCTGCTCGAGCGCCCGATCATAGTCAAGGAACGAGATGCAGAAGATCCCGAGCCGGTTGAAGATCTCGATCCGCAGTGCATCGTCCTCGACCGATTCAAGCGCCAGCAAGCTCCGCGTCGCCAGGTCGGAAGCAACCGAGAGCTCGCCCATCCGCGACGCGTGCGCCGCCGCCCAGCTGGCCGCGTCTACCACAAGGGCGCCCTCGCCAGCCTTCTCGAACTGCCGCATTGCGGCGCGCGCATCTTCGTAGACCTCGGCGGTGTGCCATTGATTCGATCGCACGCGTGCCCGGCACATGAGCAAACGGCCTCGGTCCGCGGGATGGGTCGCCGATCGAAGAAGCTGCTCGATCTCAGCGAGACATCGACTGCGTTCCTCGGCCGTCGCGGCGCGGCGCGCCCGTTCGAAGAGAGCGGCGTATGGAACGCCGGAACTGCTGGCCTCAATCATCTCGATAGGAGTCGGCTCGTTGCGATTTCCAGAAAGCGAACTGTCATGGAGTTGTCGGCCGCAGTCAACGGCCGTTCGGCTCAGCGGCCTCCTCGATGATCCGATCGATGACGGCGGTCACGGAACCGGCTGGGTACGCTCGCGCTCGACGCGGTGCCAGGGTGGATAGAGTGTCGGAAAGCACAGTGCCAGCCCAGTGAATCGTCGAGCCCCTCGGTTAGAGGGGCTCTTCACGTGGGGATTTGCGATTTGGAGCGGGAGACGGGATTCGAACCCGCGACATTCTGCTTGGGAAGCAGACACTCTGCCAGCTGAGTTACTCCCGCTCGGCAAGCAGGCGTAGTTATAGCAGATCGCGCGAGAGGGGCGGCAGGATGCCGGTCTGCGCCCCTCAGGGCTTCCGGACATTCTGCACATGAGGCGAAGGCACTCTCGTTCTATGCGCCTCATACGGGTTCTGGCCGAGCGACAGGATGGTGCACGCGCTGAACCGGTCGCTCGAGGACGGTCGAGTTCGCTGCCATCCTCGGCCACCGCGGCGGTCCAGCGACCCTCAGGCGTCGTCCAGGATCCGGTCGGCCTTCCTGTCGATCTTCTGCTTCTGAGCGCCGGTGATATTCCCTTCGCTCTCTTGCTGGGACGCGCGTGCCTTGGCATTGCGAGCGTGCGACTCGTCGGGCATCGGGTACTTGCGCTCCTCGGGGAGCCCGAACTCCGAGCTGGGCAGAGATTCCCGCTTCTTGGGACTCAGCTTGGCCAACCTGGTCACTCCTTTGCCTGCTCGTGCACAGAAGCCGTCAGCGCCTGGATCGGCACGGGAGGGCGCCCGTGTTGCAGGTACGGCCTCTCCTGCCTCGCTCCGTCGTTGTCGCCTCCCGTGCTTGTGCTGTCAGGTATCTGAGCGGAACCGCTCGAGTGTAAGGGCCAGCACGTCCTTGCGGGCGAAGATGCCCAGGAAGCGAACGCCGCGTAGCGCCACGCCCGATGGGCGATCTCGGGAACGAGGGGGCGTGTCGGGTCGGCGCCGGAGCCGTCGCGCCTAGGATGGCCGAAGGCGGCTCACGCACCACGCCTCGCCGGGAAAGTGGGCCGGCAGG
>Ga0265316_10006194_pt1 | contig 11465 bp, 8 predicted proteins | sample 4522metaG_FD_202092 | JGI IMG/M metagenome (GOLD analysis project Ga0265316, IMG submission 202092) | Rhizosphere microbial communities from Carex aquatilis grown in University of Washington, Seatle, WA, United States - 4-5-22 metaG | ecosystem: Host-associated > Plants > Roots > Rhizosphere >...
CTGTTAGCACTGCATCAGAAGAAGCCAGTGGTTCAAGGATCATATCCTTCACAGTCAGATTTGCCTTCCTGATACATTTTTCTATGTTTTTTGCTGCAGCAACCTGTCCGATCACAATATGAAAATTAGCTTCCAGCCTCCTCCCGCACATACCTATCGGGCTTTTAACTCCGGTTTCATTATCTACAATGAAATTCTGAGGTATAACGTGAATAATTTCTTCTCCGATATCGATATGTATCTTATGCATATCTTCAATCAGTTTGAAGACCTCCTCTTTTTTGATCTCATCATCATATGCTTCACGCATTATGTAGCCCCGGTTTTTCATACTTTTTATATGTTGCCCGGCTATGCCGACAAAGACCTCGGAGAATAAAATACCTGATCTTTTCTGCACATCCTCAACTGTAGTATGAATGGCATTTACTGTCTCTTCAATATTAAGAACAACGCCTCTCTTCACACCTTTTGAAAGAGCTTTACTAAGTCCGAGAATCTCAATTTTTCCATTCTCGTTTTTCTTACCGACAATTGCCACAATTTTTGTGGTTCCTATGTCGATGGCTGCTACATACTGTTCCTTTTTGTTCATAACTTAATAGGGTTATTTCTGATTATCTCTTTTTTTACAAACTATCTGATCTTTGAATTCAAGATTTATCAATGAATATTTATTCCAGCCTACTTCAGGCAGCACCTTATCATAGAATGCTTCAAGATTTCTGAGTTTACCTTCAAAATTTTCAGTAGTTCCAAGGTGAATCTGCTGGTTTCCGGCTCTTGGGATCAGGTCAATTTCATCGTTTCCATCCACATAGATCTGATCGATCTGGGCCGACCAGAATTTGTCATCATTTATATAATTCACAAGCTGATAAATATCTTTAAGAACTGATCTTTTTATACTGGTGTCCAGTATACTAACTCCATTAAGCATGGCTGAACTGATATTCACGTTTCCCTCGATAATATGCAATCGAGGGTTAAAAAGGTTTCTTCTCCTCATAACAACGCCTTCTTCATCAATAAAGTAGTCTCCACCATCGCCAGGCATCACTCTCATGATCGGATTACGCTGTTCTACAAAAACATGGACTATCCCGTCGACTGTCATATACACTTCAGCTTTCTTTAGTTCTCTCAACATATTGATCCTGCTTTCAATTGCCGACACCGAAACTTCCTTAACAGGTTTACCTATGATTCTGCCTGAGTTCCCGTAGGCCAGGTCTAAAAGCTGTCTTTTTGTAACAAAATGATAATCTGACGAATCGCTTATATCAATAATTACTCCTCCGCAGGGCCTTGAGTTTGTGGATCTTGCCATATAAACCGGCATTATAATAATATATAATACAGGGATGATCAATAGTATTTTCAGGAGCTTTTTCATTTCTCTCTATCTCTCCTAAGCTTATCCTCAATAGGTTTAACAAGTGTATCAATATCGCCGGCTCCGATTGTAAGAAGAACATCAAGTTTTCGTGTATCCAGGTTACCGGGGATATCCTCTTTTGCCATTATCCGTTTTTTACCTGACTTCATTTTATTGAAAATCAATTCAGATGTAACTCCTTCAATGGGTTTTTCACGTGCAGGATAAATCGGTAACAGTATTACTTCATCCAGTTCATCAAGTATTTTGGCAAAACCATCAGCATGGTCACGGGTACGTGAAAAAAGATGAGGCTGAAAGATCCCTGTAATTTTCCGACCGGCAAAAAATTCCTTTATACATGTTATGCATGCCCTGATCTCCTCAGGATGATGAGCATAATCATCAACATAGGTCAGACCAGGGAAATTTATCCTTATATCGAACCTCCGTCGTACTCCCTGGAAAAGCAGAACGGCTTTCCTGATTTCCTGCTCTGTGACACCACACATCAGTGCAACGGCAATTGCTGCTGTGAAATTTTCTATATTGATAATACCGGGAAACGCAAAGTGCAGATCATCAATGCTTACTGAAGGAGCTTTAATATTGAAACTATAATAGTCTTTTTCATGCTTTATACCCCATGATTGAAAATCAGCATTCTCGTCAAATCCATAGGTAAAGCAGGTCACTGCTTCAGGAACTATAATTTCTTTACGTATCCTGGTGTTTACAATAAGTTTGCCTCCTGGTCGGATTTTTCCACAGAATTCATTGTATGCCTTTATCATGGTGGCCTGATCTCCATAGATATCAAGATGGTCAGCATCAAGTGAAGTCACAACTGCCATAAGCGGTTTAAGACGGTGGAAGGAACGGTCAAATTCATCAGCTTCTATAACCGTATACCTGCTATCTCCCAACAGAAGATTTGAATCGTAGTTTTTTGATATCCCGCCGAGAAATGCCGAACAATCAATATGAGACTGCTTCAGCAAATGAGCTATCATCGTTGATATGGTAGTCTTGCCATGAGTTCCAGCAACGGCAAGAGTGTCGGTGTTTAGTGATATTTCACCAAGTATTTCCGACCTTTTATGAATCAGGTATCCGTTACTGCGGAAAAAAGACAGAATTTTGTTTTCGGCAGGAATTGCAGGCGTATAAACTATTATGACTCTGTTCTTCTTTTGAATGTTTCTGAAAAGATCAGGAAGCGCACTTAAATCATCCTTATAGTTTACTATACAACCATTTTCAATTAATGAATCGGTTATTCTGCTTTCCGATCTGTCATAACCTGCAATTGTATATCCGCCTTTGGCAAAATAAAGTGCAAGAGCGCTCATGCCAATCCCTCCGATCCCGACAAAATACATTCCTTCAATATTTTTGAATTCAATCATTTCAGGCTAGCTTAAGTACTTCTCTGGCAATCCTTATATCAGCATCCCTGTCAGCCATTTTCAGTATGTTCTCTGAAAGCATGTCTCTTCTTCTTATATCTGATATCAATTTAATAGCCTCATCTACAAGAGTTTTTGAGGCTCTGTTATCTTCTATTAGCAAAGCTGCATTCCTTATGGACAAAGCCTCCGCATTCCTGGTCTGGTGATCTTCTGCAACATTCGGAGAAGGGATCAGAATTACAGGTTTGCCAACGAGACATAATTCAGAGATGGTTCCTGCTCCTGATCTTGAAATAATTATATCTGCGGCAGCATAAGCATAATCCATCCGGTCAATAAACCCATGTACAGATATATTTCCACTGAATGATAAAGAAACCAGGGCCTTAACATTTTCAAAATAATATTTCCCTGTCTGCCAGAGCCATTGGCAATCAGAGTCTCTTAATACATTTATGTTTTCTGATAGGCTATTATTAATGCTTCCGGCGCCAAGTGAACCACCCAGAACAAGTATCACCGGGAACTCTTTTTTCAGGTTGAAATAGGATAATGCCTCATCCTGCAAATTTCTAAGGTTGTCGAAATTCTGCCGGACAGGGTTGCCTGTTTTTATTATTTTCCCGGAAGGAAAATATTTTTCCATACCATCATAAGCAACACAAATTGCAGAAGCTCTTTTTGCCAGGAGTTTATTTGTTACACCGGCGTAACTGTTCTGTTCCTGTATAAGAGTAGGAATTCCCATCCTGCCTGCCTGCCTGAGAATCGGGCCGCTTGCATAACCGCCGACACCAACAACAACATCGGGCCCAAATTCCTTTATAACTTTTTTTGCTTTCCTGAGGCTCTTTAAAAGTTTTATCAGTACTGAGAAATTCTTAAGAGTGAGGCTTCTGTATAAACCTGCAACCGGTAATCCTACTATCCTGTAACCTGCAGCAGGAATTTTCTCCATTTCCATTCTTCCTTCTGCACCAACAAAAAGTATCTCGGTCTCAGAATCAATTTTCCTGAGAGCATTGGCGATCGATATAGCCGGGAAGATATGCCCGCCGGTACCACCGCCACTTATTATGATCCTTCTATGCTTTTGCTGGTTCATATATTTTTTCCCCTTCATCAGAAATCTCTTCTACAGGAAGTTCTTCTTTCTTTATTCTTGCATTTACTACTCTGCTTACACTCAGTATAGCGCCTATTGAAAAGCTCATTACGAGAACAGACGTTCTTCCCCAGCTTACCATCGGAAGCGTTTGCCCGGTAACCGGAAACAGGCCAACGGCTACCATCATATTAAGCAATGCCTGGATGACGATCATCACTATGAGTCCCAGTACCAGAAAGGCCGGGAACGCAGTTTCACATTTTTTCGCTATTGTGATCCCCCTGAACAGCAGTATCGTATAGGCCAGGATGAGTGGGATGGCTCCGAACAATAGTCCATATTCTTCTATTATAATTGCAAAAATGAAGTCAGAGTTAGATTGCGGAAGCATGTTTCTCTGGGTACTTTTCCCAGGGGCTTTTCCGAATAACCCACCTGTGGAGATTGCTATCTTCGCCTGGTTTGACTGATAGTCCTTGTCTTCATTTCCCTTGCCTGAGAAAAATTGTTCAATCCTGTTTTTCCATACCTGAACCCTGTTATCCTTTTTAACCACCATAAGCACCATGGCAAAGAGGAGAACTGCCACTACACCTATTCCTATATATGCCAGAATGAATTTGAGAGGCACCCTTCCGATGAACATTATTATCATGCTCATCCCAAATATCATTAGTGCGGTAGAAAGGTTTTCAGGCATTATAAGGCCACAGACAATCCCGATCGGGAAAATAAAATACTTTGTGACCAGCATGAAATTATTCAGCTCTTTCTGGTATTTGGCAAGAGATCTTGCCAGATACAATACAAGAGCCACCTTGGCAACATCTGATGTCTGAAGTCTGAATCCGGTTCCGGGAATTGTAATCGAGCGCATTGCCTCATTAACCCTTGACCCAAAAGCAAAAGTCAGCACCAATAATCCTACTGCACCGAGAAGAATCAATCCTGCCAGTGAAAAATAAATTCTGTAGGGAAGGTAATGAACGACAACAATTATGCCCAGGCTCAATGCAAGCATAAGAAATTGACTCTTAAGAAAATATGTTGTATTTCCCCCGTATTTCATAAAGGCTACGCCTACTGAAGAACTATAAACAGCCAAAAGCGAATAGACCATAAAAAGAGCTACAAGACCCCATATTGCCTTGTCTCCTTTAAATGTCTTTGTAAGCCAGCCTTGTTGCATTAATTAATTGGTTTATTATAAGTTTCTGACAGCCTGTTTAAATTGACGACCCCTGTCTTCATAATTCTTGAAAAGATCAAAGCTTGCACAGGCAGGTGATAAAAGCACCGTTTCGCCTTTTTTGGCAAGGTAATATGAAGACCTTACAGCTTCTTCCATGGATGTAGTTTCCACTATTGTTGCAACCTTATCTTTAAAGGCCTCGATTATTTTCTTGTTGTTTTTTCCAAGGCAAACAATTCCTTTGACTTTCTTTTTGACTACCGGGAACAGTTCTGAATAATCATTTCCTTTATCAACTCCCCCGACAATCCATATAATATTGTTTTCCATACACTCAATGGCATACCATGTGGAATTGACATTAGTAGCTTTCGAATCGTTTATGAAATTGATACCACAGACTGTAATGACAGGTTCGAGGCGGTGTTCAACTCCCTGAAAATCAGCCAGACTTTCCCTGATAACCTCCTTTCGGATATTAAGAATTTTACCTGCAATGGCTGCTGCCATTGAGTTGTAGGTGTTGTGACGGCCTTTAAGCGCAAATTCATGAATAGTCATAAGTTTGGTTTTATTTTGATAATCAATTATCAATTCATTGTTTTCAATATAAGCGGCCATGCCTTCTTTTATTTCATCGGAAAAAGGCAACATTATCATTTCATGTTTTTTTCTGGATAATTCAGTTTTAATAATAGGATCTCCTTCCCAGTAGATCAGAAAATCATCTTTTTTCTGGTTTTGTATTACTCTGAATTTGGAATCTATGTAGTTCTGTAGTTTGTAATCGTATCTGTCGAGATGATCAGGAGTAATATTTAAGAGTATCGCAATATCAGCCTTGAATTCATACATGCCATCGAGCTGAAAGCTGCTCAGTTCAATAACATAATAATCATAAGAGCCTTCTGCAACAGCCATGGCAAAACTATTACCGACATTGCCCGTCATCGCAGCCTTCTTTCCGGCTTTTTCCAGAATATGATAAATGAGGTTAGTTACAGTTGTTTTACCATTGCTCCCGGTAACACAGATCTTTATGCCTTTGGAGTATCTGCCGGCGAATTCTATCTCTGATATAACATGGATGCCCTTCTCCCGGATCATCTTAATTATTGGAGCACTTTCAGGTATTCCCGGGCTTTTAATAATTTCATCTGCAGAAAGTATAATTGATTCATTGTGATTCCCTTCCTCCCAACTTATACCGTTTTTTTCAAGAATTTCCTTATAGTTTTCTTTTATCTTGCCCATGTCAGAGACGAAAACGTCGAATCCATGTTTTTGTGCAAGAACTGCCGATCCTGTACCACTTTCACCTGCCCCCAGTATTACTATCTTCTTCTCCATTTTTTATCTGATCTTAAGTGTCACAATACTCACAACTGCCAAAATAATTGCCACTATCCAGAACCGTGTGACAATCTTCGGTTCAGGAAATCCTTTTTTCTGATAATGATGATGAAGAGGCGCCATAAGAAATATTCTTCTTCCGGTTCCATACTTCCTTTTAGTTCTTTTAAACCAGGCCACCTGCAGGACAACTGAAAGATTTTCAAAAAGGAATATTCCGCACAGGATAGGGATCAGGAGCTCTTTTCTTATTATAAATGCAAATACAGCTATTATACCGCCCAATGCAAGACTTCCTGTGTCGCCCATAAATACCTGAGCCGGATATGAATTATACCAGAGAAAGCCGATTGTAGCTCCGATAAAAGCGCTGGCGAAAATTACCAGCTCTTCCGATCCAGGGATATACATAATATTCAGATACTGGGCATAAATTAAATTACTGGATACATATGCAAGTATTGCCAGTGCTGTTCCTATTATTGCAGAAGTCCCTGTTGCAAGTCCATCGAGGCCATCTGTCAGATTTGCGCCATTCGAAACTGAAGTGACAATGAATATTACTATTATCACGAATACAACCCATGTAAATGGTCTTCTGTGCTTCTCACTGATAAATGATACCAGCCAGGCATAATCGAACTCATTGTTTTTTACAAATGGAATTGTCGTTTTTGTTGATTTTTTTTGCAGTGTTACGGTGCCTTTAGCCGGAATTTTCACTGACGTGTCGAGCATCTCGTGTCTTTCTCTTAAGGTTAGATTTGCCACATCCACTTTCTCTGCAATTCTAACCTCATTGCTGAAAAACAAGGTCAATCCGACACCTATTCCAAGGACAATCTGCCCCGCAATCTTGAACCTGCCTGCAAGTCCTTCTTTGTTCTTTCTGAATATTTTTATATAATCGTCAAGAAAGCCGATCAGGCCCAGCCAGACAGTTGATATAAGCATCAGGATGATATAAACATTCCCAAGCTTTGCAAACAGAAGTGTTGGAATTACTATAGATGCCAGAATAATTATCCCTCCCATTGAAGGTGTTCCCTGCTTTTTGTACTGACCTTCAAGACCCAGATCTCTGACAACTTCACCAACCTGCTTTTTCTGTAAATAAATAATTATCCGCTTGCCAATAAGAAGTGAAATAATCAGGGAAGTGATAACAGCGGCAGCAGATCTGAATGAGATGAATGTAAATAACCGGGCTCCCGGGAAATTAATTGATTCAAGATAATTAAATAGATAATAAAACATTTCTGCGCCGTTTTATTTCAGTAAAAATGCATTTTTCAACTCTTCCCTGTCGTCAAAGTGATTTTTCACTCCCATAATCTCCTGGTAAGTCTCATGGCCTTTGCCGGCAATGAGTATCACATCGCCTTCGTTTGCAAGCATAACTGCTGTTTTAATAGCTTCATGCCGGTTAGTTATTCTGAGGATTTTTCTTTTTAACTCAGGGGTTATTCCGGCTTCCATCTCATCAATGATTTTTTCCGGATCCTCACTTCTTGGATTATCGGACGTTAGTATAACCTTATTACTTCCTTCAGCCGATATAGCTGCCATCTTCGGGCGTTTTGTCCGGTCACGGTCACCACCTGCGCCGACAACAGTTATAAGCTGCACGCCTCCTTCCCGGATTTTATTAATTGTATCTATCACATTTAAAAGAGCATCAGGCGTATGGGCATAATCAACTATACCTGATATACCTCCGGGAGATTTTATTACTTCAAGCCTTCCAGAAACAGGATGCAGATCGCTGAGAACAGTTAATATTTCTTTTTTTGCAGCTCCAAGAAGTTCCGACGCTGCATAAACAGCCAGCAGATTGGAAGCATTAAAGTCGCCGACAAACCTTGTCCAGACCTCTTCACCCTGAATTTTTAATCCCATGCCGCCGAAACTCTGCTCAATAATATTACAACGGTAATCGGCCATTCCCCTTACAGAAAAAGTATAATGACGTGCTTTGCAATTTTGAAGCATTACCTTGCCATTATGGTCATCTGCATTTACAAGTGCAAATGAATCTGGCGGCAATAAGTCAAAGAAACTCTTTTTTGCAGCCAGGTAATTATCAAATGTCTTATGATAATCGAGGTGATCGTGAGTAAGATTTGTGAAAATACCCCCGGCAAATACCAAACCGGCTATCCGTTTCTGATCAGCAGAGTGTGAACTGACTTCCATGAATGCGTAATCGCATCCCTCATTGACCATCTCTGACAACAATCTGTTAAGCTGAACAGGATCGGGTGTTGTATGCGTCGCATCAAGTTCCTTTTCATTAATGTAATTGCAGACAGTTGAAAACAATCCGCATTTATAACCCAGACGGATGAACATCCTGTATAGCAGAGTAGCAATTGTTGTTTTCCCGTTTGTTCCTGTAACACCAACCAGCCTGAGTGAAGATGAAGGGTTTCCGTAGAAGTTAGATGCCGCCAATCCGAGTGCTTTGGCCGAATCGTTTGTTTTTATCCAGCAGACGTTTTTTCCCGGATTTTCAGGAAGTATTTCACATATAACTGCAGATGCACCAGAGGCTATTGCTGAGCTGATAAAATTGTGCCCGTCGGTTTTATATCCCTTAACGGCTACAAACAGGGAATCCTTTTGCACTCTCCGTGAATCAAATTCAATACCTGAGATTACCTTGTTTTTAGTTCCGCTCAACGAAACAAATTCTATTCCTTTTAATATTTCTTCACTCTTTATCATTTCACATATTCATTTCGAGAGAAACGACTGTTTCTTCATTGTACCTTGCACCATGTTCAGGTGATTGTCTCAGCACCTTTCCTTTTCCACTTATTTTTACTCTTAACCCTTTGTTCTCGAGGAGATATATCGCATCTCGCAGACTCATTCCTCTCACATCAGGAACAAGACCGGGTTGCATCTTCAAACCGGACAGACTTACAGTATCACCGCTTTCCCGGGTGGCAACCCAGTCATCATCAGCAGTTCGCCGGTACCTTACATCAAGGTTTTTAAGCACTTCATTTATATCGGCCCTGTATCCGTTACCGGCATCAGGAGCAGATGGTTTTATATCATTTTTATTTTCAGGATTGTAATTCCGGAAAAATCTTGTTGCGTAAACCTTATCAGAAATTTCTTTGAATACTGTACCTGCAACCACGTTTCCGAAATAAACTCCGTTCGAAGGAGCATTAACCACAACAATACATGAATAAAGAGGATTCTCTGCCGGAAAATAGCCGACAAATGAGGCCTGGTATGAAACCCGATCATTATTTTTGTAACCGTATTTATTTCTTGCTATCTGTGCAGTACCTGTTTTTCCTGCTATTTTATAATTAGGATTTTTAAGATTGGTTGCTGTTCCGCGTTCAACAACACCCTCCATCATTTTTTTAGCTTTTCGTATTGTAGAACGTGATGCTATCGAGTTGATAATAACCTCGGGATCATAGCTCTTAATAATATTCCCGTTTCTCATTATTGCAGTCACAAAAAGCGGGCGCACCATTTTCCCGTCGTTGGCTACGGCATTATAGAAAGTGAGTATCTGCAGCGGCGTCAGCTGGACCTCGTAACCATGTGACATCATTGGCAAAGAAACTCCAGACCATAGTTTATCGCCGGGATACCGGATAAGAGGTTCCCCTTCGCCCTTAATCTGAAGATCAAGAGGTTTATTCAATCTCATGGCATAAAGCCGGTTCACGAAATCTTTAGGTCTGTCTTTGTAATGCTCATATATAACTTTGGAGGTTCCTACGTTTGAAGATTCTTCAAACACCTGCTTTACTGTTATTATGCCATGTGCTTTCGTGTCCTTGATAATCTTGTCGTAGAATTTTACAGTTCCTGTACCAGTATCTACCAGATCACTGGTATCAATAACACCATCTTCAAGTGCAGCCATAAGAGAAGGCAGTTTAAAAGTTGAACCGGGCTCAGAGCTCTCCCCTACTGCATAATTATATGTTTCGTGATAATCGCCGTCGCTTTGAAGACCCAGATTGGCAATGGCTTTGATATTCCCTGTTGAAACCTCCATTAGAACCACGCAGCCATGATCAGCGTCATTTTTCCGGAGCTGACTCAGGAGTGCAGTAGATGCTACATCCTGCAGATCAAGATCCAGTGTAGTCACAACATCATTCCCATCCCTCGATTCGACGCTGTTAGGACCCTCAACTGTTATCCAGTCACCTCCCGTAAGCCGTTGCTTCACTGCAATACCGTTTTTGCCTGCCAGATCTTTATCGAATGCACCCTCAATACCAACTTCATTGCCTTCACTGCCCAGATTCAGGTAACCGATGGTACGGGCAGCAAGCTCACCACCCGGCATTATTCTTTTGTTTTCAGCCTGAGCTACCATGCCTCCTTTATACTGGCCCTCTCTGAATATTGGCAATTCCTTCAGCTTCTTAAGTTTTTCATAGTCAACTTTTCGTTGTACCAGAAAATAACGATCACCCTTTTTCCTGGCCTCTGTTATTATTGATTTCCAGCCTGAAGCTGACCTTTCACCCAGGAGTTGAGCCAGACCTGCTGATAACCCGTTTATTCCGTCCGACCACGTAGCTGAAGACATTCCGCTGCTACGGGTATCCATATAGATCGTATAATATGGTACAGAACTTGCAAGAAGACGTTCATCACTGGTTAGTATATCACCCCTGTTTGCAGGCATCTCAGCAGTTTTAAAGACATATTTCTCGCTCATATCAGCCCATTTGCCCCGCTGAACATATTGCAGAATAAGAATGCGTACAAGTATAGCAACAGCAAGAAGTCCAATTATCAAATAGACCAAAGCACCACGCCATACAATTTCATCCCTGGCTGCCATTTCTGCTACTTCTTATTAACCAATAGTTTAAAAGGGGGAGTTTTCAGCTCTTCGAGGTTCAACCCTTTTTCCCTGACCATACTATATACTTCTGACTGCTTACTGATATAGATCAGAGCTGCCGATGTTGATAATGCCTCTGCTCTCAGGTCTTTTACCTCTCTTTGAAGCTTTGTTTCTTCCCT
>Ga0265316_10006195_pt1 | contig 11464 bp, 6 predicted proteins | sample 4522metaG_FD_202092 | JGI IMG/M metagenome (GOLD analysis project Ga0265316, IMG submission 202092) | Rhizosphere microbial communities from Carex aquatilis grown in University of Washington, Seatle, WA, United States - 4-5-22 metaG | ecosystem: Host-associated > Plants > Roots > Rhizosphere >...
TTCTCGATCGAGCAGACGATGACCGCGTTGTCTTTCCCGTCGCGCATCACCTCCAGCTCGTATTCCTTCCAGCCCAGCACCGACTGCTCGACCAGCACCTCGTGGCGCGGGCTCTGCTGCAGCCCCCACAGCATCTTGCTGTCGAATTCCTCGCCGTTCCAGGCGATGGCCGCGCCCGAGCCGCCCAGGGTGAAGGACGGTCGCAAGATGACCGGATAGCTTCCACCCGTGCGGCGGGCCAGCTCGTCCCGGATCTCGCGCGCCTCGGCCAGCGAATGCGCATAGCCCGAGAACGGCACGCGCAGGCCAATGTTAGCCATGGCCTGCTTGAACAGGTCGCGGTCCTCGGCCTTCTCGATGGCCGCGATCTGCGCGCCAATGAGTTTGACCCCGAAGCGATCGAGCACGCCGGCGCGACCCAACTCGACGGTGAGATTGAGCGCGGTCTGGCCGCCCAGGGTGGGCAGAAGCGCGTCGGGCCGTTCGCGCTCGATGATCTTGGTCACGAAGTCGACGGTGAGCGGCTCGACGTAGGTGCGGTCGGCCATCTCCGGGTCGGTCATGATGGTGGCGGGGTTGGAATTGACCAGCACCACCCGGAAGCCCTCCTCGCGCAGGGCCTTGACTCCTTGCGTGCCCGAATAGTCGAACTCACAGGCCTGGCCGATAACAATGGGGCCGGAACCGATGATGAGGACGGACTTGATGTCGTTTCTTCGAGGCATTACTCGGACCGCTTCCGGTCAAGCATGTGGCCCTCGCGGTCGAGCTGGAAACCCTCGGGCAATTTTTTTTCCACGCCGCCCCGGTAACCATGAACCAGCCAGCCAAGTTCGGCGAACCCCTCTGCGATGCGGATACGCAGCCGCAAGCTTTCCTCGCTATCGGCTACGAAGAGCTGCAAGAGCGCCTCGCGCGCCACCTCTTCGTTCTTCAGGCGCAACAGACTCTCCACCGCGGCCATGCGCACGCCTTCGTCCATGTCAGCCAGATAGGGCGCCACCAGCGACGGCGCCCTTGGGTCCTTCTGCTGGCTGAGATGGCGCAGCAGCTGAATCTTCTTGGTTGGGTCGCGTTCGTAGCCCGGCTCGTGTTCGGCCAGAACTTTTTCGACCAGGGCGAATTCTTCTTCTTTGCTCGCCACTTTGGGCAAAAGGCGCAGCGGCCACGACACTGAATCCGCGGAGCGCAGGTAGCGCGTGACCGCCGGCAGCGCCGCGCGGCCCTTGGCGGCGATGGTGTCGAAGGCCCACTCCTTTTCCTGCTCGTCCTCGATGGACTTGTCGTAGACCATGCCGAACCGGCACAGCAGGCCGTAGAGGGCTGCATCTGAGCCTTCGTTGGCCAGCCCTTCCATGGCCTTGTAACGCTCGGGCGACTGCAAGTACTTGTGCGTCGCGCGCTGGATGAGCTTGGCCAGCGCGCGTTCGTCGCGCTTCTCCTTCGAGAAGAGATCGAGCAGGCTCATGGGTCGGCGGAATCTATACCACAGTGATCGCGGGTTCTAGCAGGGGGAATGTCCTTCAAGTTGGTGTATACACAGGCGGTCACTTGGGCTTCACAGAACTGAAAACACGCCGTTGGCGCTGGCTGGTCGACGGCCCTCTCATGACCGACGCTGATGCGAAGGTATTCGGGGTTTGCTTCCTGATTCTCCTCCCGCTTTATTGGGCGCCGCTGTTCGTCACCGTGATCTTGCCCGGGCTGGACCTGCCGTTTCATCTGGCGATAGCCGACATGCTGGGCAAGCGCGGCTCGGCGGCCTCGCCGTACGCGGCCTTCTACGATGGTAGCCTCCGCTTGGCGCCCTACGCAGCCCACTACTTCATGCTGGTGGCGCTGGGCAAGGTGATGAACCTGCTCCTGGCGCACAAGTTGATCGTGGCGCTCTACATTGCGGCAATGCCACTCTCCACGGCGTCGCTGCTGGTGGCTTGTGGTCGCAGCCGCATTCCGGCGCTGTTGGCCTTCCCGCTGGCGTACAATCTGACTCTGCACTACGGTTTCATCAGCTTTGCACTGTCGCTGCCAGTGCTCATGCTGCTGCTGGCGCAGGTGGTGAAGCACCTCTGCAGTCAGCCGGGCCAGGTGCTACGGAGCTGGCTCTGGACTGCCGCGCTGGCCGTGTTTCTCTTCCTGTGCCACTTGCAGAACTTCCTCTATGGCGTGGGCGCGGTCCTGGCGTTCGCGCTGTTGGCGTCTTTGCCTTGGCGCCGACGCCTGTTGGGTGCGAGCACGCTCTTGCCGGCTCTCGCCGCCCTGGCGTACTGGCAGTTCATCGGCTCACTGGCCAATGCCACGGCCAATCCCACGCTGGCCTACGCCTGGGGGTTGGTCAAACGCCATCGCCTGAATGACCTCGGCAAGAGGAGCTTTCTGCACGATTTCGGCGTGCGCCTCTGGGGCCTGCCGGTGCATGTCATGCGCTCCTTTTCCGACCAGGTGGATATCCAAGCATGCCGCGCTTTGCTCCTGGTGATCGCGGTCTACTTGGTCGCCGGCTTGGCGGCATGGCGGCTGCTGCCGAACCCGTCCCCGGCGCAGCCCCGCCCGCGGACGTGGCCCGCAATTTTTGTGGCCTTTGCGGCTGCGCTGGCCGCCTATCTGATCTTGCCGCACCACCTGAACGAGCTGGAACTGATGACGTTCTTCCCGCGTTTTGCCGTGTTGGTCGTGCTCATGGCAATCGTGTTGGTGCCGGCGGGGCTGGGGCGCGTGCGTGGCTGGCTTCTCCTCGTGGTTCCCGTGCCGGCCGTGCTCCTGTGCTCAATCTACGGATACCAGCTGATCGTGCACTACCGTCTCTACGGCAAGGAGACTGCAGATTTCGTGGAGGTGATGCGCAAGACGCCGCCGGGTGGCAAGGCAGTGGGAGTGGTGTTCAACCGCGGCTCGAAGGTCATGCGAATCGAGTCGGCTTTTCTCGGCCTGCCTGACTTCTACGTGGCCATGCGATCCGCGCCCGGCAGCATGGCGCCCTTGTCCTACTGTGGGATGCGCCACATGCCCTGCACACGGACGCCCGCGGGCGCGGACCTGCCCAATCCGTGGAACCCCAAGGACATCCAGCCCGCCAAGTCAGTCCCGATTTTTGACTATTTCTTCGTGCATAGCCCGCCGCCGAACGCCAACCCGTTTGGGCCGTATCGAGACAGCATGGAAGTTCTGGCCCACAGCGGAACCTGGACCGTGTACCGCAAGAAGCCGGGCACCGTCATTCCACCGCCGGCGCTGCCATGATTTCCGCCCCGATCGGTGTCACAGGGCCATGACGATGAACGCCAGGACCGCGAGAGACACGCCGGCATAGGCGCGTGCGCCCAGAACTTCGCCGAGAAGAAGCACACCCAGCACGTTGACGAGCGCGATGGAAGTCGCGCCGAAGAGGGCCATCGACTTGCCGATGGGGACGTTGGCCAGGATGTAGAGTTGGCCGAACATGGCCACGGTGCGCAGGGTGAAGTAGATGACGAACCACCAGGTCAGAAAGGTGGCGAGGGTGAAGCCACCTCTGCGCATGTTGGCGCGGGCAAGCAGGTCACCCGCGGTGAAGAGGGCCTGCGAAGCGACAATGATGGCGACAGGGGACTTGAGCCAGGGCATGGGCTGCTTTTTCGCAGATTGTCGCTCGTTTGCGAAGAGCTTGATCCTTGACAGAATTATCAAGGCGGCTGTCATTGAACCATGCGCGCCTGGCTCCTCGACGACTTGAGGGCCGATGGGAAAAGTGATTATCGACGTGCGAGCGTGACCGCCGCGGCACCGGCCGCTCAACCGGCATCGGTGCAACCAGCCGTTCGTCTCAGAACGATCTACCGCAGGCGATTCCGAGCGGGCTCACGCTACAGTCGAGTGCACTGTGCGTCTGGCTGGCAGCGGGCGCAGAATGCCACGAGAGGATGCCGATGAGGGCCATGGTTAGGGCAGCGGCCCCAGTCCCAATCGTCGTACCGAGGGCAACGTTGCGCCAGGTTTTGATGCTGGATTCGTTCGTGCACTGATAGCCGGGCGCGGGATTGTGACAGGAATCGAGCTGCGTTTGCCGGGTGTACAAGTAGTATCCGGCGCCGCCTGACAGCAGCGCCGTGGCACCGCCAGCAATCAGCCACGCCGCCGCACCAACATTCGACATCACCGGGGGGGGCAACGGTTCCGCGGCAGTCGCGACCGGGGCCGCTTCGGGGCTGGCCACGGGCTCGGGCGCCAGGGGTTCGAGCGTCACCGAGAGTTCCTTCTTCTCACCACCGTGGACATCGATAGGAAGCGAGCGCGCCACCATGCCATGCGCCCTGACGTCAAGCGTGTGCGAGCCGAGGGATAACATCAAGGTTCCATCGGGCTCGTATTCCGGCGCATGACCGTCGACGATCACATGCGCATTCTGTGGCGAAATCGTCAAGGTATACACATCCACGAACATGTGACTGCGATCGAGCAGGCCCTGCGTGTGCTTGCGTTTCTCGGGGGGGAGAGGCTTGCGTTCCTCTTTCAGGGCTGCCGACAAGTAGTGCACGGCGGTCACATAGTCGCGAAGCTCGAAAGAAGTCACGCCGATGCCACGGAAGGTCCGCGCGTTGGGACTGATTTCGTGGGCGCGCCGGAAAAGGCTGCGGGCTTCCTCGAAATGGTGGGCGTCATATTCGGCTAGCCCTTCTTCGATGGCCTTCAGGTACGCAGGATCCTCGGTAGTGTCCGCTGCAGGCGGTGGCTGGGTGCCCTTGTCGGCCGCGTGGGCGGTCGGGAGGAACATCACAAGAACGAGGGCCACCAGCGCGATGGCGATCCTTCTGGCCGCTGGAAATAGTGAAGGTTGTTCGTCTGTGCGGGAATACATGGTGTGTTGGATTGTACTAGAAGTCGTCCGCGGATAGATCACCTGCCCGCGGCGATGCGGATTTCGCCGAGGGACTGGCCGTCGGTGCCGGCGGCGCGGATTTTGTCGAAGCGCTAGCCGTTGCTGCCCGCGGCGGGTTCAGCGCTGGTGCATGCCCGTCCAAAGCACCGCGCGCAGCATGACGCCCCGCCGGAACGGTGTCTTTGACCGCTACACGGGAGCGACGGGGAGGGGACGAAGCCGGCACTGCGCGCCCTTGACGCGTGGATTCGCGATGTTCAGTAGCCACAAGCGCGTCTGCCTTGGCTGGGGACGGCTCGGCTGCCAACCGAGCCGGCACCGCGACGGCGGGGTTGTTCGCTGTCGGTGCGGGAACTGCCAGGGTGGGGTTCGTCTCCGCTGGCGCTGGGACTGCCACGGCGGGGTTGGTTCCTGCAGGCGCAGGCACCGCGACGGCGGGGTTGGTTTCTGCTGGCGCAGGCACCGCGACGGCGGGGCTGTTCGCCGCCGGCGCCGCGGTGGGAAGCGCGGGTGGCGCGGGGGGATTGAACGCAGCCGGCGTGGCATTGTGGCTCGGTGCTGGGGTAGCTTGCCGGTGGTTGCCGGTCCCTCTCGCGACCATCCACACCACGAAAACCAGCGCGATCGCGCCCCCTGCGCCCACCAAGAAGCGCCGATCCCGAAGAACCGGGAGCGATCTGAGGCCCGACAGCAGGACGGTTATCGACGGCAACGATGCGCTTGGCGCGGAATCCAGCGGTGGCGGAAGCTCTGCCGCTGGCTCAACGTCATCGCGTTCGTCGTCGGCCTGCCCGTCATCGTAGTCAGAGGCAACCGCGGGGACGTCCTTTTCCGTTGGCCGGCCGAAGATCTGCGTCTCCTGAAGCTGCCCCGATGGCTCCTGCTCAAGGACATCTTGCACGACGGGATTGGAGTTCTCAGGCGATGGAGAAGGTGAAGCCAGCGCGGACTCTTCCGCGGGAACCGCCGAGCTGTTGTTTTCCGCGACTGGGGCGATGAAAAGCTGCGTATCGGGAAACTGCCCTGATGGCTCCTGTCGGAGAGCGGCTTGCACCACGGGATTGGAATTTTCGGGCGATGGAGAACGTGAAGCAAGCACGGGCTTGTCCGCGAGAACCTCAGGGCTGCTGTTTTCCACGAATGGCGCGAAGAAGAGCTGCGTCTCGGAAGACTGGCTCGACGGCTCCTGCTGAAGAGCGGCTTGCACCACAGGACTTGAATTTCCCGATATTGGAGAGCGCAGGGCGAGATCGGGCACGCCTGCGCTTGGCGTGAGCATGCGCGGGGCAGGAGTGGCCGGCGCAAGCTCGTCTTCAATACTTCCCAGCAGCAGGTTCAGGTTCGCATAGCGATCGCCGGGCTTCTTGGCCATCGCTCTCTCGATGATGCAAACCAAACCAGGCGGCAAGTCAGGACGCAACTGCGCCAATGGTGGTGCCGGCTCGTTCAAGATACGATGGAACAGCTCAGGTCCCGGTGCACCCGTAAACGGCATCTGTCCGGTCAACGCCTCGTACAGCAAGACACCGAATCCATACACGTCGGCACGCACGTCGATACGTGCCGAACCCGAGAGCTGCTCGGGAGACATATAGGCCGGGGTGCCCCTTGCCAATGCCGGGGCCGGCCCTGCCGATTGGTCCATCGCTCGTTCCACCATCACCGAGATGCCGAAATCCAACACCTTGGTGGTCACCACCCGCCCATCCGGCCCAATACAGATGAAGATGTTCTGCGGCTTCAGATCGCGGTGGATCACGCCTTGCGCGTGGGCGGCGGCCACTCCTCGCATGGCCGGCAGTAACACCGCCGTGGCTTCGCTGGCGGTGAGAAATCCTCGGGAGGCGATGTAGCTGCCCAGAGGTTCTCCGTCGAGCAGTTCCATCACGATACAGGGCATTCCCTCGTGTTCAATGACGTCAAAGACCGTCACGACGTTGGGATGGTTCACCCGGCTGGCAGCCAGGGCTTCGCTATGGAAAAGGCCCTGCGCTTCGCTCGTCGTGGCCAGCGACCGAAGGATCACCTTCAGGGCGACTCGCTTGCCGGTGCGTTCGTTGGTTCCGGCCCAGACTGCTGCCATCCCGCCTTCCCCGAGCAGGCGCTCAATACGGTATTTCCCATCCACGAGCTGGCCTGCCCGCAAGATGGAATCGACCGAGTTCTCAGGCTGGGCTTTCGCTTTCCTCACTCCGCACCCTTCCAGCAACCGGAGGAAACACAAACGTGCTGCGCTCCCCCGGAGGTAGGCGTATGTGTGTCCTGTACACTATATGCCTTACCACAGCAAGATGGTACCGACAAGGTCAGTGCAATCGTGCCATCAGCAATCCACCGCGTTTTCCCCAGGGACCAACCGAGCAGGCGCAGAATTCGCGCCTTTAGCAAGCGCTCCCAACCTGCCGAAGCCAGAAGCTGAACCTCGCCTTTCGGCCAGCTACGAGTACCTTCAACAGATACCCCGATGCGACGGGAACGAACCACCTTGGTGGGCACGCCCACCGTCATTGCGCCAGGATCCATCTTCCTGGTGGGCGAGTTTGCTTTGCCCGGGGAAGAGGTGGCCGTGTTGGCTGCACTCTCGAGCTACGCAACCGCGCAGTATTTTCCCGATGCGTCGGCTTCCTCGCCGCTGGTGGCCGCTGTGGTCTCGCGCGCCAAGACCTATCTGGGAGAAGCGGCTGCGGCGCTGCCCGCCGGCTCAGTGCTGCTTGGCCCAGCCAAAGCTGCTGCCGACGGGGAAAGATTCATTTTCGACACCACGGCGGCCATTGCCGTGGCCACCGCCGCCGCCGTCTTCGAGACGGCCGGTCAGTCCATCAGCGAGCGAAGGGATGAGATCTTGGTGGTCGCCCAGGCTGCCCATCGGGACGTTCACAGAGGGATCGGCGCGGAAGGCGAACTGTCCGCCGCGCTACACGGTGGTCTGGCAAAGGTCGTGAGCCAGGCAGACGCAGCCCCTCGGGTCGAAGCTGTCAGGCCGCCGGCGGGGCTGCACTTGGTCGTCTTTCAGGCGGGACATGCCTTGTTTCCCGAGGGATGGCTGGCGAGCGTGCGCCAATTCTCCGAACGCGATCGTATCGGCTACGCACGGATCGCCAACGAACTGTTCGAACAGGCCAGCCGTTTTGCGACCGGACTATCCCAGGGCAACGCCACGGCTGCCATCGCCGCTGCCGGGCGCTACGGGAATTGCATCACGCAACTTGCGGCTGCCGTTTCGGCGCCCCTGCAATCCGGGCTCTTCATGCGGGCCATGGAATTGGCCAGGGAAATTGGTGGCATCGCCAAGACCACCAACGCGGGCCGCGGCGGCCTGGGCGTCGCAATGTTCGCCACGCCCGAGGCGGCTAGCCTTTTTGCCCACGCTTGCCAGCCCTCCGCGCTGCCGCTAGCGGTTGAGCTGGACCGCGCTGGCGTGCGCTGCCTGGTGCCCGCGGCAGTCCAAACGCCAGCACCGGAGACGGGACCTTCTTCCATATCGGCCGAGGCGATCGTGCGTGATTCCATCGACGAGCGCACCACGGAGAAGACCTTGCCCTCGGCAGAGCCCGCGTCCGAGAAAGTCGATCTTCCAGATGAGAGCCCTGAGCATCCGCCGCGCAAGGGCAGACGGTTCGGCCCGGCCATCGGGGGCCTTCTCCTCATAGCAGGGCTTCTTGCTGGGTGGCTCACCAACGCCCTTGGCGTCCACAGCGCACCGCAGGTGAAGACCCCAGACCGCGCGGCGGCTCTGAAGAATTTCGCTCTCCCCGCACCTGAGGTCGCTGCGCCCATCGCGCCTGCCGGAGTCGAGATCGCCCCAGTTCCGAGCGGGCCAGCCGTGCAGGTGGTCGCTCCGTCGAGCAAGCCGCAGCCGCTGTCGGCGAAGCAGCATGCACTTGCACATCGTGGGCACGGACCCAAGCCCGGCAAAGGCCGACGGCCGGAAGCCACGGCGGCATCTGGGGAACCGTCCAAGCCATCCGCGCCGCGCGCCGGGAAACTGTCCACCGACGATTTCTGATGGGCGCTGGCGAGCCGGCTTCGCCGACTCACGAATCCCCATCAGGCGGACGTACATAAGCCGTTCGTGCAGAACCCGGAGGCGCATTCCGTTCCGTCACTACACCCCTGTCCCACCTTCTCCTTGCAGACGCCGTTAGCGTCGCAGGTTCTCGTGTCAGTGCAGGTGTCAGGGTCGTCGGCGTTCTTGACCGAGACGCAGGTGCCGCCGGCGCCCGTGCAGGACTGGCAGGTGCTGCAGGCCTGCGAGCAACAGATGCCGTCAGGGCAGCTTCCCGATGCACAGTCGCCGGACCCAGTGCAGGTTCCGCCGGCTTTCAGCTTGCAGACGCCGTTAGCGTCGCAGGTTCTCGTGTCAGTGCAGGTATCAGGGTCGTCGGCGTTCTTGACCGAGACGCAGGTGCCGCCCGCGCCGGTGCAGGACTGGCAGGTGCTGCAGGCCTGCGTGCAACAGATGCCGTCAGGGCAGCTTCCCGACGCACAGTCGCCGGACCCAGTGCAGGTTCCGCCGGCTTTCAGCTTGCAGACGCCGTTAGCGTCGCAGGTTCTCGTGTCAGTGCAGGTGTCAGGGTCGTCGGCGTTCTTGACCGAGACGCAGGTGCCGCCCGCGCCGGTGCAGGACTGGCAGGTGCTGCAGGCCTGCGAGCAACAGATGCCGTCAGGGCAGCTTCCCGACGCACAGTCGCCGGACCCAGTGCAGGTTCCGCCGGCTTTCAGCTTGCAGACGCCGTTGGCGTCGCAGGTTTTCGTGTTAGTGCAGGTGTCAGGGTCGTCGGCGTTCTTGACCGAGACGCAGGTGCCGCCGGCGCCGGTGCAGGACTGGCAGGCGCCGCAGGTCTGTGTGCAGCAAACGCCATCCGGACAGGAACCAGTCGAACACTGCGAATTGTCTGTACATGTTTCCCCAGCCGTCCGTTTCCGACAGACCTTGGTTGAGCCGGAAGTCGGGGCAAGGCAGTAGTAGCCGCTTCCAATATCGCAGCTTGAATCGTTCTGACAGCCGGTCGTAGCGCTCCCGCACGCGTAGTTGGTGCCGGGCGTGCACAGGTACCCCGAGTCGCAGGCTTGGGCTACGAGATTGCACTTTGGTGAAGAGCCATTAGGGTATTCGCATGTGCTGTTGTATTGGGAATTGGGGTCTGGTGGACAGGAGGTTATCGTGCAGGTCTTGTACGTATCGCAGTAGCCATTGGAATCGCAGACGCCGGTGTTTCCACAAACGCCGACGCCCCCGTCTGCAGGTGTGGGGCAGGCGTTGTTGCAGCAAGTCTTCGTCACTTGCCCGACGCAGAACCCGCTACTGCAATCGGTGTCAACGTCACACGGATCGCCGGTACCCAGCTTATCCCCGCAGCGGTTGGCTTTGCATAGTTTGCCATTTAGGCAATCGGCACTTGTCGTACAAGTGTTCCGGCATGACGGGCTGTTGGGATCGCAAAGATAGTCGAGGCAATGTGTCTGAGTGCCACTCTGGCACTTGCCACTGCTATCGCACATAGGCTCGGCCGTCGCAACGCTACTTGCAGTACTGTTGGGATCGTCAACGCAGGTTCTCTGGCCGCAACTCGTGCCGCTCGGCCAGACTTGGCAGGCGCCACTGCCGTCGCATGTGCCGGCGTTTTCGCAGTGGCCATTGGCGGGGACGCTCGCATGGCAGCCGCCATTGGGATTGTGATCCGGCTCGTTGGGCTCCAGATAGACACAAGTTCCGGCCGCAACTTTGGCAGTGCCGGCGCAGGTCTTGCACAGGCCGGTAGCTGGGTCGTCGGTGCACAGGCTTTCGCAGCAGACCTTCTCGGAGGTGCAGTGCCCATTCTTGCACTCGCTGTCCGCGTTGCACTTGGCGCCGTCCATCTTCAAGCCACAGCTCTTCTTGCTGTCGCAAATGTTTGGCGACACACAATCCGAGTCACCTGCACAGGCGGTTGTGCACGCATTGGAAGCGCAGATGAATGGATCGCACATGGTATTGTCGGGCGTTACACAGGTGCCCTTGCCGTCGCAGGTCGAGGCGGGCGTGGCTGAAGACGCGGTCGCGCAGCTGGCGTCCTTGCAATGGGTGTCCTTCTCATAGTACGCGCATTTCCCGGCCAGGCAGGTCCCGGTGGTGCCGCAGGTGTCGGATGTCGTCTCAATGCAGATGCCCTGTGGGTCCGGGGACTTGTCGGGCATGGCCGTGCAACGGCCGGGTGCAGTTGTCAGGTTGCAGGCCATGCAGGCGTCGGTACACGCGTTATCGCAGCACGCGCCCTGGGCACAGAATCCCGATTGGCATTCAGTGCCGAGACTGCAGTGCGCGCCACCGGGTTTGGGACCACACGACGCTTTCACGCAGTAGTTGCCGGTGAAGCACTGTAAATCGCCGTTGCAAGTGTCGTAGCAGACATCCCCGTTGCAGGTGAAAGGGTTGCATGTGCGCGAATGTGAAGCGACACACTGGCCCACGCTGTTGCAGGTGGATGGCGGGGAATAGGCCCCGGCGACACAGGTCTGTGGGCCACACTCGGTACCGGCCGGATAGCTTTGGCAGGCCCCGTTGCCGTCGCAGAATCCGTTTGTCGAGCAGGCGGTCTTGCCCAGATCCTTGCAGGTCTTGCGCGGATC
>Ga0265316_10006197_pt1 | contig 11464 bp, 7 predicted proteins | sample 4522metaG_FD_202092 | JGI IMG/M metagenome (GOLD analysis project Ga0265316, IMG submission 202092) | Rhizosphere microbial communities from Carex aquatilis grown in University of Washington, Seatle, WA, United States - 4-5-22 metaG | ecosystem: Host-associated > Plants > Roots > Rhizosphere >...
CCAGGAAAAGGACGAGCGCGCCAAGGCCATCGAAGCCACGCAAATCGCGAAGTTGGAAAAGAATCTTTCGGACGAAATCCGAATTCTGACCGACGAGCGCCTGAAGCGCCTGGAAAACATCCTGGGTGGCAAGGAAGTGCAGGCCGACTTGCACGACGAGCGCACCAACAAGCGCCTTCTGACCAAGGGCAACCTGCTCACGCGTGACGAAATCGAGCGCATCTCCACCCGCAACCTGAAGCGCATTAAGTATGCGGATAAAGATCCGCGGGTGAACGAGCAGATCGACGAGATCGAAGAAATGACTTCTCGTCAGATCGACGTGCTCAAGAAGATCGTCAATGAGAAGAAGGAAAAACTCACCAAGGGCGACGAACTGCCGCCGGGCGTCATCAAGCTGGTCAAGGTCTACATCGCCATGAAGCGCAAGCTGAGTGTCGGTGACAAGATGGCCGGCCGCCACGGCAACAAAGGCGTCATTGCCCGCATTCTGCCGGAAGAGGATATGCCGTACCTCGAAGACGGAACGCCCGTGGAAATCGTGCTCAACCCGCTCGGAGTGCCTTCCCGTATGAACGTGGGTCAGATTCTCGAGACCCACTTGGGATGGGCAGGCTTCGTGCTCGGCGAGAAGATCACGCAACTGCTCAAGGAGAACACCCGTACGGAAGCCATCCGGCGCGAGTTAAAGGCGTTATTCAAAGACTCGCAGCTGTCTGACATCATTTCCGACATGAGCGAAGAGGAACTGGAATCCGTGGCGCCAACCCTGGCTAAGGGCGTGTTCATGGGCTCCCCAGTATTCGATGGCGCGAAGGAAGGCGAGATCAAGGCGCTGCTCGAACACGCCGGTCTGCCGACCTCCGGCAAGACGACTCTTCACGACGGCATGACAGGCGAGAAGTTCGAACAGCCGGTCACCGTCGGTTACATCTACATGCTGAAGCTGTCGCACCTGGTGGACGACAAGATACACGCTCGCTCCATCGGACCGTACTCGCTCATCACCCAGCAGCCGCTTGGTGGTAAGGCGCAGTTCGGCGGACAGCGCTTCGGAGAAATGGAAGTCTGGGCGCTGGAAGCTTACGGTGCAGCGTTCATCCTGCAGGAGCTGCTGACGGCGAAGTCCGACGACGTATACGGCCGCACCAAGATTTACGAGGCCATCGTCAAGGGCGAAGCCGCCATGGAGCCCGGCGTACCCGAATCGTTCAACGTGCTGATCCGCGAGTTGCAGTCGCTCTGCCTCGATGTGGAATTGATCAAGGCAGGCGAGAAGAAGCCCACGGCCAGCGCGGCAGCAGATTAAGTAGCGCCGCCGTCCCGGCGGCTGTCGTGGCGGCGTCTCGCCGCCACAGTCGGCCCGGAGACGGCGCTACAGAATTCTTGAATTACGGCCACTGCGGCATATGAGCTCGATGCCGCATGAAGAGGCGAAAGGTTCACTCGGTTCTAACTGAGTACTGGGTACCGAGTACTGAGAACTGGTTTTAGAGCTCCGTCAGCGGACACGTCAGAACCGCAGGAAGCGGAGGACCATCTTGTTTCGTTCGAGCCCTTTCGAAATGGCAAATGTGATTGCGGACTTCGACGCCATCCGTATCAGTCTGGCGTCTCCGGAAAAAATTCGGAGCTGGTCGCACGGCGAAGTCACAAAACCCGAGACCATTAACTACCGCACCTTCAAGCCGGAGCGCGACGGGTTGTTCTGCGCGCGCATCTTCGGCCCGGTGACGGACTGGGAGTGCTTGTGCGGCAAGTACAAGCGCATGAAGCACCGCGGCGTGATCTGCGACAAGTGCGGCGTGGAAGTCACTCTGTCCAAAGTTCGCCGAGAACGCCTCGGCCACATCGAGCTGGCTTCGCCCTGCTCGCACGTGTGGTTCTTCAAGGGATTGCCCAGCCGCATCGGCCACCTGCTCGACATTTCTCTGCGCGACCTTGAGTCCGTGCTGTATTTCGAAGCCTACGTCGTGGTCGAACCCGGCGATGCTCCGGTCAAAGAGCGCGAGGTCATTAAGGACGAAGCCAAGTTCCGCGAACTCGACCAACAATACCGTCCAGCCGGTTTCAAGGCGATGATGGGCGCTGAAGCGATCAAGGAACTGCTCAAGCGCGTCGACATCGACGGCCTATCCGTTGAACTGCGCGAGAAGATGAAGAACGAGAGCTCGCTGCAGAAGCGGCTCAAGTACGCCAAGCGTTTGAAAGTCGTCGAGGCCTTCCGCAAGAGCGGCAACAAGCCGCACTGGATGATCCTCGACGTGATCCCGGTCATTCCCCCGGAGCTCCGCCCCCTGGTTCCACTCGATGGCGGCCGCTTCGCCACGTCTGACTTGAACGACCTGTATCGCCGCGTCATCAACCGTAACAACCGGTTGAAGAAGCTGATGGACCTGCACGCTCCTGAAGTCATCGTGCGCAACGAAAAGCGCATGCTGCAGGAAGCCGTCGACGCCCTGTTCGACAACGGACGCCGTGGCCGCGTGCTGCGCGGCGCCAACAACCGTCCGCTGAAGTCGCTCTCCGACACGCTGAAAGGCAAGCAGGGACGCTTCCGCCAGAACCTGCTCGGCAAGCGCGTCGACTACTCCGGACGTTCCGTCATCGTGGTCGGCCCCGAACTCAAGCTGCACCAGTGCGGATTGCCCAAGAAGATGGCGCTCGAGTTGTTCAAGCCGTTCATCTATCACCGCCTCGAGCAGACGGGCAACGTTACCACCATCAAGCAAGCCAAAGAGATGGTCGAGCAGCAGGAACCGATTGTCTGGGACATCCTTGAAGAAGTCATCAAGGACCATCCCGTCCTGCTGAACCGCGCTCCCACGCTTCACCGCCTCGGCATTCAGGCTTTCGAGCCAGTGCTCGTGGAAGGCAAGGCAATCAAGATTCACCCGCTGGTCTGCACGGCGTTCAACGCCGACTTCGACGGCGACCAGATGGCGGTTCACATTCCGCTGTCTCCGGAAGCCCAGGTCGAAGCCAGCGTGCTGATGCTGGCGTCGCACAACATTCTGTCGCCCGCTTCCGGTCAGCCGATCACCGTGCCCACACAGGACATGGTCCTCGGCCTCTACTACCTGACCAAAGCGAAGCCGGGTGCGAAGGGTGAAGGCCGCGCCTTCGCCAACATTGAAGAAGTTCTGATGGCGCTGGATGCAGGCGCAGTCGAAACCCTGAGCCCGATTCGCCTCCGCTACTCGGGCGAACTGATCGACCTGACCACCGCGTATGACGATCAGGACATCATTCACACCGAGCCCGTACGAGTCGAGCGCGCCTTCATCAACACGACGGTAGGCCGCGCGATTCTGAACGACCAACTGCCCGAGGGCATGCCCTACATCAACGGCCTGCTCAAGAAAAAAGGCATCGGCGCGCTGGTCAACTACGGCTACCTCCGGTTCGGACTCGAAGTGACCGTCAAGATGCTCGATGAAGTCAAGACGCTGGGTTTCAAGTTCGCGACCCGCTCCGGCCTCTCCATCGGCATCGACGACATGGTCATTCCAGACAGCAAGAAAGTCCTGGTCAAGGATGCCGAGAAGCAAGTCGTCGCCGTTCAACAGCAGTACCTGGACGGAGCCATCACCAACGGCGAGCGCTACAACAAGGTCATCGAAATCTGGTCGGCGATCACGGAAAAAGTGGCCGACGAAATGTTCGGTGAAATGCAGCGTCGCGACAAGGAAGGCGACCTCAATCCGATTTACGTCATGGCCGACTCCGGCGCTCGAGGATCGAAACAGCAGATCCGCCAGCTCTCCGGCATGCGTGGATTGATGGCCAAGCCTTCCGGCGAAATCATCGAGTCTCCGATTACTGCCAACTTCCGTGAAGGTCTGACGGTGTTGGAATACTTCGTCTCGACGCACGGCGCCCGCAAGGGATTGGCCGATACGGCGTTGAAGACGGCCGACTCCGGCTACCTGACTCGCCGCCTGGTCGACGTTGCGCAAGACGTCATCATCAGCGAGTACGATTGCGGCACCGTCGACGGCATCTACGTGCAAGGTATCGTGGAAGCCGGCGAGATCATCGAAGCGCTCCGCGACCGCATCATCGGCCGCGTCTCGCTCGAGAAGATCAAAGACTATGACGGCAACGTCATTGTCGACATTAATCACGAGATCACCGAAGAACTCGCGGTGGCGATTCAGGCTGCCGGTATCGAGCGCGTGAAAATCCGCTCTGTGCTGACCTGCGAATCCAAACGCGGTGTCTGCGTCATGTGCTACGGCCGCAACCTGGCTTCCGGACGCCTCGTCGAACTCGGCGAAGCCACCGGCGTCATCGCGGCGCAGTCCATCGGCGAACCTGGAACCCAGCTCACCATGCGTACCTTCCACATCGGTGGTACGGCATCGCGAGTTTCCGAGCAGTCGCGCCTCGATGCCAAGAACATCGGCAATGTGCGCTTCATCGGATTGCAAACGGTCAAGGCGAAGTCGGGAAACCTGGTCGTCATGAACCGTCAAGGTTCGATCGCAGTGGTCGACGACAAGAACCGCGAGCGCGAGCGCTACTCGGTCGTGTACGGCGCTAAGCTGCTGGTCAACGACGGCGATCCGGTTACGCAAGGCCAGGTCATGGTCGAGTGGGATCCTTACACCTTCGCCATCCTGACTGAAATCGGTGGTACCGTGCAGTTCAAGGACTTGCAGGATGGGGTCACGCTCCACGAGGAAGTGGACGAAGTCACCGGACTGTCGCGTCACGTGGTCGGCGATTCTCCCGACGAGAAGCGCCAGCCTGCGATCGTCATCAAGGGTAAGGCGAGCAAGCGCTACCTCATGCCTTCGCGAGCCCACTTGATGATTCAGGACGGCGACATCGTTACACCCGGCGACGTGCTGGCAAAGATCCCGCGCGAAACCACCAAGACGAAAGACATCACCGGTGGTCTCCCCCGCGTGGTCGAACTGTTCGAAGCCCGCAAGCCGCATGAAACCGCAGTCATCAGCGAAATCGATGGCACGGTCAAATTCGGTGAGGTCTCGAAGGGCCAGCGCAAAATCTACGTGGTCGCCGACAACGGTACCGAAAAGGAATACTCGGTTCCGCGTGGCGTTCACATCAACGTGCAGGAAGGCGAGCGCGTGAAAGCCGGCGAACCTTTGATGGACGGCCCGCTCAACCCGCACGACATCCTGGCCGTGCTTGGCGAAAAAGAACTGCAGGCTTACTTGGTGAACGAAATCCAGGAAGTCTATCGTCTGCAGGGCGTCAACATCAGCGACAAGCACATCGAAGTGATTGTTCGCCAGATGATGCGCTGGGTGAAGGTCGAAGACGTAGGCGACACGCGGTTCCTGCTGGAAGAGCAGACCGACAAGTTCGCCTTCCGTGAAGAGAACGAGCGCGTGATTGCGCAGGGCGGCAAGCCGGCCACCGGTCGTCCGCTGCTGCTGGGCATCACTAAGGCATCGCTCTCCACCGACTCCTTCATCTCGGCGGCGTCGTTCCAGGAGACCACGCGCGTGCTCACCGAAGCCAGCATCAACGGCAAGGTCGATCACCTGCGCGGTCTGAAAGAGAACGTCATTGTCGGACGCCTCATCCCTGCCGGCACCGGCATGGAGTACTACCGCAACGTGCGCCTCTCGCCGGAAATGGAAGAGGCTGCCGCCAAGGTACAGGCGGAAGTCTCGGCTGCGTACGAAGAAGCCGAGCGCGCTCTCGAAATGATGCGTCACGAGGGCGAAACCGACGACCTGCCCGCGGAACTCCCCGCGGTCGAGTAGTCACATCAGAAGCAGACTTCGGGGGCGAACCTCTTCGCCCCCGAACTTGCTTCTGGAGTGGTTCTAATACCCAATGCACGCCAGCCCCCAGCGATTGCACATTGAGGAACCCGGCCAACTTCCTTCTTTGCGCCCGGCACCCGAGCAGCCTAAGCTAGATCTGCGCATGCTACGCTTCTTTCGTCTTCTGCGGCTCGCGTTCTGGCGGGCCTTTGTCCACGACGCCTTCGCCACCGCCAAGGCTTCGGCCTATTCCATGATTTTCACCTTCTTCCCGGTTTTGCTGATCATCGGTTCTGTCTTGGCGAACTGGCGAAAGGGGGGGCCCTACTTGCGGGAAATCTCCTACGCCTTGAGCAGCATTCTTCCCGCGGGAGGAACAACCGCGCTGGGCTATCTCAAGGGCGCCGCGCAGCATCCCGTCGGCCTGCTAACCACGACCGCCATGATCACGCTGTGGACCGCTTCCGGCGTCATGATCTCGTGGATGGACGGCTTCCGCCGCTGCTACGAACTCCCGAAAACCTGGGGCCTGGTGCAAGAGCGCCTCATCGCTTTCCTGCTGGTCGTTTTCGCGCTGATCCCCATGACCTTCTCCACTCTTCTGGTCGCCGTGGGCAGCAAGTTTGAGACTCGCCTTCTCCCCTACATTGATCCCGATTTCAGCGTCTACGTGCTACTGCTCTGGGGCGCGATCCGATGGCTGATCGCCACGCTGACCAGCATCGCCGTCATCGCGTTGATCTACCATCACGCGGTTCCACGCACCCAGCCCTGGCACAGCGTGATGCCCGGCGCCATGCTCGCCACCATGCTCTGGTTCTCCACTACGATCGGCTTTCGTGCCTACCTCCAGCATGTCGGAGACTTTGCCACGATCTACGGTTCTCTCGGAGTCGCCATGGCCCTGCTCGCGTGGATGTACCTGATTTCCCTGGTAGTCCTCGTGGGCGCCGAATTCAACGCCCTGCTGTTCCCGCGAGCCATGTTAGGAAAAGAGCTCACAGCGGTAAACGGCCCCAGAGTGTAGAGACGCTGCTTGCAAAGTCTCTCTTACGTTCCAAAGTCCGCAGGTAGAATATCCCGAAGTTCAGCAAGTCCCGATTGAGGAGACAGGTTGAAGCCCAGCAAGCCAGAATCGATCGCAGATCCCGCTACGGTGAAGTCGTTTCCTCGCCGCGCCAAGATCATCTGCACCATCGGTCCCGCCTGCAGCACCGAAGCCGCCATGCGCGACCTGCTCCGTCTCGGCATGGACATCGCGCGCCTTAACTTCTCCCACGGCACCCACGAAGATCACGCCCACAACATCCAGCGCCTCCGCCGCGCCGCCGAGCGCGAAGGACGCACCGTCTGCATCCTGCAAGATCTGCAAGGCCCGAAAATCCGCACCGGCCCCTTGGAGCGCCACGAGCCCGTCCTCCTAAGAACCGGATCGGTGGTAACCATCACACCGCAAGACGTACCCGGCACCGCCACCCGCATCTCCACTACGTTCCCCGATCTTGCCCGCGAACTCTCGCCCGGCGCCCGCATCCTTCTCAGCGACGGCCTGATCGAACTGCGCGTGCGCGCCGTCCGAGGAAAAGACCGTGGCAAAGACGTCGTGTGTGACGTCATCAACGGCGGCACGCTCGGCGAGCACAAGGGCATCAATCTTCCCGGAATCGCCCTCTCCATCCCGGCGCTCACTGCAAAAGACCGCAAAGATCTCGAATTCGGCCTCCACCACGGCGTCGACGTGGTCGCACTTTCTTTCGTCCGCACCGCCGCCGATGTCAGCATGGTCAAGCAGATCATCGCCGCTCACGGAAGTGACGTTCCCCTCATCGCTAAGCTCGAAAAACCCCAAGCCATCGATCATCTGGAAGAAATCCTCGAAGTCGCCGACGGAGTCATGGTCGCCCGCGGCGATCTTGGCGTCGAGATGGCGCCCGAAAAAGTTCCGGTCATTCAGAAGCATGTCATCCGCCGCGCATCCGCGTGGCGCAAGCCCGTCATCACCGCCACGCAAATGCTCGAGTCGATGATCGAAAACCCGCGCCCCACGCGCGCCGAGGCCAGCGACGTGGCCAACGCCGTCTTCGACGGCACCGACGCCGTCATGCTCTCCGCCGAAACCGCGAGTGGCCAGTATCCCCGCGAATCGGTGTCGATTATGTCCCGCATCGTCGTCGAAGCCGAGTCCAACAGCAACGATTTCCAATTCCGCCGCCGCGGCGAGCACCGCGGACTCTCCGTTGCCGAAACCATCTGCGAGTCGATTGCCCACTCTGCCGAAGACTTGCCGATGGGCGCCATCGCCGTCTTCACCGAGACCGGCAACACTGCCCGCATGATTTCGAAATATCGGCCCAAAGCCGCCATCTATGCCTTCACCCACATGGAGCCGGTGGTGCACCGCATGAACCTGTACTGGGGAGTGCACCCCGTGCGCTGCCGCCAGGCCCGTTCCGCCGAACAAATGGTCACGATGGCTGAGCAGGATCTTGTGCGCCGCGGCCTGCTCAAGCCCGGGGACGTCCTCGGCGTCGTCGCCGGGACGCGCCAGGCCTCCGGTTCCACCAATCTCATGCGGCTGCACGTGGTCACCGACGAAGAAGCCGAACTCATCGCTCATCCCAAGACACCGCACTCCCGGAAAGCGCACTCAAGGAAATCGCGTCCCGCCGCGCCTCGCAAGTTATAATCGCCCCGTATGCCGCAACAGATACTATCAGTGGCCGTCTGGGAGCCGGTTCCTGACATGGAAGCCGCGTCGCTCGCCACCCTCCGCGAACTCACCGCCATCGTGACCGCCAAAGGATACGGCCGCGATATGCTCTACCGCGACCGTGAAGCGCACTATGTTTTCCTGCGTTATTGGAAGTCGGAAGAAGCCCGCCAGGCCGCGCTGGAAGATCCCGACATGCAACGCTGCTGGGCGCGTCTCGGAAATGAAATTCAAATCGTGAAAGTCTACGAAACCCTCACCGAAATTCCCGTAGACGGCCCGAAGTAGCCTAGCTAATCACCCGCAGATCACGCGCTCCTCGCACCATTTCACTTCGAAAGTCCCCTTTAGAGTTTCGCCGCCCTTGAATTCCATTTCGTAGTGTCCTTTTGCGCCGGAGCGCTCCTCGTAGCTGTCGAAAACGATCGTGGCTGATTGCGCAAGTTTGCAGTCGCCTTCTTTGGCGCAGCGCGCCGCGGAGCCGGCGTTCGAACCCGGGCCAAACTCGACGACCTGGCCGGCATGGATGGGCAGGCCTCGCCAGATCGCGAAGGACACGTAGGGTCCGGTGACCCGTTTGCACTCGGACTGCTCCGGGGTCAGCGTGATCGCGATGGCGGGCGCGTCTGTCGGCGCGCAGGAGCTTCGAATCGTCCCGTACGAGAAAGACGAATCGGTGGGTCTTGCGATCGCGGCAACCACGGTCAGGGCGAGGGCGGCGACCATACCGGCCTGTTTTCTAACGAGCATGTGGCGGTTCTCCTTACACTGGTTCCTGGCCAGAACGATAACACACGCTTCATACGCAGGGTCGCACCAGCCGTTCGCGCCCTCGTAGGTCACAAGAATCAGCAAAGCGGTCTGCCGATGATTAGAATGTTCTCGTGCCTGCCGCCTCCATCCGCGATTTCGCCGACAACGCCGTCGATCCTAAGGTGCGCGGATACCTCCATCTCCCCGCCGTTCCAACCAACGACGGCCTGGTCCTGACCCACGGCGCCGGCTCGAACTCGCAAGCCCCGCTGCTCATCGCGCTCGCAGAAACTTTCGCCACCGCCGGATTCAGCGTCTTGCGCTGCGACCTCCCGTATCGCCAGACCCGTTCCTTCGGCCCGCCCGGTCCCAGCGATGCCGCCCGCGACCGCGCCGGATTGAAGAATGCCCTCGCCGCGATGAACAAGTTCTCCGCGCGCCTGTTCCTGGGCGGCCACTCCTACGGTGGACGCCAGTCCAGCATGCTCGCCGCCGAGGATCCCACGCTGGTTACCGCGCTGTTGCTGCTGTCTTATCCGCTCCATCCCCCGCGCAAGCCCGAGCAGCAGCGCACCCAGCATCTCCCCGACCTGCGCACCCCGGCTCTGTTCGTAAGCGGCACCCGCGATCCCTTCGGCTCGATCGCCGAGCTGACGCAAGCGCTGAAAATGATCCCCGCAAAGACGAACCTGCTCGCGATTGAAGGCGCCGGTCACGACCTGGGATTCAAAGGTAAAGCGAAGAACGAGAACTTACCCAATCGGATTCTCTCCGAATTCGCTGGCTTCGTTGAAATGTCATCCTGAGCGAAGTGACTGCTGCGCGAAGCGGAGCAGTCACGCAGTCGAAGGATCCCTTTCAGTTCAAGTCAGCGATGGACTCAGAATTGGCATTCTGGCCGCGGGGGACGGGCATCTTTGAAACCTTGAAACTCTGAAACCTTGAAACCCGTTCTAATTCACCCACCCAGACTTCCCCCCGCCGTTCCCCTTGCCCGTGTCGTCATCTGGCGGAATGTAGTTCCCGTGCTCGTCGAAGTGGACCTGGCGGTCGTGCTTCGACATGTAGACTTCAAACTTCTTCGCCGCCCGCCGCCGCTTCCAGCGGTAATAGGAATTGCGCAGGCCGTAATAGCGCTCCGATAACCCAACATTTACCATTGCCTTTTTAGGCCCACGTCGCGCGTAAAGCCATCCGAACAGCAATCCGCCAAGATGCGCGACATAAGCGACCTGGCCTCCACCCATCATCGCAAAAGCTAGCGTAACCACGATCAGGATGCCGACGAAATACTTCGCCTTCATCGTGAAGGGAAACGGAATCAGCATGATCTCGTTATCCCCAAACAACATTCCAAACGCCATGAGAATCGCGAACACTCCGCCCGAAGCGCCAATCGTGGACTTGGCCGGATCGCCCAGCAAGTGCGAATACGAAAGCGCGACCGTCGTCAGCGCCGCGCCCACTACACCCAGCCAATAAAGTTCCAGAAAGCGGCGCGTGCCCCACGCGCTCTCGATTGCAGCTCCGAACATCCAAAGGCCGATCATGTTTCCAACCAAATGCATCACGCCCGCGTGCAGGACGCTGTAAGTCACCAACTGCCAGATCTGTCCGTGAACCACGTCGACCGGGGTTAAAGCGCAGTGGTACCCAATGTACGCGGCGACGACGTCCAGCCGAAGCAAGGGCAGAAGCTCCATGACCAGGAAAATCGCCGTGTTAATTCCCAGCAGCCACGTCACCGCCCGCGTAAACGGGGGAAGGCTCAACGTCATGGGTTCGCCGGTTCGCCGCACAGGGTTACCTCTCGTCCAATTCTACTCGTTTGTTGCCGGACGCAACTCCGCCCTACCGCTCGGGAACGGGCACAACGGGCAGGCTGCGATGGCCCGCGCGGTCGACGGCCCGCACCGCAAAAATCACATTATCCTTCGACAGCTTCATCGTGGCCCGAGTCGCATTGCCCACATTCTGAGCGTGCTCCCAATCCGGGCCGGTGGTCGCCCGCCACACAACTTCATACTCCGTCGCCAAGCCGCCCGGAGAAGCCTCCCATGTCAGCGTGGAGTCATTCTCCAAGTCTTTCGTCAGCAGATGCACATTCGCCGGAGGCGCCGGCGCCGCCGCCAACGATGCCAGCGTCGCCGCGTTCAACCGCGCCACGTGCGCCACATAGTCGAAGTCCACGAATTTCAGCGAATCGCCATATTCGATGCCGTTTTCCGTCCGGACGTTCTGATGCTGATGATGA
>Ga0265316_10006200_pt1 | contig 11461 bp, 10 predicted proteins | sample 4522metaG_FD_202092 | JGI IMG/M metagenome (GOLD analysis project Ga0265316, IMG submission 202092) | Rhizosphere microbial communities from Carex aquatilis grown in University of Washington, Seatle, WA, United States - 4-5-22 metaG | ecosystem: Host-associated > Plants > Roots > Rhizosphere >...
TGGGTACCGTGAACTTGTCTGCTGGAGGCTTTCCCAGCGGCACCTCCACGCCCTCCGTGGCAACCAGATCCACCGACTTGCCTTCCGACTCCACTGTAACCTTGCCCGAATCCACTGCGATCAGAGTGGAGCCGTCGTCCCCCGAGAACACGCTAAACTCTGTGCCCCTGACTCCGGCAACCATGCTGTTGGTACGCACCAGCGGCTCCTGGCCGGTGAGCTTGTTGTAGCGGAACTTGATGGAGCCGAGCGTCACAGAGAGGACGGAGGAAGTATTTCCTCCCTGCTCTCGCTCCATGAGTGTAAAGACAGTGTTCCTGGCGATCTTGATCGAGACGCCTTTCTGATCCAGCTCTGCAAGACCGTCTTTGCCTGTCCTCAGCGTGTCACCGGTGTTGAGGGTGTCACCGATCTGCGCGTCCTGAGCCTTTCCTGTCTTCAGCTTGATGCTGGCGTCCCCTTCCGTATACGTCACGTCAGCAGGGGCAGCGGAGAGAGCCAGCGCACCGAGGAGGACGAACGCTGCGCAGGTGAGTGTCTTCTTCATATCAATACGGTCCTTTGAACCCGTAGATCGTTTTCTTGAACGAGCTGTCTCCGAAAATCAGCATGATCTTTTTTCCGGACTTTGAAGTCCCCAGTTCCAGGAGCCGCGCCTCCTTCTTCACGTACCGTGCAAAGAAGGTTTTCACTTCCATTGTATTGGCAAACTGCCTGTAGCTGTCCGGGGCAAGAGGCGCGGCCTGGACCAGGTTGGCGTCTTCCACCTTGAAGCCTGCCTTCACGATTCCGTTCCAGAACGAAGCGATATCCGGCTTCAGGGTGACGATCTCCCCGTCCACGAGGAACGGCACGGCGCTCATGGCTGCAAGCTTGTCCGCCTGGCCCTCATTGATCAGACCGGCCACAGTCTGCACATTTCCCTGGTCCCACGAGTGCTGCAGAGATGCACATGATGCGAGAAGGATCATTGCGATTACTGACGCCGCCCCGGCCAGCTTTCTACCGTGAGAATGCATTCCTAAACAGTATTGCTTTGCCGGGTCGTTTTCAAGTTTGGGCTCGTGCGGCGGCTACCAGCGGTGATGCACGTCCTCCCGGACCAGCCGGTCGTATATCTCCTTCACCTGTTTCATGGTCCCGCGGGAGAGCCGCGGCGCGTTCGACGCGCGGCAGTTATCCTCCACCTGCTCCGGCCTCTTGGCGCCGGGGATCGCGCAGCTTACCGCGTCGTGCATGAGGATCCATTTCAGGGCAAACTGCGTCATGCTCATTCCGTGGGGCATGATCTGCTTCAGCTCTTCCACTGCCTGGAGGCCCCGGCCGTAGTCCACGCCGGCGAACGTCTCCCCCCTGTCGAAGGCCTGGCCCTTGCGATTGAACGTCCGATGGTCATCCGCGCGGAAACGGGTGGCGCGTGTCATCTTCCCCGTGAGCAGGCCGCTGGCAAGCGGAACCCGGGCGAGCACGCCGATCCACCGAGATTTTGCTTCACGGAAGAAGAGCTCGGCAGGTCTCTGCCGGAACATGTTGAAAATGATCTGCACCGTCTTCACCCCGGGATATTCGATCGCCTTGAGCGCCTCTTCCACCTTTTCCACGCTGACGCCGTAGTTTTTCAGCTTGCCGGCTTTCACCATGTCATCCAGCTCTTTGAACATCTCCGGTGTGTAGTAGATCTGCGGGGGAGGGCAGTGCAGCTGCAGCAGGTCCAGGGCCTCCACACGCAGGTTTTTCAGGCTCCCCTCGACGAACTTCCGGATTGCGGCGCCGGTGTATTTTTCCGCCACGTGAGGGGTGAGCTTTCTGCCTGCCTTGGTGGCCACGTAGATGGTCTCCGAGCGCTCACGGAGGAGCTTGCCGATCAGCCTTTCGCTGCGGCCGTTGCCATACACGTCCGCGGTGTCGATGAGATTGACCCCAAGATCGACCGCCTTGTGCAGCGCGGCAAGAGACTCCCGGTCATCCACCAGGCCCCAGGCAGAGCCAATGGCCCACGCGCCGAAGCTCACTTCGGAGACTTTCATGCCGGTCTTTCCAAGAAGTCGATAGTTCATGTCTTCCCCTTTGCCGCTATTCGGGCAGAAGCATATTTTCAAGACCCGCGCCCAGCATGACCAGCGGGATGGCAATGCCGACCGCGCCGTGTGCGATGCCATAGCCGATCACGGCGTCGTGGTCACCTCTCCTGAGGGCATCGGAGACAAGCAACCCAAGGACCACCTCCCCGATCATAAGTCCCCCATGCACGAAGAAGGCATAACGGTGGATATCATGCTTGGTGAGCTTTCCCGGCGTGGAGTCGGTGAACATTGAGACCCCGGTAAGAGCGTCCCCGAGGTAGAGCGTTTCCCCGGCAGCCACCAGACCCACGTGCCACCACCTGAGGGAGGACTGCTCACCCCAGAGTTTTGTGATCTCCGCCGAGCGTACGGCCGGGTTCCCTGTATCCTCGTCCCAGCCAATGGAGTCACGGTACTTGTGGCCCGCGCTCATCAGATCGATGATGTGTATCCCCCCGAGGACCCCCGCGGCCACGAACAGCGCCGTGGAAGTGAACCCGGCCACCTCGTGAAACGCGACCTTGCTGGGGAAGAAAAGGAATCCTCCGCCGGCTGGGCGCGTGGCGCCGGCCTGCGCGTCGGCAGCGGAAACGGCAATGGGAAGATCCGTGGAAGGCGCGCCCGCGGCAATCCAGCCGCGGATGAAAGCCTTCTGCTCCGGTGTGAGCTTGTCACCCTCCGCGGGCATTTCATCCGTGGAGATCCTCAGGTACAGGATGCTCTTCTCGGGGGACCCGGGAACGACTCGCCCGCCGGCCGTAATGGTCTCCCACGAGCCTGTCCAGTCGTGGCAGGCCGAGCATCTGCTGTCCAGGATTTCCTTGATCGTGGTGAAACCCTTGTTCGCCACGGGCGTCTGGGCGGCGGCTTCCGCCGAGGCTGCCTGGGAAACAACCATGAGCCCTGCAAAGGCGATCAGGAATAACGCACACCCGTTTTGAACTCGTGACTTACCCATGGAGGCATCGTAGCAGGGCACGTGCGAAAAAGAAAGAGGGGCGCATTCAGGCGCACTCAATTCAATGGTTGACTATTCCCCTCAGGGTTACCATCTTTTTTAAAAACACAAGAATGACCGAAAACGGAGGTAGGCCATGGAAACCGTAGCGGAATATCTGAAGAAAAAGGGGGCCGCGATCTACAGCGTGCGCCCGAGCGCAACCGTGTACGGAGCCCTGGAGCTGATGGCGGAGAAAAACATCGGGGCGGTAGTCGTGACGGATGAAGAAGGCAAGCTCCACGGGATCTTTTCGGAGCGTGATTTTGCCCGCAAAATGATCATCAAGGGCAGAAACGCGAACACCACCAAGGTCAAGGAAATCATGACCACGCTCGTTGTCTCCGTCAATCCGGACACGCGCATCCACGAATGCATGGCCCTCATGACCGAGAAGCGGATCCGGCACCTGCCGGTCCTTGACGGAGAGAAGCTCGTCGGTGTCGTTTCCATCGGGGACGTGGTAAAGTCGATGCTCACCGAACAGGAAATGGTGATCTCCCAGCAGGCATACAAGATCGACCAGCTCGAACAGTACATTTCCCTGACTCCGTAGACATGGATGTCGAGGGGCGCCGAGTACAGGGATGCGTAGGGCGGCAGCCGGCCGCGAAGCGGACGGCGAGAGCCTACGGGAGGCGCCACATAGAAGCCATGGCCGCGCGGGCGGCTGGCGGCAGCTCGAAAAACCTCCTATCATAAGGTATTCACTCTGCTGCACAGGGAGGCCCGGTCTTGAGCCAGGACGCGCGGGGCATTCTTGCCTCCGAGATGGAAGAGGAGCTTCGCAAGGATATTCTCCCATTCTGGCCTCGATTCATCGATCGGGAGAACGGGGGGTTCTACGGGAAGGTGGACAACGACGGCCGGCCCGACCCCCGCGCCGACAAAGGCCTGGTGATGCACGCGCGGCTGCTCTGGACCTACTCCGCCGCCGCACGACTGCTCGACAGTCCCGCGCTCCTTTCCACCGCAGACACCGCGTACCGCTTCCTCGTCGAGAGTCTCTATGACAGGGAGGAGAAGGGCTTCTCCTTTGCCTGCGACTCCACGGGCAATCGGAGACCGGGGCTCAAGATCATTTACGGCCAGGCGTTTGCCGTGTACGCACTTGCCGAGTACGCCCGCGCAGGAGGGCCCGGCCGGGCCCTGGACCTTGCCATGGAGACCTTCCTTCTCCTCCAGCGCACCGCCCACGATGAACGCTGCGGCGGCTATTTCGAAGCCGTAGCGCCGGACTGGTCGCAGAGCACCGCCTCCGCGCTCGGGGATGGAGACATCGCCTGTGCCAAGAGCATGAACACCAATCTCCACGTCCTGGAGGCCTTCACGGCCCTTCACGCCGCCACGGAAAGCGCCGCCGTAGGCCTGGCACTCCGAGGGCTGATCGAGATCCACCTGGAAAGAATCCTGACGTCATCGGCGCACATGGGGCTTTACTTCGACAACGACTGGTCACGGCTGGATGCAGTGATATCCTATGGACACGACATCGAGGCGAGCTGGCTGCTTACGGAGGCCGCGGAGCGCACCCACGACGCGCGGCTCATCACTCGCGTCCGTACGTGCGCGCTGGACATGGCGGCAGCCATTGCGCGCATTCTGGATGAGAACCAGGGGAGCCTTCCCAACGAGCTGAAGGAGGGCAGGGTCGATACGGATCGGATCTGGTGGGTGCAGGCCGAAGGGATCGTCGGCATGGTCAATGCCGCGGAGCTCTCCGGTGATCCCGCCTACCTGCGTCGCGCGTCAGAGATCTGGAGTTACGTGAAGGCCTTCCTTATAGACCGCGTGCACGGCGAATGGTTCTGGGGTGTGACGCACCCGGAGGGGGCGCTTCTGCCGGACAGGTACAAGGGAGGCGCCTGGAAGGCCAGCTACCACAACGGGCGGGCGTGCATGCAGATCATGAGCCGGCTCGCGCACGGAGGAGAAAGGGGCGTCCATCTGTGATGAACCGCATTTTTGCGGAGCGCAAGGCCGGGCTGGAAAAGGCGTGCGCCGCCCTGGGGAAAAGAAAGAATGAACCGGTCCTGCCGGGAAACGGCATATTCACGCGCTACCGCTTTCCCGTCCTGACCGCGGATCATGTGCCGCTGGATTGGCGCTATGACCTGGACCCGGTCACAAACCCGCTGTTCATCGAAAGACTGCCGGTGAATGCCGTGTTCAATGCAGGGGCCATCACGCTGAATGACGCATACTGCCTGGTCTGCAGGGTGGAGGGCGCCGACCGCAAAAGCTTTTTCGCCGTTGTGCGCGGCGCCTCGGGGGTGGACGGTTTTCGTTTCGACCCGCAGCCCGTCCTTCTTACCGAAACGACGGATCCCGACGTGAACGTGTACGACATGCGCCTGACGCAGCACGAGGACGGGTGGATCTACGGGATCTTCTGCACGGAACGCAAGGACCCCGAGGCGCCGCGCGGGGACAGCTCCCGTGCCGTGGCGTCAGCGGGCATTGTCCGCACCCGTGACCTCGTGTCCTGGGAAAGGCTGCCTGACCTCGTGACCCCCTCACCTCAGCAGCGCAACGTGGCTCTTCACCCCCAGTTCGTTCACGGAGAGTACCTCCTGTACACCCGGCCCCAGGACGGCTTCATCGAAACAGGATCCGGCGGCGGAATCTGCTGGGGGCTGGCCGCGGACATGACCCGCGCGCGCGTCATGAAGGAAACGCTTCTTGATGCCAGGGCATATCACACGATCAAGGAAGTGAAGAACGGGGCAGGGGCCCCTCCCATACGGACACCGAAAGGCTGGCTGCACATTGCGCACGGCGTGCGCGGCACGGCTGCCGGGCTCCGCTACGTGCTGTATGCATTCCTCGCCGATCCGGAGGACCCGGGAAAGATCATTGCGTCACCGGGCGGGTATCTCCTTGCCCCTGACGGCGAGGAAAGGGTCGGTGACGTGTCCAACGTCTGTTTCTCCAACGGCGCGATTGCGGATCCCGACGGCAGGCTGCTCATCTACTATGCGAGCTCCGACACGCGCCTGCATGTTGCCGAAACTTCCATTGAACGGATGCTGGACTATTGCCTGCACACGCCGGAGGACCGCGGCAGAAGCCGGACCAGCGTGGAGGACAGGCTGCAGCTGATCAGGAAGAATCGGGGTATCCAGGCATGAACGGGATACGGATCGTCGGCATTGCGGGGGGCTCAGGATCGGGAAAGACAACCATTGTCACCCGGGTCACGGAAATCGTCCGTGACTACGCCCTGGTGCCGCAGGACAACTACTATCGATCCGCCGAGCACGTTACCAACCAGTTCATCACCGGCTTCAATTTCGATCACCCCGACGCGTTTGACAACGACCTCCTGTGGGAGCACCTCCAGGCGCTCAAGGCGGCCACGCCCATCCGCATGCCGCAATACGACTTTGTGCACAACCGGCGGACCAATGACACCGTGCTTGTGGAGCCCCGCCGGCTGGTGATCCTGGAAGGGATCATGATTTTCTTCGACAAACGCATCCGGGACCTGATTGATCTCAAGCTCTACGTAGACACGCCGGACGACATCCGGTTCATCCGCCGGCTCAAACGCGACATAAGCGAGCGCGGCCGCACGGTGGATTCAGTTATCGAGCAGTACGTGAAGGTGGTCAGGCCGGGACACTACGAGTTCGTGGAGCCCACCAAGGCGTATGCGGACCTGGTGATTCCGGAGGGCGGCTTCAACGACCGCGCAATGGAAGCGCTGATCCCGTTCCTCAGGCAGGTGGCTGGCTGATCTCACGGGCCGCCAAGGGGTTGTCCGATCTCGGGCCAACCATCGGCGCTCCATGTGATGGGCCTCACCTGCAGCACGGCGACTCCCCCCCGTTTCCCGTCATACATGTGGTGAATCAACAGGTCTCGATCACCGTCCCGCAGCACCGAGCAGTGGCCGGGACCGTGCACGTCGTCATAGCTCTCCAGCACGACGGAGCCCCCGCCCTCGGCCATCGGGATGCCCTTCTCATCCACGTAGGGGCCCGTGATCACGAGCGAACGGCCCACTGCCACCTTGTAGTCGCTTTGCATGCCCCTGCAGCAGAAATCGAATGACACGAACAGGTAGTAGTAGTCGCTTCGGTGGTAGACGTAGGAGGCCTCGATGGGGTCGTACTTCACGCCCGGTCGGCGCGCCAGTGAAATCACGTCCGGCGGGTCACGAAGCGCCATCCCGCGCCCCGGGTCGATGGCGATCATCTTGATGCCATCCCAGAATGATCCGAAGGCCAGGTACCATTTCCCTTCCGCATCGACGCTCAAAGCCGGATCGATGGCATTCCAGTCATCTCTGCCCGGGCTCGATTCGATCACCTTGCCCTGGTCCACCCACTTGAACGCAGGGCTGCGGGGATCCAGGGTCGTGTTGGTGGCAAACCCGATGCAGGATCGATTGCTCCCGAATGTCGAAACGGCGTAGTACAGATAGTAGATGCCCTCGTGGAGGGAAATGTCAGGCGCCCACAGGTTTCCCCCGTACCCGGGCACTTCCTTTCCCATCCACTCCGGCAAGTCCCTGAATACGGCGGGCAGGTCTTCCCAGACCTTCAGGTCCCGGCTTCGCTGGACAGGGATGCCCAGTCCAGTGGCAAAAAGGTAATAGTAGTCTCCTTCCCTGATCATGGACGGGTCATGCGCGTATGCAGGTTGTGCCGCGTGCACCGCTGCCGGTGCTGCGCCAAAGAGTACGCAGGCAAGCGCCAGCCGCGCCACCGTCTTCAGGTACTCTCCCATTTCCTCACCTCCAAGAAATACAAAATACTAAATCATTTTTATTGATACAATATGCCGACAGTGGAGAAAAATCCTGCAGGAATTCTGCCCAAGACCCTTCGCGACAACCAATATCCAATATATCAACAAAAAAACTGTTACTTATCAAGTATTCCTTGACAATAGAACAGCTCCGGTTTTAGAATCGGCCGCTTGGGGCGTTGCTCCAGGCGCCCGGGGAGGAATCGGGGTCTTCATCTTCCAGCCGCAATTCATCGCCGGCCTTGCGCCGGCGGAAGAAAGGGGCAGCGAATCATGGCGCGCTTCCGCCGGCCTTCAGCCGGAACCATCGCATCCTTCTCCGCGTTTCTGATCTTTCTCGCCCTGGGAGGCGAGGCGGATCCCGCTCACTACGTGAATCCGATTGTACGTCAGCGGGCTGATCCATGGGTCTACCGGCATACCGATGGCTTTTATTATTTCACCGCGTCGGTCCCCGAGTACGACAGGATCGAGCTCCGGCGGGCCGTCACCATCCAGGAGATCGGCTCCTCCGCACCGGTCGTCATCTGGACGAAGCACGAAAACGGAATCATGAGCGCCAATATCTGGGCGCCGGAGATCCACTTTATCGACGGCGCATGGTACATCTACTTTGCCGCGGCGCGGATCGGCGAGCCGTTCGAACACCGGATCTACGTCCTCGAGAATGACTCTGCCAATCCCCTGCTCGGTGAATGGCAGGAAAAAGGGCAGATCGTCACGAACTGGAGCTCCTTCTCCCTGGATGCCACGGAGTTCGCGCTGCGCGGGGTTCACTACCTAGTGTGGGCACAGAAAGACTATGCAATCGCAGGCAACAGCAACCTCTATATCGCCTCCATGAGCAACCCGTGGACAATCCGGGGCATCCAGACCCGCATCTCGCAGCCGCAGTACCCATGGGAGCAGATCGGTTTCCTCGTGAACGAGGGCCCGGCGGTCCTCGTCAGGAACGGCCGCGTCTTCATCACCTATTCGGCCAGCGCCACGGATGCCAATTACTGCATGGGCATGCTTACCGCCTCCGAAGATGCCGACCTCCTGGAGGCCGGCTCCTGGAGCAAGAGCGCCACACCCGTCTTCCAGACAGACCCGGCGGCAGGCGTCTATGGACCCGGGCACAACAGCTTCACCGTGGACGGGCAGAACGACGTGCTCATCTACCACGCCCGATCCTATCGCGAGATACGGGGCGACCCGCTGTACGACCCGAATCGGGACACGCGTGCCCAGGCGCTGGACTGGAACGCGGACGGAACCCCCCGGTTCGGAAACCCGCAATGAACCCGGGAAACGCCGCGGACAGGACCGCGATGCGTGCCCCGGCACGAACCACATTTCTGCAGGGAAGGAGAACACATTCATGATGCAGGCACGGGTTTCCTTCGACAGAGAGCTCATCAAGGCCGTCATTGACGAGAGGCTGTTCGGGTCTTTCATCGAGCACCTGGGCCGCGCCATCTACGGCGGGGTCTACGAACCGGGTCATCCCACGAGCGACAAAGACGGATTCCGCACGGACGTGCTCGACCTGGTGCGGGAGCTGCGCGTGCCCCTCATCCGCTACCCAGGCGGCAACTATGTCTCCGCGTTCAACTGGGAGGACAGCGTCGGTCCCGCGGACCGACGGCCGCGAAGGCTCGACCTCGCGTGGCGGTCCGTGGAGCCGAACACTGTCGGTCTGAACGAGTTTGCCCGCTGGTCGAAGAAGGCGGGCGCCGAGCTTATGATCGCACTCAACCTGGGCACACGGGGCATTGACGCAGCGCGCAATCTGGTCGAGTACTGCAATCACCCGGGGGGTTCCTACTGGAGCGATCTCCGCAGGTCACACGGGGTGGCCGAGCCGCACGGGTTCAAGGTGTGGTGCCTGGGCAACGAAATGGACGGCCCCTGGCAGGTGGGTTACAAGACGGCGGACGAGTACGGGAGGCTGGCCTCGGAGGCAGGCAAGGCCATCAAGCTTTTCGATCCTTCCCTGGAGCTCGTTGCCTGCGGCAGCTCGAACACGCACATGCCGACCTTTCCCCAGTGGGAGGCGACGGTGCTCGACCATTGCTACGAAACGGTCACCTACATCTCTCTGCACGACTATTTCAAGAATCTGAAGAATGACCTGCCGACATTCCTCGGCGAATCCGTCGGGATGGACAACTTCATACGGACCATCATCTCCACCGCTGATTTCGTCAAGGCGAAAAAGCGCAGCAGGAAGAGCATCAACATTTCCTTCGACGAATGGAACGTCTGGTTCCACTCCCGGCAGGCGGATGAAGTTGTCGAGCCCTGGACCGTCGGTCCCCCGCTGCTGGAGGACGTCTACACATTCGAGGATGCCCTCGTGGTGGGCTGCTGCCTGATCACCCTCCTTCGGCATGCGGACCGGGTGCGGATTGCGTGTCTTGCGCAGCTGGTCAACACCATTGCCCCCATCATGACGGAGAACAAGGGGCCGGCGTGGCGGCAGACAATTTTCTACCCGTTCCTCCACGCCTCACTGTTCGGCAGGGGCGAGGTGCTGGAGACATTCATCCGCTGTCCGTCCTACGAGAACGCCACGCACGGTGAGATCCCCTACCTCGAGTCCATTGCCACTTTCAATCGGCAGGCGGAAGAGGTCACCCTGTTTGCCGTCAACAGGAACGCCCAGGAAGAGCTGGTGATCGAAGGAAAGATCGCAGGATTCGAAGGGTACAAGGTGCGTGAACATCTTGTGCTTGCGCACACAGACCCCAAGGCAGCGAACACGAAGGAAAACCCTGCCAATGTGACGCCGCGGAGCATCGCCACGACCAGCACCGACAAGGGGATGCTGAAGGCTGTGCTGCCGCGGCTTTCGTGGAACGTGATCCGGCTGGGGGCAGCGGGGAAAGCCTGAGCTATGAGCGTGCAGGGCGGGCGGTGCGCGCTAGAGGTATAATCGCAGGACGATGTCCTGGTCGTAGTTGCCGAATCCCCGTCCGAAGATGTTCATGCCGCCGACGTTCTGCGCATCTTCCTTGATGCCGAGCCTCACCTTGATGGAGTGGTGCTCGGAGAGCTTCAGATCCGCCACCGTCACCTGTGAGACCTGCACCCCGTCGATGTAGGATCCGTCGTCACTTATGCTCCAGACCTTGTTCAGGCCGTACTGGGACCCTTCCAGCTTCCACCACTCTGGAGTGTAGGTTCCCCGCTTGTCCCCGAAGTCCCCGGGAGAGATCCACGTGCCGATCTCCACCCCGTTCACCCACAGGGTGATATCGGAACGCCAGTGGGGATTGGTACCGGGTGTCTCGGAGGAGAGCTCCGCCGTGACTTCCAGCTTCCGCACAGGCTTCTCCTGGTAGAGCGCATTGTTGGGAAACTGATAGACCACGTACCCCTTCTCGAACCACAGGAGCCCCGCCTTCACGCGTTCGGGCTCGAGGAAAGAGGCGGGCGTGTCCAGGTAGCCGATGATCTTCTCCGTCGAGCACATGCCGCAGGGCGGCGAAACCTTGTATTCGATGAAAAGTCCGATCGGCATCTCGACTTCTATTGCGTCCGTGACGGCCTTCGGTTCGGTGAACTCGATGATGAACTCGTCATAGAGAGCAGCGCAGATCTTCTGTGTCCCTTTGAAGGCTTTCAGGCTCCTGGTTTCGATGAGCCGCGCATCCTCGAG
>Ga0265316_10006202_pt1 | contig 11460 bp, 11 predicted proteins | sample 4522metaG_FD_202092 | JGI IMG/M metagenome (GOLD analysis project Ga0265316, IMG submission 202092) | Rhizosphere microbial communities from Carex aquatilis grown in University of Washington, Seatle, WA, United States - 4-5-22 metaG | ecosystem: Host-associated > Plants > Roots > Rhizosphere >...
AGTTTGTTGCTGGGCAAAGGCAACGGTTGCCACCAAGCCGATAGCCACGGCGAAAAGCATTTTGAGTTTTTTCACGGATATTTCTTTCGTGTCTGAATGGATTGAATTTTCATGCTCAGGAACCAGCCTTGATCGCCATGCGAAGTGAGTGTCTGTGCTGACTACATCTGCCGATCAAGCAGTTGCCTTGCAAGTTTTAGAGCAACTATCGCGCCAAGGTGGCTTTCTCTTGGCGGTGCCAAGTGTTGCTTCTACGGATGCCGGCTGCTTGCTGATTTATAGGGGATTTCGCCAAGCCATATCGAGGCCGATGAGGCCCTTGGCAAAAGCTGCCTCCCGGTAGGGCTGCGGGATATGCTGAATTTCGATCACCGGTCAGTCGTTAGTTGTTGCGCCAGAAACACTTGCGGATGAAGCCCTGTATGGCGGGGTTGCCAGGCTCAGACCTGGGCGATTTCAGCCGGGGCCTCATCCTCGGGGATTTCGTCGGGCAGGAAGCCGCCAGACTGATGTCGCCACAAGGCGGCGTAATGGCCGTTCAGACGCAGCAGTTCGTCGTGGCTACCCTGCTCGACGATGCGGCCATGATCAAGCACGATAAGCCGGTCCATGCGGGCGATAGTCGACAGGCGGTGGGCGATGGCGATTACGGTCTTGCCGTCCATCAGGCCCTGCAGTTGTTCCTGGATGGCGACCTCGATCTCGCTGTCGAGGGCCGAGGTGGCTTCGTCGAGAATCAAGATAGGGGCATCCTTGAGAATGACGCGGGCCAGCGCGATACGCTGGCGCTGGCCACCGGAAAGCTTGACACCGCGTTCGCCGACATGGGCCTGGTAACCGCTGCGCCCCTGCCAGTCGTGTAGCGCGACGATGAAGTCATGGGCCTGGGCGCGGCGGGCGGCGGCCTCGACCTGCTCCGGACTGGCATGCGGCTTGCCGTAGCTGATATTGGCGGCGATCGAACGGTGCAGCAGCGAGGTGTCCTGGGTCACCATGCCGACGGCGGCGCGCAGGCTTTCCTGCGTCACCCGGCTGATGTCCTGGCCGTCAATGGTGATGCGGCCGGCGTTGATGTCCTGGAAGCGCAGCAGCAGATTGACCAGCGTCGTCTTGCCAGCCCCGGAGCGCCCGACCAAGCCTATCCGCTCGCCGGGACGGACCACGAGATTGAGGTTTTCGATTACCGGCTTGTCCGGCGAATAGCCGAATTTGACCTCTTCGAAACGGATCTCGCCCCGAGGTACGGCCAATGTTTCGGCATCTGGCGAATCGACCAGACTATGTGGCACGGCGATGGTTTCCATGCCTTCCTGGACGCTGCCGATATTTTCGAAAATCCCGGCCACTTCGAAGGAAACCCAGCCGGCGGTATTGGTGATCTGCCAGGCCAGCGGCAGAGCCATTGCGACTATGCCGGCGCCGATCTGGCCATGCGCCCACAGGCCGATGCCGATGATCGCCGTGCTCACCATGAGCAGCGCATTCATCGTCTGCAGCGTAAACATGAAGCGGCTGGTCATCCGCATGTGGGCGGCCATCGCCGCCTGATGCCCGTCGATGACGTCGCGGATGTAGGCGTCTTCATTGGCGAAACTGGCGAACAGCTTGACGGTCAGGATATTGCTGTAGCTGTCGACGACCCGGCCCATGACCAGCGAACGCTGTTCGGAATTCTCCCTGGCCAGATCCCGCAGGCGCGGCACGAAGTAACGCAGGAAAGCGCCGTAGGTCACCAGCCAAAGCAGCGTCGGCAGGGCCAGGCGCCAGTCGGCGCCGGCCATCAGCACAATCGCTGACAGGCCGTAGGTGGCTGAGTAAAGCACTGCTCGAACTCCAGACATGACGCTTTCGCGTAATGACTGCGCGGTCTGCATGACGCGGTTGGCGATGCGGCCGGCGAAATCCTTCTGGAAAAAGGGCCAGCTTTGCCGCACGACATGCCAATGGCTCTGCCAGCGGATCAGGTTGGTGACCCCTGGCAGCACCGCATTGAGGCGAATCGCGATATCGGCGAACTGGAGCAGCGGCCGTCCGATCAATACGACGGCGACCATCCCGCCCAAGGCAGCGGCATGTTCATGCAGGGCGGCCTCTCGATCGACGGCCTGCATCAGAGCCACCAGCTGGCCGATGAAGACCGGAATGCACATGTCCATCAGGGCTACACTCAGGCTGGCTAGGACCATGCCGAAAAAAGGCCATGGCGTTTGGCCGATGAAATGCCAGTAGAAGGCGAGCAGACCTGACGGCGGAGTGCCTTTGGCCGAGTGGCGGGTGCCGTGAATCAGGGATTCGAGGAAGCGGAACATTTATTCTGTTGTAGGGCCGGTCGTGTCCGCGAAACACCAGTGCCACGGCTCATAAATGTAGCTGCAGGCATTTTCGCGGGGAAAGGATAGATAGAAGCCGAATTCGCCCGCCCGCAGTTGCAGCCATGCGAAGGCCGGCGTTTGCTCGAAATCGGCGGTAAGGCTGGGGCATCCCGGCGTCGACAAGTCGATGGCGCGCCCGGTATGGTGTTCACTGTAGCCGGGCGGGGCGCTGACGGCGAGAATTTCGTCGAGACTCAGGCCGGCCGCCAACTTGCTGCGGAATATTTCGTTCTGGCGCTCAATGCTGCGAAAAGCCGAAACGATGAACAGGCGAATGCCATCCCGGCTGGCCGCCAGCCTGAGCGATCGCCAGGCTTTTGCGGCAGGTGGGCAGAGAAGATGTGGCCGACCATCGCTGGCGTATTCCGCCAGTTGCGGATCGGCAGTTTCGGCGAACTTGCGCAATCCACGTTCAGCCAGCAACTCAACCGAAATACCGAGTTCGTCGGTCAGCGGGATAAGGTCGGGTTTCATGCCCGGAATCTGTCTGGGGTTGGGGGCGGCGCAAACGGTCGCATCATGGGTTGGATGATTAAACCGACCCCCGGGATGCCTCTTAATCGGCATACTTGACTGAGCAGCCATAGGGGCGGGTACTGGCATGAGCCACTTTGCGGCCAGCCGCCAAATCGGCGAAGGCCAATTTCACGTAATTGTCAGCTTTTGATATATCGTCTTTCCGTGTTGATGGGATGCTGTCGATACCACCCTTGTAAACCAACTGGCCAGACGGGTCGACGATAAAGATGTGCGGTGTGGTCTGTGCGCCGTAGGTCTTGCCGATCTTGCCATCCGGGTCGAGTACGATGGCGCTTGGGGCCGCGTCGCGGTAAGCGTTGATCTTGAGCGCTGCTGAACCTTCTACATATCCCTGATTACCCGGCGCAGAGGAAATTACCTGCAGCCAGACGTAGCCGAGGGCAGCAGCATCCTTCTGCAATTGCGGAATATTGCCGCTTTCGTAGTGTTTGATGACAAATGGGCATTCGTGATTGGTCCATTCAAGGATGACCGTCTTGCCCTTGTAGGCAGCCAGGCTGATCGGTTTGCCATCGGCTCCCTTGGCCGAGAATGCCGGCGCCAGCTGGCCGATTTCGGCATTTGCGAAGGCGCTGTCGGCAATGAAGGGCAGACCGGCAACAGCCAGTCCGAGTAGGGTGCGGCGGAGGAAGTTTATGGTTGGCATCGGATTACTCCTTGGTGAGGTTGGTTGCAGCGGGAATTTCGAGATGCGCCAGGACAATCTCTGGCGTCAGCAATTGGGGCAGGACGCGGGCTTCGGCCTTGCCGTTGCCCGGGTAAAAGAGATAGAGCGGGACGCCGCTGCGGCCGAAGTCGCTCAGGTGGGCGGAGATTTGTGGGTCACGGTTGGTCCAGTCGCCCTTGAGGTAGGTGATGCCGGCCTGGTGGAACGCGGCGAGCACCTTGTCGTCGGAGAGCGCGAGTTTTTCGTTGGCCAGGCAGGTGATGCACCAAGCGGCCGTGAAGTTGACGAAAACCGGCTTGCCGGCTGTCCGCAGGGCTTCGAATCGGGCTTTCGAATAGGGTTCCCAGGCCTTGGCCGCTGGCGCAGCTTCGGATGGGGCGCTGGCGATGCCGAAGTAGGCGCCGGCCAGGGCAATAGCCAAGGCGACAGCGGCCAGGCCGCGCCCGGCATGGCGGGCTGCCGGGCGGGAGTTGTGGCTGTGTTCGAACAGCCAGGCGGCGAAGGCGATGGACACCATGCCGCCGAGTGCGACGGCAATCGCATTCGGGCCAGCCTGTTGGGCCAGCACCCAGACCAGCCAGGCAGCAGCACCATACATCGGGAAAGCGAGACCTTCCTTGAGGCGCTCCATCCACGGGCCGGGACGGGGCAGCAGGTGCTGCAGCCAGGGCCAGAAGGAGAGTAGCAGGTAAGGCAGGGCCAGGCCCAGGCCCAGACTGAGAAAGATCACCAACAGGACGGGCGCCGGCTGGGTTAGCGCAAAACCGAGGGCGGCACCCATGAAGGGAGCGGTGCAGGGTGTGGCGACCACGGTGGCGAGGACGCCGGTGAAGAAACTACCGGCGTAGCCGCTGCGCTCGGCAAGGGACGAGCCAAGGCCGCTCACCGAAGCGCCGAAGGTGAACACGCCGGACAGGCTGAGGCCGACCGCGAACATCAGGTAGGCGACGGCCAGCACGAAGAGTGGCGACTGGAACTGGAAGCCCCAGCCAACTTCCGCGCCGCCCGTCTTGAGAGCAATGAGGACAGCGGCGAGGCCGGAGAAACTGGCCAATACGCCAGCCGTATAGGCGAGCCCCTGTAGACGGGTTTGCCGCACCGGTTGATGAACGTGCTTGAGCAACGACAGTGCCTTGATCGATAGCACCGGGAAAACGCAAGGCATCAGGTTGAGGATCAGCCCGCCGAGCAGGGAGAGCAGCAGCGCGGCGCCCAGTTCGACTTCGTTCCTGGGGGCTGACGTGGTGCACTTGTTGGCCGTCAGGCCGCCGACTGGTGCGTTGACTTTGTAGGACTTCAGGGCGCCGTTGTTGTCGCGGATGGCGAGAATGCCCTTCAGGTAGCTGTCGGCGGTGGCTGGTGCTTCGCCTGGTTTGACATGCATTTCCAGTGTGTCGCCCTCAATGCGAAAAGTCTGGGGGGCGCCATGCGAGGTCTTGCCCCATTCCTCGGCGTAGAACCAGACTTCGGCCGCTTGCAGGCCAGAGATACCGGGGCCGCTGGCGCGCAACTGCAGGTCAGCAGTGTTGCTGTCGATCCTGACCGGCCATGGGCTATCGGCCGGCAATGCAGCCTGCGCCTGATCGATCAGGCGGTTTCCCGCCTGGCGCGGGGTGCCGGGAGCAACCACAGGCAGGCTGAGTTCCAGTTCCACTTGCTGGGGAAGGCATTCTTCCCGGCAGACCAGCCAATCCACCGTCGCCTTGACGAGGAATTGCTCGCCGGGCTTGAGGCTGTCCGGCACGCTCACCGTGCTGAGCAGGGTGACCTCGTTTTCATAACCGTAATTGGTTACCGGTCCAAGCTTGAAACGCCCCGGAGTCGGCCACTCGATGTCACTTGCCCGGGCGCCCGCCGGCAGTTTCCAGGCAATGGTCGTCGGCAGGCCGGAATCACCGGGATTGATCCAGTAGGTATGCCAGTGCGGAATGATGCGCTGGTGCAAGGCGAGTCGGATATCTTCGCCCGGTTGGACGGCATTGGCCGCGGCCAGCAGTTCGGCCTGGACCTGCGGTGTCGTGGCGCTGGCTGTGGCTGCCGCACAAAGGGGAGCGGACAGGCCGAGGATGAGGGCGCTGGCGATGGAAGCCAAGGCGGGGATTAAGGGTTTTTTCAAGTTTCTACCATTTGAATTTAGAGGCGTGCGCGGCTTGTCGCGCAGGTCTGGTGGAATGATCATTAAGCCCCGCTCGGCAGACGCTTGGCCAGGAAGAGAGAGCGGACTTCATAGCCAAGTTCCTCATAAAGGTGAAGCGCGTGGGAATTGAATGCCCAGACATTCAGGCGGACTTCCACGCCGCCATTTTGTGCCGCCCAGTCTTGGGCCAAGTTCATGAGCGCTGGGCCGATTCCTTGTCCTCGTCTATCTTTCGTGACGCTGACACTTCCAATTCGAGCAAAACGCATGGGTTGCAGCAACGAGTTTGACTCATTCACTATGCTGACATTGACGAAACCATGAAGTTCTCCGGCTTCCTCCGCAACAAACGTGATGGCGAATTCCTTCCCGATACTATTCAGCCAATACGCGGCATCCCGATCATGTTCGCCTGGGCCTGCAAAGATTTCAGGGAAGGCACGGTGATGTACCGCATTAACTTCTTCGCCAAGAGCGCAGATGTCCGGCAGATCGTTTTCGGTGGCTTGTCGGTAGTGCATAGGGCCTTCTGTGTTGCTTAAGTTGTTGTTGAACGGCGGAATTGCCCCGGCTCCATCTCTAGCGACAGCAATTGGCGTAGGGCAAGTGCTTAGGCGCCGCCGTTTGGTCATTGCTACGGTCAGCCAGAAATCTTGCGAAAATTGAAATCGGTGTTGAGCGCTTTCACGCTGGCTTGGCATTCGCCGGTAGCCGCCATGTTTCTGGTGGGCTGGTAAGGTGCGGGCCACCAGGAATTAGCCCCATTCCTTTGTCATGACATTTGCCTTGACGCCATGCCAGATTGTTGATTCAAAAGTTGACCAGCCAAGGCGGGCATACAAACGTTGCTGATTCGGAGTGAAGAGGTACAGCGTGTTATGCCCGAGCGAGCATGCTATTTGTTCAACCGCCTGACTCAATGCCGAGGCGATTCCTCGCCCCCGATAGGGCTGGCGAACGAAAACGCCACCGAGCCACGGCGACAAATGCGCGTAACCCTCGAGGTCGTTGGCGCGCAGCGACGCAGTGCCCAATACCTCGGTGTCGTTGTGGGCTACCAAGGCAATAGGCAATTCTGACTTGTTCAGGTGTTGACGAAGTTTGGCTTCTCGATCATTGATCGTTTCATCGGTCAACACATAGCGCCAGTGCTCGAAAATTTCAGGTGCCAGCACATCAGCGAACTGCGGGTAATCAGCAAGAAAGGAAATTCGCAGGGGGGATGGCCGGCTTGTTATCTCCTGCAAAGGGGCAATATCGAGCCCATTGCGCGACAGCATGGGGCGAAATGCGCCAGCCGCGTTCATTGGTTGCAAATTCCGTCAAGAGCAGCCGGTGTATCGATATCCGCCAAGATGCCTGCATCGTCACAGGGCACCTGGGAAATTGACGTGCTGTTGTTGGTCAGCAGTTCGCGGGCGCCGCGATCGCCTTGCAGACTAGCCAGTTGTTTGAACCACGGCTGGGCGAAGCCGACTGGATGGCCGCGCTGGCCGTTGTAATAGGGTGCAGCCAGGCTGGCGCCGCCGCGCAGCGCGTAGGCGAGTAGTGAAATGGTGGCCGGGGCAATGAATGGCATGTCGGCTAGAGCCACCAGCCAGCCGGTCGCTTCCGGTCTGGCGCGCACAGCGGCCGCCAGGCTGTGGCCCATGCCTAATTCGGCTGCCTGGTCGTAGTGAATTTCGATGCCTTCGGCCAGTAACAGCCGGCCTAGTATCTGCTGTTCCGGGCGCAGTACCGAAATGCAGCGTAACCCGGAACGGTGGAGGCTGCGGGCGGCCGCGACGGCGATCGGTGTGCCGTCAGACAGGCGATGCAGCAACTTGTCGCTACCAAAACGCCGGCTCAGGCCACCGGCCAGCAGGATGCCGACAAGTCCCCTGTTGGCCACGCTTCAGCCCTGGGCGCAGGCATTTGCCGCGCTGGTCTGGATGTTGATCGCCTCATTAGTGCGCCGGACAGCGATCAGTTCCGCGACGATGGAGACGGCTATTTCCGGCGGCGTCTTGCTGCCGATGGCCAGCCCGACCGGGCCGTGCAGGCGATTGACTTCCTGTTCCGTGAGGTCGAAATGCTGGCTCAGTCGTTGGCGCCGTTTGGCGTTGTTGGCTTTCGAGCCCAAGGCACCGACATAGAAGGCCGGCGATTTGAGTGCTTCGAGCAGGGCCATGTCGTCGAGCTTGGGGTCGTGGGTCAGAGCGACGATGGCAGTATGCGGGTCCGGGTTGAAGTCGACCACAACATCATCCGGCATTCCAGCTACCCACGCTGCTTCCGCAATGTCCCATTCGCTGCTGTATTCGACCCGAGGGTCGCAGACACTGACTTGGTAATCAAGGGCCAATGCCATTGGCGCCAGAAAGCGGGAAACCTGGCCGGCACCGATGATCAGCAGGCGCCAGCGCGGGCCGTGTTGGGTGATCAGCGTCTGCCCGTCCCAGCGGACACCGGCATGGCGTTGGCCGGTGCTGATGGCGACCTGTCCGGAAGCTAGGTTGATACTGCGCTGTGCCATCTGGCCCGCTTTCAGGCGCTCGGCGAGATCAGCCAGCAATATGAGGTCGGGGGACGGTTCGATCACCAGTTCAAGGCTGCCGCCGCAGGGCAGGCCATAGCGCAGGGCATCTTCGCGGCTGATGCCGTAGACCAGCGTAAATGGCTTTTCGCCGGCCTGATCGTTGCTCAGGCGACCGCCGCGCATGCGGTCGATCAGATCGTCCTCGATGCAGCCGCCGGAGACCGAACCCTGGACCAGGCCATCTTCGCGCAGGGCCAACCAGGCGCCCGGCGGACGCGGCGATGAGCCCCAGGTCTTGGCGACGGTGACCAGCGCAAAGCGGTAGCCTTCGCCAGCCCAGCGTCGGGCGGCCGAAAGGACTTGCTGGTCGAGGCTGTCCATCGCCTCAGGACCAGCGCAGGTCCGTGCGTGACAGCGGGAGCTGGCGGACGCGCTTGCCGGTGGCGGCAAAGATGGCGTTGCAGACGGCCGGCGCCAGTGGCGGCAGGGCCGGTTCGCCGAGGCCGGTAACCGGGTAGGGGGTTTTCAGGAAATGCACGTCGATCCTTGTCGGCGCATCGGGGATACGAATCATCGGGTATTCGTTGAAATTACCCTGGACGATGCGCCCGCGCTCGATGTTGAGTTCCTGGAACATCAGCGTGCCCAGGCCATCCACCACCGAACCTTGAACCTGGTTTTCGGCGCCGCTCAGATTGACGATCTGGGCGCCGATGTCGGACACGACGGTCACCCGGTCGACCTTCAGTTCGCCCGATTTTGCCACCGCGACTTCGGCCACTTCGGCGATATAGCCGCGATGACTGAAGTGGAAGGCGATGCCCTGGCCGCGACCGCGCGGCAGCTTCTTGCCCCAGCCGGATTTCTCGGCGACGGCCTTGAGCACATTGCGCATGCGCGAGACGTTGTAGGCCAGGCCACCATTGGTACCGGGAATTTCGTCGCGATTGCCGAGTAGTTCCAAGCGAAATTCGAGCTGGTCACGCCCGGCGGCATGCGCCAGTTCATCGATGAAGCTGTGGAAGACCCAGGCGAAGACGCAACTGCCCGGCGCCCGCCACGGCCCCATGGGGACGCCGCAGTCGATGGCCGTCTGTTCGAGCAGGCAGTTGTCCACCCAGCGGCCGGGAAACTCGTCGCCGGAGAGGCTGCCGCCGCTGCCGGGGCGGCCGTCGTTGGCGAAGGTGATGAAATGGTTGTGCCAGGCGACCAGTTTGCCGGCGGCATCGACGCCGCCGCGCAAGAAATGGAAGCCGCCAGGACGGAAATGGTCGTGGCGCAGGTCGTCCTCGCGCGTCCACGTCAGTTTGACCGGGGCATTGACTTTCTGGGCGATGGCGACAGCTTCGACCACGTAGTCCGACGATAGCCGGCGACCAAAACCGCCACCGCTGCGTGTAATGTGGATGACGATCTTGTCCTTGACCAGGCCGAAGTCACGAACCACGGCATCCTGCGCGCTGTTCGGGTTCTGGGTCGGGGCCCATATCTCGACGCCGCCATCCTTGATGTGGGCCGTGCAGTTTTGCGGTTCGATACTGGTGTGCGAGATGAACGGGTAGCTGTAGGCCGCTTCCACCGTTTTCGCGGCGCCGGCCAGAGCCGTGACGACATCGCCGTCCTTGCGCTGAACAGCCGCGCCTGGGCGGCGGGAGAGTTCGCCAGCGCGGGCAACGAAGCCGGCCCAGCTGTCGTTGCCGACCTTGCCTTCGTCCCATTCGACACGCAACTGCTTGCGGGCACTGAAGGCCGCCCAGGTCGATTCGGCGACGATGGCGACGCCGGGCAGCAGGCCGTTCAGGTTGGCCGTGCCGTCGATGATGAAGGCGTCGCGTACCCCGGGCAGGGCCTTGATGGCGTCGAGATTGGCGCGCACCACCTTGCCGCCGAAAACCGGGCTCTTCTCGTAAACGGCGTAGAGCAGGCCGGGCAGCTGGATGTCGATGCCGAACAGCGGCTTGCCGGTCAGCACGGCCGGGTTGTCGACGCCGCTGATGCGGGTGCCGAGCAGCTTGAAATCCTTCGGGTCCTTGAGCACGACGGCACTGGCCGGAGGTACGGGCAGGGTGGCGGCCTTGGCCGCCAGTTGGCCGTAGCCGAGCCGGCGTTTGCTCTGCCGGTGATGGACGGCGCTGTCGGCGGCATAACATTCGCCGGCCGGCACGCCCCAGGTCGCGGCGGCAGCCTCGACCAGCATGGTCCGCGCCGTGGCGCCGAGGCGGTGGAATTCCTCGTAATTGGTCGGCGTCGAGGTCGAGCCGCCGGCGCTTTGCCGGCCGTAGGCAGGATTGAGGTCACCCTGGACGATGCGCACATCCCGCCAGCGAACTTCCAGTTCCTCGGCGATGACGGTGGGCAGCGAAGTCTTGATGCCCTGACCAATTTCCGGCTGCTTGGAAATCAGTGTCACGGTGCCATCCGGCGAGATGCGGATGAAGGCATTGGGAATGAAATCGGCACCGGGGGCGTTGGACGGCTTGGCGACCTGGCCGAGAACGCTGGTGGCTGGTTGCAGGTAGAAACCGAGGACGAGGCCACTGCCGACGACGGAGTTGCGCAGGAACTTGCGGCGGGCGGGACTGTTCAGGTCGGGTGCGTTCATTTCTTGCCTTTCTTGCCGGCCAGCGCGGCGGCCTGGTGGATGCCCTCGCGAATGCGCAGGTAGGTGCCGCAGCGACAGAGGTTACCGGCCAGGGCGTTGTCGATGTCTTCGTCGCTGGGATTCGGATTTTCCTTGAGCAGGGCGGCGGCCGTCATGATCTGACCGGCCTGGCAGTAGCCGCACTGCGGCACGTCGAGTTCCTGCCAGGCTTGCTGCAGCGGATGCTGGCCCTTGGGGTCCAAACCTTCGATGGTCGTTACCTGCTTGCGGCCGACCGTGGACACTGGCGTCATGCAGGCCCGCGTTGGAACGCCATTGAGATGTACCGTACAGGCGCCGCAATGGCCAGCACCGCAGCCGAACTTGGTGCCGACGAGGCCAAGCGTGTCGCGCAGCACCCAGAGCAGCGGGGTGTCCGGGGCGACATCGACGTTGCGCGTTTCGCCATTGATGTTCAGGGTGTATTTGCTCATGGGTTCTCGAGGCGGACAAACCCTGAAAGGCTAGCAGCTAGCATGCCAAGTTGCTGCTGTTGCCAGCCACCCTGTTTGCTTGTGGGTCAAGCCGATGATTGTTAAGGGCTATGGCGGGTTTGAGATTTCCTAGGCAATAGCGAAGTGGAAG
>Ga0265316_10006205_pt1 | contig 11456 bp, 8 predicted proteins | sample 4522metaG_FD_202092 | JGI IMG/M metagenome (GOLD analysis project Ga0265316, IMG submission 202092) | Rhizosphere microbial communities from Carex aquatilis grown in University of Washington, Seatle, WA, United States - 4-5-22 metaG | ecosystem: Host-associated > Plants > Roots > Rhizosphere >...
CGAGGAGGAGGCGCGGCAGCCAGGACCGCCACATACACCCCTAGCGCCGCGGTAGTTCGAAAAGACCGCATGAAACCCGAGTGTCGCAGATCCCAAAAGAAGGAGGCAAGCCGGAGCGGGGCCCGGAGCGAGGCAGTGACCGCCGGCGCAAAGGGCTACAATGAGTGATTCTATGGATTGCAGCAAGCAACTGATCGCCGCCGCCGTACTGTGCATTCTTGCCGGCTGCCACAAAGCCCCACCCGCTAACGTGGCCGCCACCATCAATAACCGCCCCATCACCTTCGAAGAGGTGGACCGCATCTACCAGTCGCAGCTTTCTTCGCCCGGCGCTACCAGCGACGACCTGGCGCAGATCCAGAAGCTCGAGGTCCTGCGCAGCCTGATTGAGAGCGAGATCATGCTGCAGCGCGCCGAGAAGATGGGGTTGATGGCGACCGATGCGGAGGTGGACGCCAAGTTCGCCGAGCTCAAGGCGCCCTATACGCAGGAAGAGTTCCAGAAACTGCTCGAGACCCGCAAGATGACCATCATCGATTTGAAGAAGAACCTGCGGCGGGATCTGAGCGTGCAGAAGCTGGTCAACAAGGAGATCACTTCGAAGATCAGCATCACCGACCGGGAGATCGAGCAGTTCTATGCGAACAACCGGGCCAGCTTCAACCGGGCCGAGCCTGCCGTACACCTGGCGCAGATCCTGGTGACCGCGGCGCCGGACGCCTCGGTGCGCAATCTGAAGAACGACAAGGCGCAGAACGACGATCAGGCGCGCAAGAAGATCCAAAATCTGGAGGCGCGCATCCGTCAGGGCGAAGACTTCTCCATGCTCGCGGAGAACTTCTCCGAGGATGCCAACTCCAGTGCGAACGGAGGCGACCTGGGCTTTGTGCCTCTTTCGGCGTTCGACCAATCGAGCACCGAGGTAAAGAAGTTGATCGCGACGATGCAGCCGGGCCAGGTCTCTCCCATCATTCCCAGCCAGCAGGCGTACCGGATCCTGAAGCTGATCTCGCGTGAACCCGCGGGACAGCGCGATCTGAACGACCCGCGGGTCCAGCAAACGATTCGCGAGGGCCTGCTGAGCCGCAAGGATCAACTTCTACGAAACGCCTACTACGAGGTCGCTCGCAACGAAGCGACCGTGGTCAACTACTTCGCCAGGAAGATCTTGGAGACGAAGGCGCAGTAGGCGGCGAGGCGGAAACCTCGCCTGGGCTTAGGCCCGCCCCCTGGGCCTCGGCATCGAGTTCGGTTGCCAGTTCGGCGACAAGGCACGCCGATTCCAGCATTTCTTCGGGCGTCTGCCCGGCAGCGGAGACCGCATGCGCAAGCCGGCCCGCAATACGTTCAAGGTTGTCCACGTTCCCCTCCCCACCAAAAGACACTGCGCCCCTAGCGCAGAGACAACAAAGTGAAAGACCCCCCAAACATCCAACGAAACCCCTAATAATCTAGGTCAAGTGTAACTCAAGTACGGCAGAACGACGCAAAAAACTGCGGCGATCTGCGTGGGGCAGGCGTCCACGCCTGCGCGGGACGTCCACGTCCCGCCCAGTTCCGCTCGTCTCACACTGCAAACCGATGCCTTTGTTAGGATGGAAGTCCGGAATGCTACGCTTCGAGACCGCGGGAGAATCGCACGGGGAATGCCTTGTCGCCACGCTGACCGGGTTGCCGGCCGGTGTGCCGGTGACGTCCGCGGCGATCGACCGCGACCTGCGTCGCAGGCAGCAGGGATACGGGCGCGGCGGCCGCATGAAGATCGAGACCGATCACGCGGAGATCGTCGCCGGAGTGCGTCATTCGGAAACCATCGGCTCGCCAATCGCGCTGGTGATCCGGAATCGGGATTGGGAGAACTGGACCGAATCCTTGCCTGTCGAAACCTTCGAGGGCGCGGAAGAGAAGAAGAAGCCGGTGGTGAGGCCCCGGCCCGGACACGCCGATCTGGCGGGCGCGTTGAAGTACGATTTGCACGATGCGCGTTACATTCTGGAGCGCGCCAGCGCCCGCGAGACCACGGCGCGCGTTGCGGTCGGGGCAGTTGCCAAGTCGTTCCTCGGCCAGTTCGGGCTGAGCGTTTTGAGCCACGTGGTGGAGATCGGAAGCGCGCGGCTGGAGCGGCGCGCCACCTGGGAAGAAGTTGCGGCGCTGAACGAAAAGGAAGACATTTTCCTGGGATGCATCGATGAAGCGTCCGAACAGAAGATGAAGGGCGCGGTGGACGAAGCCTACCGCACGGGAGACACGCTGGGAGGCATCTTCGAGGTGCTGGCGCACAATGTGCCGCCCGGCCTGGGCTCGCACATCGCGTGGGACCAGCGCCTCGACGCGCGCCTGGCGCAGGCTGTGGTGTCGATTCAGGCGGTGAAAGGGATCGAGATCGGCGACGCGTTGGAGGCGGCGGCGAGCTTCGGTTCGCGGGTCCAGGACACCATCCAGTACGATCGCGAGGCGCGGCGGTTCGGGCGCGGGTCGAACCATGCCGGAGGAATCGAAGGCGGAATGACGAACGGCCAGGACGTCGTTCTGCGCGGTCTGCTGAAGCCGATTTCGACCCTGCGGCGCCCGCTCGAATCGGTCGATTTCGTGACCCGTGAACCGGCGCTGGCGGCGTACGAGCGCAGCGACGTGTGCGTGGTCCGCGCGGCGGGCGTGATCGCGGAATCGATGACCGCGCTGGTTCTGGCGCAGGCGTTCCTCGAGAAGTTCGGGGGCGATTCGCTCGGCGAGACGCGGCGGAATTTTGAAGGGTATATCGAGCAGGTGCGGAGATTCTAAAGGCCAACGTCATGACCTACCCGATCGTGAGATACGGCAATCCGGTCCTCGAACAGCCGGCCGAGACGGTGACCGAGTTCGACACTCCGGAACTGAAGAAGCTGCTCGAGGACATGTTCGAGTCGATGTACGCCGCCAAGGGCGTTGGCCTGGCGGCGCCGCAGATCGGCATCGGCCGGCGCATCGCGGTCATCGATCCGACCAACGGGCAGGACGAAGCCCAGCGGCTGGTGCTGATCAATCCGGAGATCGTGAAGATCGAAGGGGCGCAGGTGGGCGAAGAGGGCTGCCTGAGCATTCCCGGATTTCGCGAGCAGGTAAAACGCGCCAGGCGAGTGACCATCCGCGCGCAGGATGCCAGCGGTGTGTCCTTCGAGAAGACCGGAGAAGATCTGCTGGCGCGCGCGTTTCTCCACGAGACCGATCATCTCAACGGCAGGCTCTATATCAATCACGTGAGCGCGCTGAAGCGCGACCTCATCCGGCGCAAGATTCGCAAGCTGCAAAAAGCCGGCGAGTGGGCCTGAGGCGCCGTGCGCATCGTTTTCCTCGGCACGCCGGAATTCGCCGTCCCCACTCTGGAGCGAGCATTCGAAGCGGGCCATGAAATCGCCGCCGTCGTGACGCAGCCCGACCGTCCCAAGGGGCGCGGTCGCCAACTGGCCGCGCCGCCGGTGAAGGAGACCGCGCTGCGCCTGGGCCTGACGGTCCACCAGCCCGAGCGCATACGCACCCCCGAGGCGATCGAGCTGCTGCGGAGCCTGAAGCCCGACGCGATGGTAGTGGTGGGATACGGGAAGATCATCCCGCAGGCCGCGATCGACATTCCGCCGCACGGAATCGTCAACGTGCACGCATCGTTGCTGCCGCGCTACCGCGGCGCGGCCCCGGTGCAGTGGGCCATCGCGAACGGCGAAACTGTCACCGGCGTGACCACGATGCGGATCGACGCGGGGCTCGACACCGGCGACATTCTCCTGCAGCGCGAAACGGCGATCGGAGCCGAAGAGACGGCGGTGGACCTGGGGCACAGGCTCGCCGCGATGGGCGCGGATCTGCTGGTGGAGACGCTGGCGGGGTTGGAGCGCGGCGAGATCGTGCCCAGGCCGCAGAATTCCGCCGAGGCGACGCTTGCCCCGGTTCTGAAGAAGGAGGATGGCCTCATCGACTGGACCAGACCCGCCGCGGAAATCGCCAACCGCATTCGCGGCTTCAAGCCGTGGCCGGGATGCTATACGCATCTGCGAGGCCGGGCGATCGGGATCTCCCGGGCCCGCGCCGGCGCGAGCGCGGCGGGCGAACCGGGATCGGTGCACCCCATCCGGGGCCGGATAGTGGTAACCTGCGGCGATAGTACCGCTTTGGAAATCCTCGAAGTGCAGATGGAAGGCAGGAAGGCGATGGACGCGGCGGCTTTCCAAAACGGCTATCATTTGGTGGAGAATGAACTGCTGAGAGAGATAAGCCAGTGAAGCTTCCGGTTGGATTTCGCTACGCTTCCAGTTACGCGGGCATTCGGAAAGAAAAGCGCGACGATTTGGCGCTGATTCTTTCGGAGCGGCCGGCCTCCGCCGCCGCCATTTTCACGCGGAACCAGGTGCAGGCGGCCCCGGTGAAACTGGCGCGCGCGCATCTGCGCAGCTCACGCGGCCATGCGCGGGCGATTCTGGTGAATGCCGGCAATGCCAACTGCGCGACGCGGACCGGGGACCGGGTAGCACTCTCCACCTGCCGCGCGGTGGCCAGATTGCTCAAGGCCAAGCCGCAGCAGATTCTGCCCGCATCCACCGGCGTCATCGGCGTGGAACTCGATCCGAAGCTGGTGATAGACGCGCTGCCTCGCCTGTTCGACCGGTTGTCGGAAATAGGTTTCTCGGACGCGGCCCGGGCGATCACGACTACCGATCGGGTCCCGAAGATGGCGTTCGGCGAGGTGCCGTTCCGAGCCGGGCCGGTTCACATCGCCGGCATGACCAAAGGGTCGGGCATGATTCAGCCGAACATGGCGACCACGCTCGGCTTCGTGATGACCGACGCCGACATCAGCCCCCAATTGCTGAAGCCCATGCTGGCCAAGGCGGCCGAGCGCAGCTATCACCGCATCACGGTGGATGGCGATACCTCGACCAACGACACGCTGATCCTGCTTGCGAACGGCGCGTCGGGAATCAAGCCGAGTCCAAAGGAGCGTTTGGTCTTCGAAGAAGTTTTGTGCTGGGTGATGGAAGACCTGGCGGAGAAGATCGCGCGCGACGGCGAGGGAGCGCGGCGGCTGATCACGGTCCACGTCCAGGGCGCGCGCGACGACGACGAAGCGGTCCGGCTGGCGCGGGCCATCGCGAATTCGCCGCTGGTGAAAACCGCCGTGGCCGGCTGCGACGCCAACTGGGGCCGCATTCTCTCGGCGGCGGGCAACGCGGGCGTGGCCTTCGACCCGCGCAAGGCGAGCATCTATCTGCAACGCGTGCCGGTGTGCCGCAACGGCGTGGCGGCGGCGTATTCCGAGCGCGATCTGAAACGCATGATGGACGCGCAGGAGTGCCTGATCCGCTTCGTCCTCGAAGGCGGCGGCCCCGGCGAGACCCGCTTCTGGGGCTGCGACCTGACCGAAGACTACGTCAAGATCAACGCCAGCTACCGCACGTAGATCACTCCACCACCGCGGCCGGCGTCAGCTTTCGGATGACCTCGAAAAGGTGCCCGGGCACGATCGGCTTCGACACGTAGCCATCCATACCAGCGGCCAGGCATCGCTCCTCGTCCTCTCGCATGGCATGGGCTGTCGCCGCGACAAGAGGGAGGCGGCTCCTTCCCGTTTCCTGTTCGAACTGTCGGATCAGACGAGCCGCCTCGATGCCGTCCATCACGGGCATCTGGATGTCAAGGAGGGCGAGATCGAAGGTCTGCCCTTTAATGGCCTCCACGGCCTCACTGCCGTTTTCGACCACCAACACGGTGTGTCCGCGCTTCTCGAGCAATCGTACGGCGAGCCGTTGGTTCACTCGATTGTCCTCGGCCAACAGAACACGCAGCGGAGGGCCGTCCTGCTCGCTCACAACCGAACAGGCCGCCCTGGCGGGGCCCTCCGCCTGAACAGTCCCAGCCAGACAATCCAGAATGGCGCCCAGCAGTTCGGACTGCTTGAATGGCTTGAGAAGACAGCCGCGGATTCCCTCGCTCCGGGCCAGGTCCCCGTCGCCCGGCCCTGCCCCCGGACTCAGCATGAGAATCATGGGTGGGGCGGCCGCCCCGATGGCCCGCGCAACCGCGAAGCCGTCCATCCCCGGCATCCGGCCGTCCAGCAGGATCAGATCGAACGACGAGGGCTTCGGAGCGTGGAGGATGCTGAGCGCCTCTTCGCCGCTCGACGCGAGCTTGGCTTTCATAGCCCAGTTCTCGAGCACTTCGCCCAGGATGCCCAGGCTGGTCCGGTTATCGTCGACCACCAGGACGGATCGACCCCGCAGCGCATCGCCTCGAGTTGGTGACGCCGCAGGCGCGGGAGTGGAAGCCACCCCACAACGGACCGTAAAGTGAAACACGCTGCCACGCCCTGGCTCGCTCTCCACCCAGAGTCTGCCTCCCATCATCGCGACGAGCCGGTTGGAAATCGTGAGGCCAAGTCCGGTGCCTCCGTACTTCCGGGTCGAGGACCCATCCGCCTGGGTAAACGCCTCGAAGATGGACCGCTGCCTGTCCTTGGGTATCCCAATCCCGGTATCGGTGATCTGAAAGTACAGCGCCACTTCGCCGTCCGCGGCGGACAGGGCTTCCACTCGGATCACCACCTCTCCCTCAGAAGTGAACTTAACGGCGTTGCCGATGAGGTTCAACAGGACCTGCCGCAGCCGCAGCGGATCTCCCGATACCGTGGCAGGTACACCGGCCGCGATTTGGCAAGCGATCTCCAGTCCCTTCTGGCCGGCGGCTGCCGCCGGCACCTTCGCGCACTCGCCAACGCAATCGCGAACGTCGAAGTCGATGCATTCCAGGTCGAGCTTCCCTGCCTCGATTTTGGCGAAATCCAGAATATCGTTGAGCACGATCAGCATCGACTCCGCCGACGAGCGCGCGGTCTCGAGATACTCTCGCTGCTCCGCAGTCAGCGCCGTTTCGAGAGCGAGCGACGTCATCCCGATCACTCCGTTCATGGGCGTCCGGATCTCGTGGCTCATATTGGCCAGGAATTCGCTTTTGGCGCGGCTCGCCGCCTCCGCCCTGTCCCTGGCCACAACCAGCTCCGAGGTTCGCGCCGCAACCTCCTCTTCCAGGTGATCGCGGTGCCGTTCCATTTGCCCCAGCATGTCGTTGAAATCCGCCACCAGGCTCCCGACCTCATCGTCGTTGTCGCTCGTTGCACGGATTCCGTAGTCCTTCTCGACAGTAACCCGCCTGGCTGTCCGCGCCAGATTGAGGATCGGCGTCGAGATGACACTCTGCAGCTTCGCGGTGAGCGCCAGCGCCGCCACCGAGCCGATGATCAGGACCAGGACCACGATCCCGGCGAAACGCGACAGGCGTTCGTGCATCTCCTCGAGGTCGGATTCCAGATAGAGGGTGCCGATGGTGCGGCCGCCGAGCGTGATCTGGTGGAACAGAACCAGCCGGTCGGATTCGAACTGGCTGCCTTCGGGCCGAAGGGGTGGCACGGGCGAGCCGGGCCGCACGTCTGAGCGCCGGTAGCCGGCAAACAACGTCCCGTCGGAGGAGTAGACGTACGCGGCCCGGAGGTGCTGTTTGGCGCGCAAGCCGGAGAGAATCTCCTCGGCGGCATTCCGATCGCCGAAACTCAACGCGGCGTTGCTGTTGGAACCGACGATCTCCGCCAGGGACGCCAGGTCCTTCTGCTGGGAGCTGCGAAATACGAATAGATCGTAGCTGGCGAATGCGGCACAGGAAAGAAGCAGCGCCACGCCGGCCACAAGCATGGTCGTGACCACCAGTTTGTGCTTGATCGACAGACTCCCATACGAAAACATACGCCCCCGCCCCATCAGCGACCCCCTGGATCCCATGGGCGTCTGAGCGCGGCCCAGAGCCACGAGCGAAGTAGGATTGGGGCCCGGAGATGTCTCAAGGCTTCTGCCCCTGGCCCACGATTCTGGCCAGAGCCAGGACCTTGGAGCTGATCTTGAGCCGGGTTTGCATAGCGGCTGCGAGGTTGATCTCGAAGCGGAGCTTGTCTTCGTCGAGTGTCAGGTTGATAAGGCCCCCCGTCTGTGCGAAGCCCTTCGATTCGCCCACCGTCAGGGTGTTCGATCCCCTCAGGGCAGCCAGCATCTCAGCCGCGGCCTTCTTTTCGCCGGCCCGGACGAAGATGATCTGGCAGGCTTTCGGGTCGTCATTCGGCTTGAGCCTCCGGATTTCGATCGGGTGACCGGCGGCCATTCGTCCGCGCAGGCTCTGTCCGATCTCGCCCTTGAATGGGTCCTGCCCGACCACGCACATCGTCAGGGGCGCAGACGGGCCGGAGAAAGTATCCGCGGGCCATTGGATGAACTGGGCGAAGTTGTACAGGAAAGCCAGCTTGACCTTGTATTCGGCGCCGTCGTCGCTCTGCGCCGCAGCGCGATGCGGCTGGACCAGCGCCAGCAGGCAAAGCAGCGCTCCAAACAGCGTCCCGCTCGCGCCCCCGGGGCCTCTCCGCTCGGCTTTTCGAGTACGCAGCCGCATATCGGTCTCAGAGGTGGTAGGTGAACTTCACCCGGAAGTTGCGCCCGTCCTGATAGAGAATGTGCTGCAGGTGCGCCACCGATGCCGGGTCGCCATACAACTGGTCGAAGGCGTTATAGAGGCTGACGGAAGCCTCCCATCGATTAAGCGCCCTTGGGCTGAAGAGCGTGAAGTTGGGAACCACATACGCTCCCGCGTAATCCCCTGCCAGGGTCAGTCTCCGGCTGACAAACTGGACATCGGCACTGGCGAAGACCTTCCCGTGGAATAGCGGCACGCTCAGGTTGGCCTGACTCAGCACGCGGGGTGAATTGGTGAGAGAGCCCGGCCTGTCGAGGTCCCGGGCGCCCTGAAAGCTGAAGCTGAGGCCGCCCTCCCAGCCCGAGCGCGACTGCCGCTTGAGGGCGATCTCGACACCCTTCAAATCGACGCGCTCGCCGTTCTCATACATGATCGCGCCGGATGCCGGATCGGTCCCGGACACGATCAGTCCGCGAACGGGATAGTAGTAACCGGAGGCTACCAGGTGAAAACCGCCGCGGAAGACCTGCTCCACCACCAGTTCCGTCGTTCTGGCTGTCTCGGGCTTCAGGTACGGATTGGCTTCCTGGCCGGGTGGCACGGCGTAGTAGAGCTCGAATGCAGTAGGCGCACGAAACGATTGGCCATACAGGAGTTTCAGGCTGGTTCCTTCAAAGGGCTGGTAGATCAAACCCGCTCGCGGGTTTGTCGTGCCGCCGAAGGTGGAGTATCGATCGTAACTCAGGCCCAGATCAAGGACGAGTTGCCGGCCCAGCGGAATCTGGTCCTGGACGTGCCCGCCCCATAAGGTCGAGTGTTGCCGGCTTTGAAACAGCAAGGCATCGGGCTGATCGTAGCTCCACTGATCCTGCTGGAGATCGTTCCGGTACTCCGACCCGAGAATGAGGGTCTGCCCGCCCGGTAGTTTCTTCGAAAGCGAGAAGGACGCACCGACATCCTGCCCGGCGCTAAAGTCCTGGTTGAGGGCGCGGGAAGGGCCGCCCCAGGGGCTCTCGTCGAGCGGAAAGGTTCCTTGATACCGGAAGTTGTCGTAATAGAAGCGGCACTCGTAGCCCCAATCGCCGCCGAAGTTGTGCTCATAACCCAGGTCGAGATAGCCTATCGACAGACGCAACCGCTCTGCCGCGTCGTTGAAAATCGCCTCGTAGGAAGCGGTAGGGTCCGCCTGCTCGGCGGAGCTGTACGCCCCTTCGAGGGTGAAGCCGCGATAGGACAGCTTTGCGAACTGTCGGTAGGATTGCGAGCCATCGGCATTCCGCGCGACGCCGTAGTTGGTGGCGGGAGTGTCGAACTCTTTGAAGTAGAGCCGCTCCGGCCCACGGCTGTCGAGGTAGCTGCCGGAAATAAGCAGGTCCACGCCGTTCTTGAACCGATGCCCGTAGGTGAGCCGGGAACCGTATGCGCCGTAGCTGCCCGCCTGCCCGGAAACGCTCAAGCCTTTCTCGTCGCGCCCCCGCTTGGTCACCACGTTGATCACGCCCAGCAGGGCGCTGGCGATGTAAACGGACGAGTTCGGCCCGCGGATCACTTCCACGCGATCAATGAGATCGATGTCGACCGGGAACTCCTCCCCGAAGGGGAACACACCTTTGACGGGATCTTGCATGCGGTGCCCATCCACCAGCAGCAGGACCCGGCTGTTGAAATCTCCCGGAGGCCCGAACCCCCGCACCCCGATGTAGTTGAAGACATAGTCGGAGGTCACGTAAAACCCCGGCACATTCCGCAAAACATCGGCCAGCGTGCGATACCCGTATCTCTTGATCTCGCCGCTGGTGATAATCGTGATCGAGGCCGGAGCGTCGCTGACGTGCTGTTTGTACCCCGAGGCGCCGAACACCGAATCGATCTCGATCTTCATCAGGTCTTCCAGGCCCAGGTCCATGACGTCCGGGAGGGCGCGCTCCTCCTGCGCGCTCAAAAGGCACGCAGCCGCCAGGATGGGCAGTGCGAGTCGAAGGAACGAGACAATTCGTTGAGCCATGGCGCACTCGTGCTTCAGGGAATGTATCGGCAGGAATTGGCCTCTTCAGGAGGGCCAGCTCAACCCAGCAATTCCCCCGACAAGCGCTCGTAGTTGCCCGGCGTGATGTAGTGGAATTCGATCTTGAGACGCGTGAAGCCTCGTAGCTGCTCCAGGGTGTCGTCGCTGGGGTACTCCGGACCGGCTACGTAGAGCTTTCCGGCGTCCACACGGAAGGGAACAATGCGGCAGCGGCGGGCCACGGGGCCAGGCAGCGAGCGCGCCACCCCTTTGCGGATGCGCGCGGTTTCGAGCGCTTCGAAAGGCACGCTCTGCTGCGCGCTGAGTCCGGAGTACAAAGCGTCCTCGGTGAGCGGGCCCGAGGCCACCAGGTACTCCCCCAGCCGCACGTGCGGCCGCTTCGACGCCAGGGCACTCCGGAGCTGTTCCTCCGTGAGTTTCCCGGCGCGGACCAGGACCTCGCCCAGTGGCTGCTTGTGACCAATGAGTCCGGCCTGCGAAGGGTAGTCGTGCTCCGTCTTGAGCCACACCAGCGGACGCGAGAGCAGGCGGGCTGTAACGTACCACGACAGGGCCGCGGCGGTCGCGAAGAAGTTGATCCAGTTAGCCCAGAAGATGCGCAGCGGCACACCGGCGGCGAACTTCCAGCCGTAGATCCGCGCCACGCAGCCGCAGCGCACCGCCGTTCGATGCACCTGCAGGAACAGGGTGGCATAAAGCATCGGAGCCATCGAGTGGGTTTGCCCCAGGCTCCCCAAGCCCCAGTGGGAGCCCGTCGCCCGGCTCCACAACCACGTCGCCAGACCGTAAATCAGCGTCACATTCCCGAACGCGCTGACGGGATTGCCCAAGAGGCCCTTACGGTCGCGCCAGAACCAGTACGACCGCCGCCAGCCGCCTCCCCAGCCATGCCGCTCCCAGGCCTGGAGGGAAATGCCCAGAACCCAGCGTGTGCGCTGCTTGAGCGCCTGGCGGA
>Ga0265316_10006206_pt1 | contig 11456 bp, 5 predicted proteins | sample 4522metaG_FD_202092 | JGI IMG/M metagenome (GOLD analysis project Ga0265316, IMG submission 202092) | Rhizosphere microbial communities from Carex aquatilis grown in University of Washington, Seatle, WA, United States - 4-5-22 metaG | ecosystem: Host-associated > Plants > Roots > Rhizosphere >...
TTGGGGTCGACGGCGTCGATGAACACGAGGCGAGTACGGCGTCGATACTCCGCAGCTTGGCTGTCGGCGGGATCGGGTGGAGTCAGCGCCTCCGGCCCGAGGACGCGGGGAATCCTCATCGTTCCTATCCACGCCCCACCGCGATTGACGGCGATCGCCGCATCGGCCGCCTGAGCCTCCGGGTCCGGAATGGGCGGTGGCGCGAGGCCGTCCCAGGTCCAGTCGCGATCAATTTCCTGTGTCAGCGCGACGATCCAGTGCCCAAGCAGATCGCTCGCCGCGCTGAAGGTGATCGCGCCGGCGTCGCCCCGAAGCAGATGCCGAACGTTGTGCGAGGCGGCGAAGACAACCCGCTCACCCGGCCGGGCTTTGAGAGTCAGGCCGTCTGCAACAAGGCCGAGTGAGTCAGCGAGTTGCGCTGTGGGACTCGGCGCTAGGCCATCGCTCCCCGCCGGCCGGTTGAAGAGAAATGCGATGACAGGAGGGGCGCCGGGAACATCCGCAAGGAAAGCTGCGGCGTTCGTCTCCTCGTCGCGCGCAAAAACATCCCGCCACAACCCGTTCGAGAAGGTGTCGCCGGCGAAATAGTTTGACTTAGCGCCGTTCGTCCGCAGTCGCAGGCGCACATCGCGGGCGGCCGGCAAGGTGAGGGAAGCGCTCGAGCCGTCCGGTGCGCGCGCTAACTGAGGATCGTAGTCGAAGATCGACGCGACGGACGCGTAGTTGAAATTGAGCATGAATTCGGGATCGGACTGGGGATCTCCAGGAACGAGTCGAGGAAGTGGGAATGGCGGCGCCTTGAACGCAATCCGAAACTCCCCGTCCAGCAGACCTGGCCCCGGGACCTCGTGGCGCGGGGCGCGCACCTCGATCCAGATTTCGAGCTCGTCGGCATCGGGATCGGGCAGACCCGCCGCCTGACCTTCGCTTCGGGCTTGCGGGCCGGAAGCTATGACGCTTGCGAGCGAATTTTGAAAGTCCGTCGGCGTGCCGGCGTAGTGCGGCGTGAAAAGGACCTCCGGATAGCCGAGTTTCGGTCGCCTGATCTTGGCGCGCGTCACCGTAGGCGGCTTGCGGTCAAATGTCGGTAGGACCGTCGGCGCTGGAGGGTAGGTCAGGTTGGGAAGAGCGGTGGCGGGCGGATCCAGGGTAAGCCGCACTGTCTTCGGCGGCACATGGCGACGAAACTCCTGCAGGGGCGTCACGATATTTTCGGGATCGCTCGGTTCATCGGACTCTCTCGGGCCGCCGCCGCTCAGATCGGCAAGACGAACGCGGAGCTCGTAGCTCCGTCCATAAAGCAGCAATAGCTTCGGCGCCGCCTGCGTGACAGTGCCGGGATCGGCTGCGTTCGCTGTTCCTGTTATCTGACGCAACGAGTCGTCCCGCGCGGTGATGGCGCGCCCGCGCCACTGCGCGAAATAGGTTGGCATGAGCCGCGTCGCGCCCGATGTGGACGTCGAGACTGACTCGTAGATCGGCTCGACGTCGGGCGTTGGCGGTCCGTTGCCGAGAATCGCGGCGAGCGCCGACTGATCCACATCAGCATCCGTCAGGGAGATCCACGGATGGCCTCCGCCGGCAATCCTGGCATCGATGCGGTAGCCCATGACGCCGAGCGCAACTTCGCCGGCGGTCGGATCGGAACCGGCGCGATCGGCCATGTCGAGCTGCCGGTTGTGCCAAGCCAGGACCTGCTCGTCGTCCCAGCCGATCTGCACGCCGATATCGCTGCCCGGCGGCATTAAAGTGCTCGTCGCCGTGGACGGATCTATCGTCGCCGCCTGCGACGTGTGAACGATTTTCGCGAATCCGTCCGCGTATTCGGCGGTTTCGATGCGCGCCTCGTCGACCGTTTCCGGCGCGCCGATTTCGCCCGGCGGGACGACTGCGAAAAGCACCGGCGAAAAGAGGCGTCCCTTCGGAGAAGGAGGCAACCACGCGGCGTAGCTGCGCACGGTCGTGGCGTCGAGCAGCCAGGCCGCGACCCACGGGTCCGCAGAGGCGTCTGGATCGAGCGTGACGAACAGCCAGCCGCCTTCGCCAAGTGCGCTCGGGTCGACGCCGTTGAGTCTCGCCTCATAGCGGATGCCGAGCGCCGCGCCGAGCGCGGGCCGCCGAAGCGCGTAACCAAATACCGCGCCCCAACTTGTGCCGGGCGGCGGCGGGTTCTTGGAGGGCTGCGGACGCTGCCCTGTGACCTCGCACGCAAACTGATCGGGATCGAGCGCGTATTTTGAGCGCGCGCCTGAGGGCGCGACATCGAGATAGCTTTGAGGCAGAAGCTTGAAGATCCTCCGCTGCGGCTGCGTGGGGCCCGAAGGGGGGGGCGAAGGGGCAATCGGAAACTTGGCGGCGAGCGCGGCGAAGACTGTCGCCGCGCCTGCGGGCGGCGTTGCCGTAAAGCGATACTGTTGCCCTGACAAGCTTGGCGTCGGCGCGCCGGGACCTGCGGCGATCGTCGCGACCAACGGGATCGGCTTGCCAACGAACGGCGGCGTCATGCCCCCGAATAGCGGCCATGACACCGGATCGCCCACGGGCAGAACGATCAAATTGAATGAAAAGGACCCGTCGTTCCAAGTCTGCGGAAAGACCTGAAGGGAGAGACGCATCGTAATCAGCGACATGTCGGATTCTCCCTCACAAGACGCTCAGCACATCGCCGGGCGAGATGGTCTCCTGGAAACGCCATGTCTCGTCCACATCCACATGCACCAGCCAGCACACGCTGATGTGGATGCCGACGCCCACGTCGGCGCTGACGGTGACAGTCACGTTCTCGGCAAAAGCGAGCCAGTTGGAAGGATCAGCGCTCAGCGGCGGAGTGGGCACATCGACCGCCAGCCCCACTCCGGCTGTCAGCGAGATCGAGGCGCTCGCAAGACCGTCGAGCACGTCGACCTCGGCGTTGCCGGTCAGTAGCGCCGTCACCTCGAATGGAGGGACATCCTGATCGACGCGGAGAGCTATGCATACCGAGGCGCTTCCCGAGGCGATCCCGAAATCGACCCCGAGGCCCACTCCCAGGCCGCCTTGGACGAGAACGCTGTGCTGCTGATCCGTCGCGCCGAATCCGATCGCCCCATTGCCGGAGAGAGGCGACACAAGCCAATGGAACGGCTCCTCCGGGGTGCTCAGGGACAGCGAGAAATCGAGCCCAGGCGGGAACAGCGAGGCCGTCATGCCGAGATTCAGCGCGACTCCCTCGATCTGTCCGATACCGAGCGGAATTGTGGGCAGGGCAAGCACGTCGCGAACGGTGAGCGACGTCCCGTTGAACGTCAGGCTCAGCCCGCTCTTCGGCTGTCCGGGCAGGAACTGCGAGACCGACTCGAGGCCGCTCAAGAGATTCGTCACCAGGCTGAGGGCGTCGCCGTAAACAAGCTTGACGTTTTGCAAACCTGGAGCGGCGCCGTCGCTCGCCGCGAGCGTGCCCGTGACGCTCAGGAGCGGCGAATCCGGGCCTGCAAGCCCGTCGACGACGAGTGCGAGGGAAACGCGGCCGATCGTGATCGAATAGCGCGGCTGGGTCGGCTTGATCGTGACCTGATAGCTGCTGATCGCGCCCGCGGAGCCGTCGCCCAAGGTGTCGCGATACCGGAGCAATATGCTCACCGGTCCTGCCGCGAGCAGAGGCCGGTCGAATGCGGCGGCCAGCGTTCCCGTCGAGGTGTAACCGAGACCGGATGCGTTGGCTTGCAGCGATTGCTCGGCCGCAGCGATCAGCGAACCGATGTCTGGAAAGACCCCCGCCGCCCCGAGCAGCGCGCCCGCATCGGCAAGCTGTGGCTTCTGCAGGAAGTTCACATCCGCCGTGTCGGGCGCAAGCGTGGGCTGTTCGAAGTAGACCTTGTGGGCGCCGGTGTCCTGCAGAACGCCGTATCCGATCGCCGGTCCGTTCGATTGCCCAAGCGGCGCTGACCTCAAAATGTCCGCCGGTTCAGCGATGCTCCAAGCGGTTCCCGAACCGCCGCCTCTGACCAAAGGAACGGGCGTCTTCGGATCAATCGCCTCCGGCGCATTGGCGGGAACGACCCTGCGGGCGAGCGACCAGGCGCCGTCCGCCGGCAGGACAGGCCTCCCGCGAAGCGCGCCGACAAGTGCTCCGAACGCGCCGGCGAGCTCGACGCTGCTGAAGGCGAACTGAAGCCCCGAGCCCTGAACCGAGCCGGCGCAGGAAACCCCGCCGCTCGCCGCCCCGTACTTTCGAAGAAGCGCGATGACGTCTGCGAGACTCGCCCGCTGCACGGCGTTCGCGTCGCCGGCCTTGCACGGCGCGCCGGCAGTCTGAATATATCCCTCGAGCCCGAAAGCCGCGATCCTTCCCGGGGCGTTCGGGACCGCGCCCTTCGAGATCGCAAGGCCCGGGTCGATCACGATGTCGGCGTCGAACCTTGCACGCGCAAATCTCAGATCTGCGCCGACTTGAACCTCGGGGACGTCGAGCACGACGATGTTCCGCACGGCGACGACTTGGGCAATCGGGCCGAGCAGCGGGGAATTGAATCCGTCCGGGGGCAGGATTTCGAAGTGGCTGTCGTCGGTCGCTTTCCAGTCACTGAGCGTGCGCACGTCAACGCCTGACAAGGTCCTGAAAATGGTGATCGAACGAACGACGGGAATGCACCAAGGAAACAGCCAGCTGCGCGCCTCGATGAATTCGAAATTCGTTCGGCCGAGCACAACGTCGAATTTCACGTCGTCAACGCCTATGTCGCAGGGGTCGCTGACAATGAGATTGCGATGCCAGTGGCTGAACATGCTGGCGCCGTAGCCGGAAAGGTCGATCCGGTTTACCGGGACGACACTGTTTCCCGGCTGACCCGGGGCCGGCGGTCCAAAATTTTGCAGAAAGAACTGGGCGATCCCTCTCGATGCTGCGCCGAGCACGCTGGCGCCATAGTCGTTCGGGTCGATCGAGTTGGTCGTGCTGGCGTCGCTCGTCGTCTGCGCCCAGCCGGAAATGCCGCGCGTCGCAGGATAGCCGGGAGCGCGCATCGAGACCTGCCGGCCACCTTCGAGCGCGCCGGACCCGAACTTCGGTCGGACATAGACGACATCGGGCGGGATCGCGCCCGTAAGCGCGGTGTCGACGCCGCCCCGTAATCCGAACGGCAATGTGAAGGATGCATGAAGCTGCGCGCTCTTGTCTCCTGCCGCCTTGACGATGTGATCGAGAGCGGGCGCGGGCTCCGCGCGCACCAATACGACTCCGCCCCCCTGCTGTTGCGCCGTCTGAGTGATGACGTACATTAGCGTCTGCGGACCATCGTCCAGCGACGTCAGGACCGAATACCCCGCGCCAATGAGGGGCTCCCAGGAGATATGCGGGACGGTGACGACGCTTAGTTCGTATTCAGGCGCCTGGGTCGCCAGCCCGGTGATTGTCAGGTTCTCAAGGCCACGGAAAGCGAGCCGGACGCCGGCGAGATCGGCGTTTGTGGAGATGTCCAGGAGCTCGAGGCCGCCCTCGATACTGGCCTCACGCCCGGCGCTCGCGCCAAACGATAAAGCGCCGAACTCGAACGCAACCCGAACCTTTCCCTTCAAGGCAAGCACTGTCGCAGATACGACTCCAAGGCTCTCGCCCGTCGACAGTGGAGCCTCTGCCGACGAGGCATAGGGGTCGGGAAGCGTCGGCAGCAATGAGAGCAAAGGGAAGGCGAGATCGACTCCGGCGATTGCGACGCGGTCACCCTCGATGAGCGCCGCGATGATGATCAACTGTGGCCAGCCACATCCGAGTAGCGCATTGTCGATCACGAATGGGAACTGCCGCGTTGGCTTTGGAAGCGCGGGTTTCACGAACGCTTCGAGCTCGAGCCCCCGGGGACTGAGGCGAAGCCGAGCTATGCCTGGAGCCGCAGCAAAGGCGAGACCTGCTCCATCTGCAGTGACGGGGACGCTTGTTGTGAGGCTTGCGGCGCAAATGAACCGGACACTCTCTCCGTCCGCAGAAGCAAAGAAAGCAACGAGAGAGCCGGCGGGAGACTGGATTGCCGCTGTTCCACCTTCGCCTTCGGTCCAGAGCATCAGCTCCTGCTGAGCTCTGGGGGCGCTCCGTTGCGCGAACACAACGATGACGCCGGTTCCGATGAGAGCCCTCCATCCGCCGAGCTCCGTCGGGGCCGGTTCGTCGGCAATGACCGCCGAGAGCCCATCGGTGAGCGACAGCAGCGCTGCTCCAGGCCCCTCCGCTTCGGCCAGCGCAGCCGGAGGCGCACGGGTCAACGGAAGAGCCCAGGCAATGGAAGCGACGGCGGCCGAGCCGCGCGGCGCGAACAGGGGCGACAGCACGATCGTGGGAACAAACTGGGTCGTCGCGCCGAGCGTCAGCGGCAAAGCGAGTGTCTCAAACGTCGCGTCGTATCTGGCGGAGCCGCCTGCGGCCGTCGCAGCAATGTCGACGCCATAGACACTCGCCGACGCAGCCCCCGAGGCCACGAGTGCGACGCTCGCCGGCGAGATCGTCATGCTTATCTCGGCGGGCGCGGAGAACTTCGCGCCCGCTGCATCGCCCAGCGTTCCAGGCGACGGGGAGGTTGCTTGTGACAATACCGCCACCAGCGTTCCGGGTGGCGTCGAGAGCGTCGTCCCCGCGAGGGAGACTCCAAAGGCGGCGGTGAGCAGGCCGAAGGAGATGGTGAGACCGGCGAGAGCGTCCGTAGGAGCCGCCGGATCGATGAGATCCGCGCGCAACCATAGCGTCCCGGAGCCGAACTCCGCGATCTGTGGGGGAATGGGCGGCGGCGACGGCAAGACGAAAACGGAGCCCGTGAAATACCCGATCGTCTGACCGGCGCAGTCAATTGTGGTCACGGGCGCCGGTGTCACCGTCGCGAATTCGATGGTGTGACCGAATTCGTCGATGAAGGGGCCAGCCAAAGGGGTTGCTCGCAACCCTCGCGCCCAGTCGGGACGATTCAGCAAAATCCCAGCTTCAGCGGTTCCCGGACCCACTGCGAACGCGAGCTGCTCGATCCGCGCTCCCGGCGTAAGCTTGCTCCCCTCTCCCGTGGAGGTGGCCAGTCCGGCTTGAGCTGTCTGATCAAGCAGAGTTTGAGCTATTCTCGTTCGATCCGGATTAGCGGAGAAAAACGTTCGATCGCCTATGTTCGACCGGAGACGCCCGACTTCAGCAGACATGCCATCTCCTCCCAACAACGGGCATGAAACAAGTTACCGGAGGGATCGATACTTCATTTTCCCAAGCACACAGAAATTAGCATCAAGTAAGTCTACCCGAACGAGGTCTCCGGCGCAACGACGGATTCTCAGTTGTCCGCTTCGCTCTCCCCCAGTTGTTCACCAAGTTGCAGGCGTGACGACAAATGGGTCGAATGGACGCGTTCGGACTGCCTCAATTGCGGGGCCGGTTGCTGGCGTGCCTGATCCCGTCCGCATGAGCGCCAAGAGCGCACGTCACAACAGTTCGAGCAGATCATCCGGCGCGTCCTGGAAAAGCGCCGACATGGCGTCAAGCCGTCCAATGTCGGCTTCGAACGACGCTCGGCTCTCTTTCGTGAGAGTCGGCGCGACCGCGGCCTTAACATCCTTCACCCACTCGTCGGTTTCGGAACTCACCGCTGCGACGAGCGTCACCATATTCGCCGGTTCCAGCGCCTTCTGCACTTCGCCGCCGGCGTTCGCCACGGTGATGCGCTCGCTCTCGGCGAAGACGGTGCTATCGAGGTCGTCATCGACTGGAAGAGCGACGTTGATCCGGGCACTAGCCAGGTCGAGCATTATCGTGCGCAAGTTCGTGATTACCTCGCGGCCACCGGCGCAAAAAAAGGATTGCTCGTCTTCGCGACGAACGGAAGGATCGAATTGTCTCGGCAGCCTGAATCGGAGTCGGTGTGACCACAGGGGTCACGCTGGAATTAATTGTAATAATGCGGTGTCTTGATCGCGGCACTGTATTTTTATTTTTCGTTTCCTTCGCTGACGACGATCCAGGAGCGCGCGTCATCGAGGCCGAGATGTAATAATGTCCTTTGTCAGATTCCCTGGAAACATCAGTCGACTGCCGCGCTCCGTATCTCCTTCCTTCTGCGATCTCACGCATGATAACGACGAACCATAACGGCCAATTATGAGAAGTGAAGGCCGCCCTTCGGGGCGGCCTTTTTCCGCAGGGCGAGCGCGAACGATTACGTTTGGCTCCTTGCGTGCGAAATCCCTGCAGACGGTGTGGAAACCCCGTGAGAATTTTCGTCCCCGGATTCCGTTTGCGCCTGCGCCACGGTAGAATCCGCCATGACTCACATCTCCGGATTCGATCGCTCTCAACTCCTGCTTTTGCCGGAGGCGGTTGACGATTACGTCGGCGCCGACAATCCCGTCCGCTTCATCGACGCCTTCGTCGATGGGCTCGACCTCGCGGCGGCAGGGTTTGCGCGTGTCGCGCCGAAGACGACGGGGCGTCCGGGCTACGCGCCGGGCGATCTGCTGAAGCTCTATATTTACGGCTATCTCAACCGGGTGCGGTCGAGCCGGCGGCTCGAAGCCGAATGCCATCGCAACATCGAGGTAATCTGGCTGCTGCGGACGCTGAAGCCGGACTTCAAAACCATCGCCGATTTTCGCGCGGACAACCGCGCGGCCTTCAAAGCCGTGTTTCGCCAGTTCACCCTTCTTTGCAAGCGTCTCGATCTATTTGGGCGCGAGCTGCTGGCCGTGGACGGCACGCGCATCAAGGCGGTCAACAACAAGGACCGCAATTTTACCCGCAATTCGTTGGAGAAATTCATCGAGGCGGCGGACGAACGTCTGGAAGAATATCTGCAGCGGCTTGACGAGGGCGATGCCGCCGAAAGCGGAATGGGTGGCGCTCGGACGAAAAATCTTGCGGAAAAAATCGAGGCGCTTCGCAACAAGCGCGGTCGTTACGCCGCGCTGCTCGCGGAAATGGAGCGAACCGGCGAGGCCCAAGTTTCGTTGACCGATCCCGACAGCCGGGCGATGGCCGCGCATACGAAAGTTGGCGTCGGCTACAACATCCAGGTCGCCGTCGACGCCAAGAACAAAATGATCGTCGAACAGGCCGTGACCAATCAGGTCGTGGACATGGGCCTGCTGACCCAAACCGCCGAGCCTGCCCGCGCCATCCTCGATGTAGTGACCATCGATGTAGTCGCCGATCGCGGCTATTTCAAAATCGAGGACATCGAGGCTTGCGAGAAAGCCGGCTGCGTTCCTTTTGTTCCCAAGCCGCAGCGTGGATCGTCGGTGCGCGAGGGCTTTTTCCGCAAGGACGAGTTTCGCTATGATCCGGAGCGGGACGTATTCATTTGTCCCGCCGGGCAGATTCTTGCGTCACGCTATGAAAGCAGGCTGCGGGAGTTGAAAAAGATCGACTACGCCAACCGGGCGGCGTGCCTGGTTTGTCCGATGCGGTCGCGTTGCACCAACGGCTATCGTAAAGTCTCGCGTCTGGAGAACGAGGCGGTGCTCGACCGCATGGCGGCGCGTCTGAAGGCGCGGCCGGAAGTTCTCGACCGCCGCCGAGAGACCGTCGAGCATCCCTTCGGCAGCATCAAACAATGGATGAACCAGGGCGCGTTCCTCATGCGCGGCCTCGACAAGGTGCGCGCCGAGTTCAGTCTGACCGCGCTCGTCTACAATTTAAGGCGGGCCCTCAATATCCTCGGTGTCGAGGCCATGATGGAGGCCGTCCGGTCGTAAAAGCCGCGCCGTCAGGCCAAATCCGGGCTGGCACGAACAGTATGGACGCCGTAGGCGGCGCTACCGGCGGATTTTCCGACCATAGCGCGCAAAACCCGCCATCCCGCGGCGCGCAGTCGGCCGTTCACGCAAGAAAAAGGTTTCCACACGGTCCGCAAGAATTATGCAACAATCGCCCAGCCCTCGAAAATCAAGCTGTTAAGAGGTGCAAAAGTTTGTTGCAAAAGCTTTGGCGCTTCGGCGCCCTCTCCGCATGATTTTCGGCTATGCCCGCGTTTCGACCGACGGCCAGAGCTTTGACGCTCAGGTGAAGGCTTTGCGCGCCGCCGGAGCCGAGAAGATTTTCCGCGAGACGGCGAGCGGCGCGAAGACCGACCGCGCGCAGTTGCGCCGCGCGATCGACGCGCGATCTTTTGAACACGCTCGACCGGATTGCGAAGACCGGAGCCGGTTTCCGTTCCCTCGCCGACGCATGGGCGGACACGACGACGGCGCACGGTCGCTTGATGCTCACCGTCTTGGGCGGTTTGGCCGAGTTCGAGCGCGACTTGATCTGCGCACGCACGGGCGAAGGCAGGGCGCGCGCCAAGGCGAAGGGCGTGAAAATGGGCAGGCCGCCGAAGCTCACCCCGCACCAAAAGAAGGAAGCGATCAAGCGCCGCGACCACGGTGAGGAAACGCTTGCCGAAATCGGGCGCCGCTATAACGCGAGCGGGTGGACGATTTCGAGACTGTCGCCATGAGCACCACACAGAAGGAGCGATTTTTTTATCACAGCTTTCCACGTCGAGGCAGAAATACTGGCGTGGAAATAGATAGAGGGTGTGAAATACTATCATTGATTTGCGACGCGGGCTTGTTGCTGCCTCCTGAAGTTGTGAAGTGGCAATATCCGCACGCTGATGGATCGCTCCCTAGAAAACAAGAATACATTCAACGACGCGTCTGCTTTACTGAATTGTCGCCGGGCGACCTGCATGAACATGCAGAGATATTTGGGCATTTCGCGCTAGAAATTGAAATCGGTGTTCTGAAGGGGATGGGAGCGCTTCCCGTTTTCTATATTCCGCAGGCGACTACAGCAGATGCATCAGAGATAAATTCGCTCGGTTCCATTCTTGTGATGCAGATGATCGACGCTATGGTCTTGGTGATGAGGTTGGCAGGGGTGAAGCAGAACCTCGACGATGCACCTGACGTGACGGAAGGTCGCTTCGACAATACGTTTGGCTTCGAGAAGCCCAAGACTTTTAGCCTCGACGTGCGGGAAACAAGGAATGCACTGGAGGCTTTTTGTTACGGTTTGACGCCGCCCGACATGCTAGAGCACGCGCTCACCGGCTTGCTGGGTTGTTTTTATCCGGCCGACGACCTTAGAGACAACAAAGTGCTTGCTTACTATCGGCAGCGGGAGTGGCGCATCTCGGGCAATTTTGCTGTTCGCGGCGAAAACGTGATGCGCCGCACTTCCGATCAGGTGATTGGGCGGCTTCTGGATATTGACGCTGATTTTTTCGGCCGAGATTTTCCTACGCCGTCAGGGGTCAAGCGTCTCGCGGAAGAAGCGTTTGTATATCCGGGGTTCGGCGGCAAGCGGGTTATCCAGATGGTGCGCCGAGTGATCGTTCCGCGCGAAGCACTAGCACTACTTTGGCAGATTTTTGATGGATTGGGGGTTTTTGGGATTCCCGAAACGGGCGATGCGTGATTCATGGGTGGTCGGCTTCACGGAGGGCCGACCATGGATCAGAACTGGAAGTCCGATC
>Ga0265316_10006208_pt1 | contig 11455 bp, 8 predicted proteins | sample 4522metaG_FD_202092 | JGI IMG/M metagenome (GOLD analysis project Ga0265316, IMG submission 202092) | Rhizosphere microbial communities from Carex aquatilis grown in University of Washington, Seatle, WA, United States - 4-5-22 metaG | ecosystem: Host-associated > Plants > Roots > Rhizosphere >...
CCGCATCAGCGAGATCGTAAGGGGGGGAGAGCCTGTGATCGGTGAAGAGATCGCCATACGGGGAGGGCGCATGTTCCTCCGGGATTACATTCCCATAGCCTCTGAAGGCACCATCTTCGGCCGGCTGTGGTACCACATTGACATCACTGATCGGAAGCGGGCGGAAGAGGCGCTGAAGGAGAGCGAGGACCGGATGCGCTTCGCGCTGGAGACCAGCAATACCGGTGCATGGGATCTTGACCTGACGAACCACACCGCCCATCGCTCACTGGACCATGACAGGATCTTCGGCTATGATCAACTCCTCCCGGCGTGGACTTATGAGATATTCCTCGATCATGTGCTGCCTGAGGACCGCACCATGGTGGATACACAGTTCCGCCAGGCCATTGAGACCGGCGGCGACTGGAATTTCGAATGCCGGATACGGCGTGCAGATGGCACAATCCGCTGGATCTGGGCAGCCGGCCGGCACCGCACAGGTGGTTCGGGCAACATCGGACAGATGGCGGGGATCGTCCAGGATATCACCGGGCGAAAACTGGCAGAGGAAGCACTGCTCAAGGCCCGCGATGAACTCGAGATCCGCGTCGAGGAACGCACCGCCGAACTGAAGGAGGCACTCGCATCCCTTGGTACCGAGCGGCACCGGCTCTACGACGTACTGGAAACCCTGCCGGTCTACGTCTGCCTGCTCGATGAAGACTACCGCATGCCGTTCGCCAACAAGTACTTCCGGGAAACGTTCACGGAACCGAAAGGGCGCCGGTGTTACGAGTTCCTGTTCGACCGCACAACACCCTGCGGGACCTGCGAGAGCTATACGGTCATGAAGACCCGTGCCCCCCACCACTGGTACTGGACCGGCCCGAACGGCAGAGATTACGATATCTATGACTTCCCCTTTACCGACACGGATGGGTCGTTCATGATCCTCGAGATGGGTATCGACATCACCGAGCAGAAGAAGGCCGAAGAGGCAGTTGAAAAAGCGAATGCGTACAACCGGAGCCTCATCGAGGCAAGCCTCGACCCCCTGGTCATGATCAGCCCGGAGGGGACGATCAGCGACGTCAATGAAGCGACGATCCGGGTCACCGGGTTCGCCCGGGAGGAACTGGTCGGGACCGATTTCTCGGACTATTTCACGGAGCCCGGGAAGGCAAAGGCAGGCTACGAGAAGGTGTTCCGTGACGGCTCGGTGACCGACTATGCCCTGGAGATCCGGCACAAGTATGGGAAGGTGACACCTGTCTTGTACAATGCGACGGTGTACCACGATGAAGCAGGGAGTGTTACCGGGGTCTTCGCCGCGGCGAGGGACATCACCGAGCGGAGGAAAGCAGAAGAGGCACTCATGAGCTCGTACGATCTCCTTGAGAAACGGGTGAGAGACAGGACCGTTGAGCTGGCGGAGGCAAATACGCAGCTCAGGACCGGGATCGAAGAACGCATGCGGGCGGAAGAGGCGCTCCGCGAAACCTCCGAGTACCTCGAGAAGCTCATCACCTTCGCGAACGCACCCATCATCGTCTGGGACCGGGAATTCCGGATCACCCGGTTCAATCATGCCGCGGAGCTTCTGACCGGGAGAACCGCGGGCGATATGATCGGCAGGCGGATCGAGGGTCTTTTCCCGACAAAGTACGTCCACTCGGTGATGGATCTTATCCGGCGCACGATGACCGGCGAACAGCTGAATGTCGTGGAGATCCCCGTCCTCCACCGGAGCGGTGACGTGCGGGTCGTCCTCTGGAACTCTGCGAGCCTGTACGGGCCGGATGGAAAGGCAATTGAATCGACGATTGCACAGGGGCAGGACATCACGGTGCGCAAGCGGGCGGAGGCGGAACTCCTGCGCAAGAACGAGGAGCTCGTGGCCCTCAACGAGGAACTCACGGCAACCCAGGAAGAACTGCAGCGGAACGTCGAAGAGTTGAACAAAAGCGAAGAGGCCCTGCGGCAGAACGAGGCGGAGCTCAGGGAAGCACTCGGGGAGAAGGAGGTGCTCCTCGCCGAAATCCATCACCGGGTCAAGAACAACCTGACCGCGTTCATATCCCTCCTCAGCCTCGAAGGATCGTACGAAGAATCGCCGGCGGGCCTTGCTCTCAAGAAGGATCTCCAGAACCGGGCGCGGAGCATGGCACTCATCCACGAGACCCTGTACCGGACCGGGAAGTATTCCAGTGTCGAGATGGGCATGTACCTCTCGACCCTGGTCGAACAGATTGCGGGGAGTTATAATCCGGAACGCCCTGTCGTTATCCAGGGAAGTGGCGACGGCATCTCGCTCGACCTCGCCCGGGCTACCCCCTGCGGGCTCATCGTGAACGAGCTGGTCACCAACTCCTTCAAGTACGCCTTCCCGGCCACCTTCGACTGCGAGACGACCCACGGCGCTCCCTGCACGATCGCGGTCGGCATCGCACGGGACGGGGACACGTACGTGATGACCATCCGGGACAACGGCATCGGGCTGCCCGCGGGCTTCGATGCCCGGAACGCACGATCCCTCGGCCTGAAACTGGTGAATTTCCTCGCCAGACACCAGCTCCGGGCAACCGTGGATGTCCGATCCGACCAGGGCACGGAATTTGAATTCCGGTTTCCCATAAACCCTCAGCATAAGAGAGAACCATGAATGCACGAATTTTGATTGTTGAAGACGAGGGGCTCATCGCGCTCCATATTGAAGAGATGCTTGCCCATGCGGGATTCGAAGTCGCGGAGCTCTTTCCCTGCGGCGAGGATGCACTCGCATACCTCGCCTCCTCACCGCCTCCGGACGTCATCCTCATGGATATCGGGCTTGCCGGTCCCCTCAACGGGATCCAGACCGCTCGGCATATACGGGAGAAGATCGATATCCCGGTGATTTTCCTCACCGCCTACAATGACCGGTACCATCTTTCCGAAGCCGCGGAAGTCTCGCAGTACGGGTATCTTCCAAAGCCGTTCACGGCAAAGGACCTCGTTGCCGCGGTGGAAGCCGCACTTTTACGGACACGGTCACCGCCCGACCGGGGGAAATGACCGTTCCGTCGTCCTGTTCGTTTTTGTGAACCCCCTGACGCTATTACGACGTTACATGAATGCGGAGAGGGCAATCCCGGCCGCATACAGCACCATCGCCACGTGGAAGCACGGGAGCACCCGGAGCGCTGCATCCGGTGCTGTCTCTTCCGACCGGTGCTTCAGGATTATGGCGTTCGCGTACAGCAGGAGGGCGAGCCCGGCAATGATCCCTGCACGGGCGACCCAGCCCAGTTTTGTCATAAAGAACAGGGCCGCCGCGATGTGGACCGCGGTGAACCCGGCGATCCAGAAGGCGGCTCCCGGCTCGCCGAAAAGGACCGGGATCGTCTTCATCCCTCTCGCACGGTCGTTGGCGATGTCGATGATATCGTTTGCGCCAAGATAAGCGAGGGCAAACGGGTAGAAGAAGACAAAGTAAAGGAGTGCGGTCGTATCCGGGCTGCCGGCACAGAGGTAACCGGCGACCGGGAAGAGGGCGAAGTCGAGCCGCCCGATGATCTGGGCAAAGGGGTATTTCTGCTGCCGCTTCTCCTCCTGGTAGAAGATTTCGAGCGCGTAACAGAAGACCATAAGGAGGAGGACATAAATCGAGTTCGGGGAGGGGAGGAGCAGCACGAGCCCTGCCGTCAGCACGGCGAGCCCGATGAAGAGCCCGGCCGCGAGACGGGGGGAGATGAGTCCCGCCGGGATCGGGCGGGTGCCGTACAGCCGCCAGTATCTCGTCAGCCTCCCGGTCTCCACGTCCTTCCTGTCAAATTCGCGGTCTATGTAATCGTTCAGGACGAACCCGGCCTCGAACCCGAAGAATCCGATCAGCGCAACGAGGGCAAGGCCGGCCCAGGTAAACCCCCCGTAGGTGGCCGTGGCGAGGAGGTACCCGGAGCAGAAGAGGAGCGGCCAGGCAAAGAAAAACTGGAGCCGGGTAAGATCGATCCAGGCCCGGAGGGTCTCGTTCATCAGGATGAGGTTGGCGCTGCAGCCTTTTAATCTTTTATCGGGGGAAAGGGCAGCCGGCGGTCATGAGCTGCGCCATAACGCTCCCTTATCTCCCCTGCCGTCCAAGAGGTAGAGATGGATTCCTTCATTATCCGGCAGGAACTCCCGGAAGATGCCTCCGCCATATCCGAGGTCCTCCTCCAGGCATTTGCGCAGGATGGGGAATCGCGGCTCGTGAATGCCCTGAGGGACGATGGCAACATCAACCCGGAGCTCTCCCTTGTTGCCGTGCACGACGACAGGATTATCGGGCATATCCTGTTCTGCCCGATTTCCATCGTCTCCGGCACGGTTGAGACGGCGGCGCTGGCGCTTGCCCCGCTCGGGGTCCATCAGGACTACCAGTGCATGGGTATCGGCGCCGCTCTCATCGAGACAGGGCTCGAGGAGTGCCGGCGCCTCGGCCACCGCATCGTGATCGTGGTCGGTCACCCCGGTTACTATCCCCGCTTTGGTTTCACCGTGGCCAAGGATTCCCGGATCACGGCACCCTTCCCCTGCCCGGACGAGGCATTCATGGCGCTGCCCTTAAAACCCGGTGCACTCGACGGCATTGGCGGCATGGTCCGGTACCCGGTGGCATTTGATACCGTCGGGGCCCACACCTCGTAACCATTACCTGTCGGTATCTTCTCCCTTTTTCCCGACAGTCGCGAGGTAGATCAGGAACTGGTTCACCCCGTCGATACCGAGGAGCCCGTTCATTGCATCATCATCGAACGCCGCGATCGCACAGACCCCGCACCCCACGGCCCCGGCCCCGAGGTACAGGTTCTGGCAGACATGGCCGGCATCGAGATGGAGATCGCGGTACCCCCGCTCGCCGTACCGCCATGTCATCCGGTACGGCACCGCGGTCCAGAGGAAAACCGCCCCGCTCCGGAGGATGAACTGCTGGTCGAAGCAGGCACCCGTGACCCGGTGGGCAATGGTCGGATCGGTATCTGTCTGCTGGAGCCGGTGCGTAAGCGCGAGGTACCGGTACAGCCCCGGCGCAAGCCCCTCCACGTCGTTGACCAGCAGGAACGTCTCGAACGCATGGCGGGCTCCGGCAGAGGGGACCGTGCGGAACGTGGCCTGCGAGCCGTGAACCTGCCTCACTCCCTGGGTACACCAGAGAAGGAACGTGAGCTCGTCAAGCGTCATCGGTTCGTGCACGTAATTCCGGATGCTCCGGCGCCGTTCGATGGCGGTCTTGAGATCGGCGGAGGGAATAACCAGGGATGCCGGCGTCGGGAGATCGATGACCGGTCTCTCCGGGTCCGCCGGTTGCTCTAACGGTGGCTGGGGCAGTCCCTTCTGCTGGTCGCTCCTGCCGATGAATCGGTATTTGGTCTTCTCCATGAACTCCTGCCCGGCACCTGGGGTACCGGGTGCTGCTGCGGGTCTCACATGCATCTCCTCTCAGACTCCCTATGCCCCGCCCGGCATGTCAGCATATCGGTGCAGGCATCCGGACCGTACAGCCTTATACCCTCAATCCGCGAAGCTGAGTATACGACATGGCGACCGGTTCCCCACCTCCTGCTGACGACCTGATCGGCTACCTGCGGACCTTCACGCCACCCTCGGGTCTTCCGGTCATCACGGAGAAGGTGACCGTTGAGGGCCGGGAGGTCACCAGATATACCGGGGAGTTCTGGACCTCCCGCCAGCGGCAGGGTGGATCGATCCACGAGATCTCGTACCGTGCGTGTTTCAAACCGCAGCTCCCCCGTTTCTTCATCCAAATCCTGACCCGGAAAGGCGATACGGTCTACGATCCTTTCAGCGGCCGGGGGACGACCGTTCTCGAGGCCGGGCTCCTCGGGCGGAGCGTGATAGCGAACGACGCAAATCCGTTGTCGAGGATCATGACCGAACCGCGGTTCTTTCCCCCGGACATCGCTGCCCTGGAGAAACGGCTCCTCTCGATCCCCCTCAGGGAAGGCAAAGCGGACCTCGACCTCTCGATGTTCTACCATCCCGATACCGAGAAGGAGATCATCGCGTTGCGGGAATACCTCATCTCCCGGAAGACTGCACACCGGGACGACATGATCGACCGCTGGATCGCGATGGTGGCGACCAACCGGCTGACCGGCCACTCGAAGGGTTTCTTCTCGGTCTACACCCTCCCGCCCAACCAGGCAGTCTCTCCCCGGAGCCAGCAGAGGATCAACCGGAAACGCAGCCAGGTGCCGGAGTACCGGGACACGCGCCGGATCATCATCAGCAAGACGAAAAGCCTGCTCCGTACCCTGTCTGACGAAGAGAAACGGAACCTTGCAAAGGCCGGCAGGAAGGCGATGCTCCTCTCGGGCGATGCGCAGACGACCCCGGAGATCCCGGACGGATCCGTGCAGCTGATCGTCACTTCGCCGCCCTTCCTCGACATCGTCCAGTACCGGGAGGACAACTGGCTCCGCTGCTGGTTTAACGGCCTCGACGAGAAGATGATTGGGAAGCGGATCACGATGGCGCGGACCGTGGACGAGTGGACCGCGGTCATGGGCCGGGTGTTCCATGAACTCTTCCGGGTAACAAAGCCGGGGGGATTTGTTGCATTCGAGGTGGGCGAGGTGCGCAAGCGGACGATCCGGCTGGAGGAGCACGTGGTCCCCCTTGGTCTCGATGCCGGTTTCACCTGCGAATGCATCCTGATCAACCAGCAGGTCTTCACAAAGACATCCAATATCTGGGGTGTGGACAACAATGCCTGCGGCACCAACACCAACCGGATCGTGGTGTTCAGGAAAGACTAAGATGCCGGCACCCGGGTGTCCCGTGCACCGGGATGCCCGGGCCGGACCGGCATATCGTGATGCCCGCTCCGGACGATCCTCCCGTTCGTTCCTGCCCATATTCCCCATCTGACGGCGTCCGGGTGACGGACCTGCCGAAGAACGCCTTAAGTATCACCACATCCAAGTGATATTCATGGTCACCCGTATCGTCCGGTATGCGCAGATCGTGGATATCCTGAGCAAGTATGGTTTAGGTATCGGGCTCGAGTCACTTTTCCCCGGGCGGGCACGGTTCAAGCTTCCCGGTTCCGGAAAATCGGCTGAGGCCTCCACCATTTATGAACGGATACGGCTCGCTCTCGAGGAGCTTGGCCCCACCTTCGTGAAGTTCGGGCAGATCATGAGTACGAGGACCGAGCTGCTGCCGCCGGAGATGATCGAGCAGCTCAAAAAACTGCAGGACCATGCCAAGCCCATCCCATTCTCAGAAGTCATGGCGGTGATCGAGGAGAACTGCCCCCACTGGGAAGACTGTTTCTGCGATATCGAGGAGACCCCCGTTGCATCCGCATCGATCGGGCAGGTGCACAGCGCCTACCTCAAGGACGGCACGAAAGTTGCCCTCAAGATCCAGCGCCCGGGCATCCCGGAACTCATCGAGACGGATATCCTCATTCTCCAGTCCATGGCGGAACGCATCGAGACGGTGTTCCCCGAGGCCCGGCTCTACAACCCGGTCGGGATGGTGGAAGACTTCGCCCACCAGATCGTCAAGGAGCTCGACTTCACGCGGGAAGCCCGGAATGCCGACCGCATGTCGCGCAACTTCCAGAACGTCCCTGGCATCCGGTTCCCGAAGATCTTCTGGGAGTACTCGACCCCCCACCTCCTTGTCATGGAGTTTGTCGAAGGGGTCAGGATTGACGATCCCGGTGCAATCGCGGACATGGGGATCGACCCGCATGTAATCGGGGTCCGGGGGTTCCATGCCTACCTGAAGATGATCTTCGAGGATGGGTTCTTCCACGGTGACCCGCACCCGGGGAACCTGCTCGTGACCAGGGAAGGCGATATCGTCTTCCTCGACTTCGGGATCGTCGGCATCCTCCGGCCCGAGAAACGCCAGAACTTCATCAACCTGCTCTTTGCGCTCTCCACGGATGACATCGAGCTGATGATCCGGTCGCTCGAGGGCTTCGGCATCGTGATCGCGGAGGAGGACCGCGAGGCGCTCCGCGATGACCTGTACATTATGATGCACGATTTCTCGGGCGGCGGGGAAGGTGTGTCCCAGCTGAACTTCCGGCTCGTTGTGACCGAGCTGACGGAATCGATGCGTCGCTACAAGCTCAAGGTCCCGATGAACCTGATGCTCCTCTTAAAAGTCTTCATGATGGTGCTCGACATCGGCGTACGGCTCGACCCGAAGTTCAACTTCGGCACGGAGATCACTCCCTACCTGACGAAACTCGCCGATACCAACACATTCTCCGCGGGCTACGTGAAGCGGGCGTCCATGGCGCTCCTTGAAGGGGCGGATGCGCTGCTCGACATGCCCCGCAACCTGAACCTGATGCTGCGCCGGCTCTCGACCGGGACGTTCAAGCTGGAGATCGTGGACACCGATATCCAGAAAGTGCAGATGTCGATTGACAAACTGGCCGACAAACTGATGATGGGCATGGTCGTGGCTGCGCTGGTCGTCGGATCGTCGCTCGTCCTCCAGGTCTCGTCCATTGCCCTGCCTAAGGAGATCTCCTGGCTCGCGATTGCCGGGTACACGGCGGCCGTGCTCTGCGGGTTCTACGCGATCTACCACGTGATCTTCCTGAAGTTCCGTATGGAGCGGTAGCGGAACGGGTACGGAATTAAAAAAAGGAAAAGTTCCCTGTTTTTTTATCCATGACTATGTGCCTGTTTTGAAAAAAAAGATCAGTTGAGAACCTGGATCTTCTCGATTGCGGAAGGTGCGGTTCGTGAGAAGGGGAGTGCCGCACCGACAATCGGTCGCAGTTCAATGCTTATTATATTGGTTTTTCTCAGTGCGGGGCTTATCTTGAACTTGATGGCCGCCTGTTTCAGCCCGACCAGTTCAGGAAGTGTTGCATCGCTGGCCGAGGGATCGGTGGCAATGTATTGTGTGGTTGAATAGGTTGATGCATCATATGCCAGCTGTGTTACCCCTGCAGTTCCCGGCTGGCTGACGGCAATGATCATTTTCGATAAATCTATCGGTGGTGATCCGGGGGCTAATCCGACATTGAACTGGATGATATCAATCTGTGTACTTGATGCAGATGCAATGCCGTACAATGATCCCACCATCTGGATGTTGGAGGACGCCTGTTCGACACCTTTATAGACGGTCTCCTGACTCTTCTGAGTTGTGAAGAATCCTGCGCCGAGAACTACATAGGAGAACACCGCTGCGACAACAACGAACGCGATGAGCACGATCGCTGCTTCGAGGCCGGTGAACGCACGGTCATTGAATGTATTCAGAACCATAACTCCACACTATTTTTTAGAGGATAGTGCTATTTCTTACTATCCCTCGTTCCCGAAGGTTTTTACCGGAAAAATTTCAATGCTGTTCTTCCGGAGATTAGCTGAAAAAAGAACAGGCTGCCGGATATCCGGGAGCGTGCAACCGATCGGTTCCTGAAATTTCGGGGACTCTACCGGGATCTTTTGGCGTTCATTTTCCGGACTTTATCAAGATGAACTCTCAACTGGCTGACAAGGCCTTCAAACCCGGATGATACCGCGATCTGATACGCTTCCTCCAGAAGGGGTAACGCTGCTGCAGGATCCCGCTGTTCGTACACAAATATGCCAGCCTGGTTTACCAGGGATATCACAATACCTTTTTTGTTCCCGATCTCCCGGCAGATCCGTTCCTTCTCTGTGTGGAGTTTCATGGCTCGGTCGAATTCCCCCCGGTCCCGGTGAATGACCGCCTGGTTACCCAGAGATCTCTGCAGACCGTCCCTGTTCCCGGTCTCGCGGCAGATCCGTTCTTCTTCTTTGTGGAGTTTCATGGCGAGGTCGGGTTCTCCCTGGTCCCGGAGGATGAGTGCCTGATTACCCAGGGATCTCTGCAGACCGTCTTGGTTTCCCGTCTTCCGGCAGATCCGTTCCTCCTCTTTATGGAATTTCATGGCGCGGTCGAGTTCTCCCCGGTCCCGATGGATGGCCGCTCTGTTACCGAGAGATCTCAGAAGTCCGTCTTTGTACCCGAGTTCTTCTATGGGTGGATCCTGCCCGCCGGGAATTACCCGTGCCTCTGTCCCTGATTCGGCCCGGCCAAGTACCGCAGCAGCCAGTTCCCCCTCAAGGTTTTTCCGGGTACTCTCAGTGACCCCCTGCTCTTGGAGGACCAGGTCCAGCGCGATTTTCTGTGCATTCAGTTCCCCGGAGAGCCTGGCATAGGCCGAGCGCAGCTCCTGGAGTTCCTTGTCCTTTGCACTCACGATCTCATGGAGGTTTTTTTCCGCTGCTATATTTGCATCCTCCAGCCGCTGGCGGAGCGTGCGCACATCCTCTTCATGCTGTCGGAGGGTCGTGTTCAGGCCCTGGATCTCGGACCCGAGTGACGTACTCTTTTGTCGCTCGGCGTCTAAAAAGCCGGTGAGTGCATCGAATTTCTCCTGCCGGGCCTTTCGATCCTCTTCCAGGTTCTCCTTTTCTGCGACAAATGCCGTCTCCCGGTCTGCCATCTCCTGCCGGAAAACCCCGAGCTGGTGCTCGGTTTCAGTCCGCCGCTGCTGTTCGGCAGTCAGGTCATTGGCAAGCTGAAGGTTCTCCCTTGCCAGTACTTCCTCTTTTTCCGTGATGTCGTGGAGCCTCTGCTGGAGGTCCTGCACGGACAGGTCCTGTTCCCGGGGCCCGGAACTGTCTTCCAGCTCGGCGGTCTCCGGGGCCTTCCCGTCAACAAGGGCCTTATTGATCTCTTCCAGCTCGATGACCCGGTCGATCAGCGTCCTGATGGTCTGCTCTCTCTCCCGGTTCAGCGCGTCAGCGTTGCCGTGCAGAGAATGGAGTTCACTGTTGTCGTGTTGAGTATGCTCATGGCTGACGGGAGATCTCGCATTGCTGATTTTTTTCATGAGTTCCCGGTAGATCCGTTCCTGTTCCTTGTGGAGTACCATGGCATCACTACAAAAAGATCGCCGATGCCTCAGGCCTTGGCATTGCATGCCCGGCATCTGCAGGTTTTTCCGGTGGATCATCGTCAGATTAGCCGGTGATGGTACTTAAAGTTTGGGCTGTACCGGGAATATCCTGAATCCTTGGTTGTTCCTTGGCCGGTCCGGGGAAAATTTTGAATTTCTCTCCAACGGGTTTTGGCATGGCCGCAAAAATTTCAGATCTGCCAGTCACGATAAAAAATTTCATGCCTGGAGATATGCTCTGCCTTCTGCGCTCCTTCCGCTTACTATCCCAACCGTCGTATCCCCCTTCTTCCGGAGGACCAGTACTAATCCGGGCCCGTAATAGCCCCGGTTTGCCAATCCGGCGATCCAGTTTATTTCTGTATGGGAAACGATGTCCACGCCGATACAAAAGTCCTTGGTAATGGCTTATTTCTCGGAAAAAAAGTAATTCCAGTGGATTTGCCCCTGCAAAATAGCGGCCTTCCAGCGACCCCTTTTTTCCGGCCACAGGTTAGACCCTGCCAGCGAAGGGAGCCC
>Ga0265316_10006209_pt1 | contig 11453 bp, 8 predicted proteins | sample 4522metaG_FD_202092 | JGI IMG/M metagenome (GOLD analysis project Ga0265316, IMG submission 202092) | Rhizosphere microbial communities from Carex aquatilis grown in University of Washington, Seatle, WA, United States - 4-5-22 metaG | ecosystem: Host-associated > Plants > Roots > Rhizosphere >...
GCGGGGTGAGCCTTCTCGGCACGAGCATGGCTCTTCTCGGCGCGCTCCTCGTCGGCGCGGCGTTCGCCGCTGAGAATGGGGCCGTTGCGTTCTTCCCCTCTGGATTCCTCTCACTCGCGCTGTTCATCACGATCGCGGGCTTTCTCGGATCCTTGATCGACAGCGTCCTCGGCGCAACGGTCCAGGCACAGTACGCCTCCCCGGCCCTCACGGTTTCACCGGGGGGTGAAGGGCTTTCGGTGACCGAGCGCGCATCGAGGCCGGATGGAACGCGCAATGCGCTTGTCCGCGGCCTGTCGTTCATCACCAATGACGTGGTCAATCTTGCAAGTTGCGCCCTCGTGACGGGGGCCGCCGTTTTCGTGTGGCCTCTTGTCAAAGGATGATGCGACCCCCGTATCGGGCCGGCGCGGTGTCATAGCACGCGAGCGGGCAACCCGGAGCCTCGGAGCCTGCCGGCGATCTCCTCCATGCGATCCCGGGTTGGAGAAGCGAGACCCGCCAGCCGATACTCCCGACCGAATCGTTGATATTTGGTCTCGCCGAGGGAGTGATAGGGGAGAAGAACCACGCCAGTGATTCCGTTGAAACGTGAGAGAAACCGAGCTGATTCCTCGATGTTTCCCTTCTCGTCGTTGATGCCCGGAATCACGGGGATGCGGATTTCGATGGGGATGCCCGTTTCATCGATGCGCGCGAGGTTTTCCCGATTGAGATCGTTCGAAACGCCGGTGAACGTACGGTGGGCCTCGGAATCTGAGACCTTGTAATCGAAGAGAACAAGATCGACAAACGGGAAGATCCGGACAAAATCCTCCCACGGAGAGCTCGCGTCCTTCCAAAACGAGCGCCTCCGCGAAACTATAGCTCTTTCCCCCCCCGCGAGGCTACAATCACGGACATGCCGCATATCGGCCGACGAGCTCGGATGCTCATTGCCACTGCCGTTTTCGCCATTTGGCTCGCGGCTCTCGTATGGTCCATCATAGCGGTCTTTCGCGCCGTGCAGACCGGCACGGAAACACAGCTCTCTGCCCAGCAGACCACCGTCGCGGTGGAAGCGGCGCGCAGCATCGAGGACCACTTCAGATCCCTCGAGGCGAATCTCTTCGTCTTGGCCGGCGACCCCCACATTGTTTTTCTGGACTCTGAAGGTCGGGACACGATGCAACGCGCGTTCGGTCTTTCAAGCGGTGAGTATCAATCGGTGACCCGCATGGACGCGACGGGAAAGATCCTCTACACATATCCAATCGTTTCCTCGATCGGAGCCGACATGCGCGATCAGGCGCACATCCAACGCCTTTTGGCGACTCACGCGCCGGTCTTGAGCGAGGTGTTCACAGCGGTGCAGGGATACCGTTCCCTCGCTCTTCACGTCCCTGTGTTCAAGGACGGCAGCTTCGATGGAAGCGTGGGAGTGCTGATCCCCTTCGATTACATTGCCGAGCATTTTCTGGCCCTTTTGCCCATCAGCCGATCGGGCTACGCGTGGGTCGTGAGCAACGAAGGGGTTGAGCTTTTCGGCCCCATCCCCGGCTACATCGGCCGTTCGATTGCCCGGTCGCCGACTCTCTCGGAGGGAGAACAGTCACTGGTGCGCGCCATGATGTCCGGCCGCTCCGGCTTCGCGGCCTTCGCCAGCGACCATGCGGTAAGCCGCGCCGGCGTGGCCCATGCCAGCTACATGCCGATACACATCATCGACACTTCTTGGTCCATTGCCGTCGAGGCCCCCGAGAACGAGATGCTCGCGCTCATGAAGGGATTTCTCGGGACAGGAATACCGGCCGTGTTCATACTGATTCTGGGCATCGGCGCCGTGCTTTTCATGCTGTTCAAGAACGCTCTGAGCCGTCGCGAGCAGCGTTCCAAGGAGATCGCCGAGGCGCGCTACCGTTCGCTGGTCGAGCAACTGCCCGGTATCAACTACACCGTCAAAGTCGGCGGGCCGCCCGGGAGCGGTACCACGTACATCAGCCCTCAGGTCCAGACGATCCTGGGCTTCTCCCCTGAGGAGTGGCTGGCCGACAAGGAGCTCTGGATGCGGCAGCTCCACCCCGACGACAAGAAGCGCGTGATTGCCCAGGTGATGCAGGAAAACCTGGAAGGTGTTCCCCTCGATCTGGAGTATCGCGTCTTGACGAAAACCGGGGAGATCCGCTGGCTGCACAATCGGCGCGCATACACGAGGGACGCGTCAGGCCGGATAATCGGTCTCACGGGCGTCATGCTGGATATCACGGAGAAGAAGAACGCCCTGGAGGCGTTGCGGGCGAGCGAAGAAAGCTATCATACCCTCATCGAAACAACCCCGTTGGCGGTGGTGGTGTGCGACATGACGGGTACAATCGTCATATGCAATCTCCAGGCTCTTTCTCTCGGCGGGATCGCTCGCAAGGAAGACCTGATCGGCACGAGCATCTTCTCCGGTGTATTCGCCGCGGACAAGGGACGGGCGGAAGAAGATTTGCGGAAGATCCGCGAAACGGGGAGCGTGCGCAATGTTCGCTACACCTTGATACGGAATGGCGGCACGGCCTACGAGGCGGAGCTGAATGCGTCGCTCGTGGTCGACGAACAGGGAAGGCCGCGCTACGCCATTATGGTGATTCAGGACGTGACGGAACGCCTGGCCGCCGAGCACGCGCTGCATGACCGGGAAGAGAAGCTGCGCCAGGCACAAAAGCTGGAAGCCATCGGCAGGCTGGCCGGGGGAGTGGCGCATGACTTCAACAACATGCTCACGGTCATTCGCGGATACGCGGATTCACTCGTGGACGCCCCCGATCTGTCCGTGAGCGTTCGTCAGGATATTCAGGAAATACTTTCTGCCTCGTTGCGGGCGCAAGCTCTGACGGATCAGTTGCTCGCGTACAGCCGCAAACAGATGCGCTCGCCCCAGATGTTGGACATCGGATCCCTGGTCACGCGCATGGAGCTCATGCTCGGACGGCTGATCGGAGAGAACATCGCCCTGCGGGTCTCCCTCGCTCCCGCCCTGCCTTCCGTGCTCGCCGATCCAGGCCAGATCGAGCAGGTGATCATGAATCTCGCGCTGAACGCGCGCGATGCCATGCCCGAGGGCGGCATCCTCTCCATTGCCGCGCGCGCACTGACCCTGGAGGCACCGGATATCGTGCGTCCGCTCGTCCCGGCCGGTCGCTACCTGGTTCTCTCCATCAAGGACAGCGGGATCGGGATGGACGCGGAGGTTCTTTCGCATATCTTCGAGCCGTTTTTCACCACGAAGGAAATGGGGAAAGGCACCGGTCTGGGTCTTTCCACCGTCTACGGAATCGTCAAACAGAGCGGCGGATTTGTTTTTGCCGATAGCGCCATGGACCGCGGCACGCTTTTCGAGATTTTTCTGCCCGCCACTGACGAAAAGCCGAAGAGCGTCACTCTCGTCCCTGCAGCCAAGGCGCCTCCCATGGACTCAGGCCGCATCCTCCTCGTAGAGGATGAGGACACCGTTCGCACCCTCGCACGGACCATCCTGACCCGGTCAGGATATACGGTGCTCGAGGCGCGCAATGGGCGGGAAGCCCTCGCCACGTGCATCGCGCTCGGGGGCACCCTGGATCTTCTGGTCACGGATGTAGTTATGCCGGATATGGGAGGCATCGAGCTCGGCAGACAGATCGGGAAGCTGTTCCCGGTCTTGCGCGTTCTCTACATGTCGGGGTACACCGACGACGAACCCGGCTTGCTCGTGCTCTTAGAGAGAGGATCTCCCTTTCTCCGTAAGCCCTTCAATGCCACCGAGCTTAGCATGAAGGTGCGCGAAGTTCTCGCCGGAGGTGTTCTGGGCCCACAGGGACTTGAACCCCGGACCAACGGATTATGAGTCCGTCGCTCTAACCAACTGAGCTATGGGCCCCATTGGGGCGCGCAGCTTTTTGCCTGCGTGTATGGCCGGGCGCCCCGATCGGGGGCGCCCCCCCGGACTTCTACCCTACAGAAATACGCGCCAATGTCAAGAATAGGCAGCAACAGCCCGTCCACTTCGTTGACAGAGCGGGCGCCCGCCGCCTATTCTATGGATCGCGCCGGCGTGATGAAATGGCAGACATGCCAGACTCAAAATCTGGTGAGTGGCAACGCTCGTGTCGGTTCAAGTCCGACCGCCGGCAAATAACTCTCTATTAGAGCGCTAGTTGAGTCCCGAACGAACTGTAGCTTTGGTTGGTGATTCGGGGCGTGAGGTCAACTCCATGTTAGGCCTACCCAGGGTCAATAGGCGAAGTCGCTGAAGCGAAAGCTGCGTTCGAAGAGCAAGGAGATTTCCATGAGTGATACAATTGTCGTCATCGGGGCGGGATCGATTGGCCAAGCGATTGCTCGCCGAGTAAGCGCTGGCAAACATGTTCTGCTGGCGGATTTGCGGACGGAGAATGCGGATTCGGCCGCAAGAGTTCTAAGCGACGCGGGTTTCGTGGTGAGCACTAGCATCGTCGATGTCTCCTCACGTAAGTCGGTGCAGGCGCTCGTTGAAGCAGCCAGTGCGCTTGGCCCCATAACGGGCGTTATCCATGCGGCCGGTGTTTCCCCCACCCAGGCTACGCCAGCCGCGATCCTGAAGGTCGATCTGTATGGTACGGCGGTTGTACTAGAGGAATTTGGCACCGCAATCGCACGCGGCGGATCCGGCGTTGTCATTTCTTCGCAATCTGGGCATCGCCTCAAGGCGCTAACGCCAGAGCAAGACAAAGCACTGGCGACCACGCCCGTGAATGAGTTGCTGTCTCTTCCGATGCTGCAGCCGGATCAAGTGAAGGATCCGCTCTATGCCTACCAGCTTTCCAAGCGTGGCAATTCGCTAAGAGTGATGGCCGAAGCGGTCCGCTGGGGAAAGCGGGGGGCACGGGTTAACGCTATAAGCCCGGGCATTATCTTCACACCTCTGGCAAAGGACGAGCTGACTGGTCCGCGAGGAGAAGGATATCGTCGAATGATCGAGTTGTGTGCGGCCGGGCGTGGCGGGACCCCGGATGAAGTGGGAACAGTCGGGGCTCTTCTAATGGGGCCAGACGGCATGTTTATTACAGGTAGCGATTTCTTAATGGATGGTGGAGTCACTGCGGCTTACTGGTATGGCGAACTTGCACCGAAGTGAGTGAATCTCCGAGGGGAACGGGATACTCAGAGTGGGCGGCACCAAATGTCTCGGAAACTGCTATGGTAGGCCTAACAAATCGCTGGAGCACACCGCCATAACGACGATTGGTCAGTGGCAGATGCGTCTGTCCCCAGTACTGGCATCTGGATGGTGATTCGGGGCGTGTGCTTAACATGTCTACTAGAACTCACGTTCACATTTCCGAGCCCATACTGACGAGTTGTGTGCATTTTCCATGTGAGGCTACAGATCGAAAACTATCAAGTAAACAGCCTAACCTCCAGTTTGCCTTCGACGCCCAAATAATCGTGTCCAAAAGGACGCCTTACTGGGTTTGACAGATAATGTGCTTGGCACCGAAACAGCAACCATAGAATGCCATACAGATGTTCTGATCGACTCTGACTTGATACGTTTCCTCTTTGCGCCCTGTTTCTTTTTCGCATTCGTTGATTTCGCTTTTCCTGGAGCTTTCTTTGAACTTTTTAGATGCTTCTGAACGTCGGCCTGCGAGAAGACTCTTTTGTTACCAACCTTTTTCCCAAGGTTCTGCCTCGATGCGTACACACGAAGAGTCGAAATTGAGAGGTTGGTCAGCTTTGACAATTCCTCTATAGTTAACCTCATTCAGATGCCTCCATCGAAGTGATAATCAACCCGACTGCAATGATATTGTAGCCTGCCATACCCTCTTGGATTACCGGTCCCAATTCTCATTATGTCAATGTCGTGGACCTGAGCAGCCTTGGCACAGAAGGCCGCCCGGCAGTATTCTAGTTTATTCTGACAAATTGCCGCCTAGCAATCTAGATCGATTTCTTGGTCCACCTATATTCATCATATGCGACTTCAAGACATCGTCGGTAGATTTCCTTGGTTCTGAGAAAGCTATATTTCTCTTCTTCAATCCTCTGTTCGTAGGCCTTGTCAGCAAGAACATTCTTGAGAATTGGCAGTACTTTGCTTGAGGCTATCTGCTTAAGTAGTTCTCGAAAATCCGCCTCCTTTGCCAAGGTATTGCCGTATCTGTCGAGGTAATCGTCTATCTTTGAATCGTTAAGCAGACCCTGAATTAGCAATGCCCAAACTAAGTTGCGAGCTTTGCCAATCGCGTAGGCAAGTTTCTTAGGTGCCCTCTCGTCAAGCCGTTGCATCGGACTATTCAAAACCAGACCCACTTTATAGATCACGATGATCTTGCGAGAATCCGCTTTGAGGTAGCTTTCTTTGAAGGTGTCTGAGTAGTACTTGGCATTCTCGAATAGATCGGTCAACCGTGACATCCGATCCACTTCGCCCTGCAGTGCGCAAAATGTCTGAGCCAGTGGTTTGATTCTCACGTCTCTTGGATCTTCGATGCCCATTTCAGTCAATTCCGCGTCGGAATAGTTGCTGAACGCATTCTCCTGCCGAGAATAGAATACGCTAGCCTCTTCCTTTAGCTTGTCTTGGAGGTCGCACTGAATGCGATCATTCGCCCTAAGGTTCCAAGGATCCACTGGATTTTGTCGGTTATTGCAAATCGTCACATTGGCAACAAAATCGCTCTGAGGATCAGACACGACGATTTTCGCCAACACTTCAATCGCAAGCAGCCGCTTTTCATTCTGCTTGAGTACAGGCGATCCTTCATTGTCCTTGAGGAATTTCGCCAGGCTGGTCAGCGTTTGCGCCCCGTTCAATAACCTTGGAACTCTGATAGTCGCTTTGCCGTCCTGGAAATCGATGTGCTCGACGGCAAGGGTTATGCCGTTGTGATTGAAAGCAAATACTCCTGGTGTCTCTTTTTGCTTAAGGACGATTTCGGTCAAGGCCTCGCGTATCTTTCGATTCGGTGGGTTGTTGGCATTTAGTCCCGCCCTGATATTTCTGTCGAAGAAGCGTTGGCCGAGACCTTGTAGAATTTTGTAGAGATCCATAAGCGGAACGAATCCTACGAAGAGGGTAATTCTTTTATCTTCATTTTCGTCAGTGACTACGGCTGAAACCTTTTCCGAGAAATTTATTGTAAAGATGTCAGCTGAAGGAGGCGGGGGAGGAGAGCGTATGTCAGACACGAACTCTGGAATAAGTTCCACTTGCCTGTCTTTGAACACCTTGTCTAGCAGGTACTTCTTGTTCTGGAGGTTCTCGAGCCGATCGGCAAGGCCGGAGCTGTTATCCGCCGCGGTAAGGTCTCCCTTGAAAATGAACTGAATATAGACCCGATCAATCAGCGCTTGATTCTCTTTGAGATCTGCCTTCAGGTACCGCAGATACTCATTTGCTTCGGCATCCTGAAGCGGGTTCCCGAAGATCCGTTCCATGCCGTCTTTGGCAAGCCTCTCGAGCGACTCCTTGAATAGATTGTGATTCGTCGACCACTTGAACTGCAGTAGATAGAGATTGTGAGCCTCGCGATCTATAAAATACGCGTCAAGACCGTAGTCGTTGCCACCGAACGCGACTTGGTGTGCTACTTCTGAAGGGTCGCAGTGAAACTTCTTTCTGAGATACACCAGTGCGAAATAGTCTTCCTTTCGCCCACCATGTCGGTCTGAGTAATCGCTGTACATCTGGTCCAATTCTTGTTGTTCTCGTTTGGTGATTGCCATTTTTTCATGCTCCCCATCTCGACCCTATCACCATACCTGAAGATCTTGCAAGAGAGGCTTCACTAAGTGACTAAGATGGCAATTCGCTTGCCCGGCAGAGCGTTTCTTCATTCGAGAGACTCGGACCACTACTTCCTATCTTGTCACAAGGAGGTCCCAATTCATGTCCAACAGACAAATCACCGCAGCACCAGCCCAGGCCCCAGAAATCACGAGAGAAAAAATCATCGAATACCTCGACGCCTTCGGTCTTTCCAAGGAACTCTCAGAAAACGAGAAGACCCAGTTCGTCGAGATCGCCTGCGAGTTCAGGCTCAATCCCTTCAAGCGCGAAATCTACTGTGTCGCTTATGGCCAGGGAGAGTACCGCAAGCTCTCGATCATCACGGGCTACGAAGTCTACGTAAAACGTGCTGAGCGGTCAGGAAAGCTGAACGGCTGGAAGGCCTGGACGGAAGGTTCAGGAGAAGACTTGAAAGCGGTCGTGGAGATCCACCGCAAGGACTGGGACAAACCTTTCGTTCATGAGGTCTACTGGAAAGAATCTTCCCAGAAGAAGAAGGATGGAACCCTTACCGCATTCTGGGTGAAGCAACCTAGATTTCAGCTCAAGAAGGTTGCCATCTCACAAGGCTTCCGAATGTGCTTCCCTGACGAGCTTGGCGGCATCCCCTACGACGCAAACGAGCTCCCAGAGGAAATGGTGCCCTCAGACTCGATCCGCAACGTGACTCCAGCCGCAGGGCAGGAAGACCGGAAAGGCTCATCCCAAGCCTCGACCCTGCGCCCTCCTATCAGAACAAGCCGCTCCCCTTCAGCAGCGGCACCAAGCGGCTCCGAGAATGCAGGAGTGAAATCCCCTGTTGGAAACGGGGGTAAGACCAGTCCCGAACTCGCTGCATCCAGAACTGCCGAAGGCGACCTGGAGCGAAACTCTTTGCTTGAGCAGATCAATCGGATCATCTCGACCAACTCCATCTCATTTCCCGCAGCCCATATCCGATGGGTCCAATCCCAGCTCAGAGGGAATCCCTCACTACAGCGCCTGAAAGAAATCTTCACGCACCTCGCGAACGCACTCGCAGAAGAGAAGCCTCCCGAGCAGCCCGCCCCTGTCGCAGTCACTCCAGAGGGTACCGAAGACGAGCAAGAGCTTTTCTGAGCAAGGAGGCCAATATGGAACCGAACGCAGTGCTTGAATCCGAACCACTCGATCTCATCCTCTTCCCTGAGCCCGAGACTCCAGGGAAAGAACCCTTCAAGGTGGACTCCCTGGACAAGGCCAACTGGACAGCGGCCAGGATCCTACAGTCAGAGGAACGAATCCAGAAGCGCCTATCCATCGCCACTGAGTACAAAAACCGCATCGACGAGTGGCTTACCCACTCGAACAAGGAGGATCAGGAATCGGTGGAGTTCCTCTCCTCTCTTCTTCGTCCCTTCGTGGAGGATGAAGTGGCAAAGCAACGAAGCAAGACCGTCCGTCTTCTTGGCGCAAACGCAAGTCTTCGGAAGAGTCCCGAAAAGATCAACATCACAACTCCAGATATGGCCCTCAACTTCTGCGAGCTTCATCACCCCGAGGCGGTCATCGTGACGAAGGAACTGTCCAAGAGCGAGCTGAAAAAGCTCTTCGAGAAGGGAGAGCTTATCCCGGGTGTCTTCTTGGACGGCAGTTCGACGAACCTCTATCTGAAGCCAGCGGACTAGCAGATCCATCATCCATAACCGACACGCAGGCTCGATCGATCGTTCATCGATACGTGCCTGCCGCTGGCACACTCGTCATCTATCATTCTGACCACCGCATGGGAGCTTCATGAACAACGAAAAGAAACCCACACTTTCCAAGTCTCGATTCCTGGCAGGCCTCCAATGCCCGAAACGCTTGTACCTCGAGAGTCATCAAAGGAGCCTCGCCACGCCACCCTCAGCGTTTCAAAAGCGCATCTTCGATAACGGCCATACGGTTGGAGAGCTTGCGCGTACTTGGTTCCCTGAAGGCAAGCTGATCGAGGCGACCTTCTCTGAGACCGACCGAGCACTTGAAGAGACGAGGAAAGCGATCCAGGAAGGGGTCAGCACACTGTTCGAGGCTGCCTTCTTTGCACGTGCCACCTTCATTCGAGCCGATGTCCTGACAAGGGAGGAAGACTCTTCCTGGACAATCATCGAGGTTAAGTCCACGACCACGGTTCAAGACATCCACGTCATCGATCTTGGCGTACAACGCTATGTCACAGAGCAGTCCGGATTGGCAGTCAAAGCCACTCGCCTCATGCACCTGAACCGTGAGTGCAGATTCCCTGACCTCTCGAATCTCTTCACGCAAACGGATGTCACCGAAAAGGTCAAAGACAAGACAGCAGAAATCGCATCCACCATAGACTCTTACCTGGGCATCCTCTCATCGAAGGCCGTTCCAAAAACCCCTATAGGGCCCCACTGCTTCCACCCCTATCTCTGCCCATTCAAAGACCATTGCTGGAAGGGAGTGAAGGAGCCTTCGATCTTCAGCATCCCGAAACTCCACCCATCTCGCGCGCGAGAGCTTATAAGCAAGGGCATTCGCTCTATCTGCGAAATCCCTGCCAACTACCCACTCTCAGACACCCAAGGGAGGTTCGTCTCACTCGTCCAAGGCAAACAGTCCCGCATCTTATGGCCAGCAATAAAAGATCAACTCGCACAACTAGTGCTCCCGCTCTATTTTCTAGATCTCCAGACCCAAATGGACACCATCCCGCGGCTGAACGGCCTGCGACCATTTGACCAGTACCCCTATATGTTCAGCCTACACAAACTCGGCCCCGATAAACGTCTAGACCAAACAGGGTACGTCCATGCTGACGATTCGGATCCTCGTCCAGTGCTTGCCCAATCACTCTGCAACGAGATAGGACCAGACGGCACGATCATTGTCTTTCAAGGCTCACTGGAACGAAGAACACTCAAGAACCTGGCCTGGGACATAAGCCCCTTTAGACAGGAGCTACTTGCGATGGTTGACCACACTTTCGATCTGGCTTCGATATTTCGGGACTACTACTTCAATCCATGTCTAGTTGGCTCACCGTCTCTCAAAGATGTCGCTTCGGCCCTCCTCAAAGATTTGCCTACAGGGCACATATCTATCAAGGATCAGGACGAGGCCCGCCTCGCATGGATGGCCATGATCTCGACCGAATCAGAGGAAGAGAAGCCATCTCTCATGAAGGCACTGAATAACTTCGGCTTTGGCAACAGCTTCGCGATGATGCTCATTTACACCCACCTCGTTAAGGGTTCCGCACAAGCTGAGGATTTTCGACCCGTGCCAGGAAACGGCACAGGCAGGTGATATTATCAAAAACAGACAACAGTCGCCGCGCAGAGCGAAGTGTTCATTCGCTTAAAGCGTAAGTATTATATAGCGTAGCCAGTAATGTATTTCCCTATTCGAGGAGGTTCTATGCAAAATAGCGTTCTCTTCCTGCCATAAAACCGGTTGCAGTCGGATTCTCCAAAATATCCAGGCCATCAAACTGCAACCTCACTGTAATCTTCTGCATGATAGATGTCCATTTTCTAATAGGAGGTTCTTATGAAGAAACTACGTCCGTTCTTTATTCTCACCGTCTTAGTGCTTGCTCTATCTGCCTGTGGCAATTCGCAATTTATCGAAGGCACATTTGTTTCGCAAGATAGTCTAATCAGCGAAATCCAATTCAAGAATGGAGAGGTTTCCATGGTGGTAT
>Ga0265316_10006211_pt1 | contig 11453 bp, 11 predicted proteins | sample 4522metaG_FD_202092 | JGI IMG/M metagenome (GOLD analysis project Ga0265316, IMG submission 202092) | Rhizosphere microbial communities from Carex aquatilis grown in University of Washington, Seatle, WA, United States - 4-5-22 metaG | ecosystem: Host-associated > Plants > Roots > Rhizosphere >...
AATTTATTTATTTAAACATAATAAAATGATCTAAATATCTGCGATGCATGTTTTTGGTACAAACGCTGACAAACAATTATTATAATATATGTATGTTTTATATCAGATATTAAAATATAGCTTTTGTACGAATTAATGCTGAAAATGTTACTTCTCGCTCTCTGTATAAGTAAAATTGAAGTAATAATCCAGAAAATGCTAATGCATAGAGCACATAGCAAATAAATCATATACTTGCTTTACCCTGAACTCTGAACTTCTAAACGTTGAAAGGTGATGTTGAACTCTGACTGAAGCTAGAACACTAATCTTCCTGCACCATTACCAATTTCCGGTTGATAGAAATCAGGCACCAGGCCGGTTTTTTTCTGATATATTGCCGACAGAGCAGTCATAAATTTTGCAGAATCGGTTTTTTTGACAATACTGATAGTACATCCGCCAAATCCGGCTCCGGTCATACGTGTACCGATTACACCAGCAAGCTTTCTACCCTCGTAGACAAGTGTGTCGAGTTCGACACCGGTAACTTCATAATCATCTTTAAGTGAGTCGTGGGATTGGTTCATCAACTCTCCGAAACGTATTATATTATTCTGCTTTAATACACTCACAGCTTCGATAACTCTTCCATTCTCACTGATAACGTGTTTTGCTCTTTTCCTGATAACCGGATCTTTGATATATTTTTCCAAAATATTGATTTCTCCGGTATTTAATTCGCTTAAGTTCCGTATAGGCTTATATAATTGAAGTAATTCAACAGCTTTATCACATTCGCTCCGTCTTTCGTTATATTTTGAATCGGTAAGTCCTCTTCTTTTATTGGTATTTGTAATTATCAGGGAACAATCAGTCAGTATCAAAGGAACGTTTTCATAAAACAGTGTATCGCAATTCAGAAAAATTGCATGATCTTTTTTACCGAAACCGACGGCAAACTGATCCATTATTCCACAGTTCATTCCAACGAATTCATTTTCAGCTTTCTGGCTCATTTTCACCAGATCAAGAGTACTAAAAGCTGCATCAAAGAAATCATTCAGGGCAACAGCCGTTACCATCTCAATAGAAGCTGAAGAGGAGAGACCTGCTCCGTTTGGGACATCACCATAGTAAAGAAATTCCAGTCCGGATAATTTAATTCCTTTCTTAATGAATTCGTTGATCACCCCGAGAGGATAGTTTATCCATTTCTTTCCGGTATTTATGAAAAGCCCTTTGAGTTCGGCTTCTGAATCGTCATTGAAATTTAAAGTACTGAATTTTAGAGTATTCCCTTTTATTTTTCTGATTAAAAGATATGTTCCATAATTTAAGGCACAGGGAAAAACAAAACCGCCATTATAATCTGTATGTTCACCGATAAGATTAACTCTTCCAGGCGAGAAAAAAAGAACAGGTTTATCGTTCCTGTTCCCATACTTTTCATAGAACTTTTCAGTAAAATTTTTAGTGTTCATTATTAAACTTTTAATTTTTTCTCAATTTCGTTAATCTGGTTTCTGAAATGTTTATCAGTGTCAATTAGATTATTTACGGTCTTGCAAGCATGTAGAACTGTTGCATGGTCCTTTCCTCCGATATGTGACCCTATGCTGGCGAGAGATGCCTTAGTAAGGCTTTTCGAAAAATACATTGATACCTGTCGTGCCTGTACAATTTCTCTTTTTCTTGTCTTCCCCTGAATCAGATCAATCGGGATCTTATAATAATCGCAAACAATTTTCTGAATATATTCAATAGTTATTTCACGTTTTGAGGTGCTTATAAGCTTTTCAACCATAAGCCTTGCCAGATCAAGAGTAATTTCCTTCCTGTTAAGCGTTGATTGAGCATAGAGAGATATCAATACTGCTTCAAGTTCACGTATATTATTTGAAATGTTAACAGCCAGAAATTCGAAGATCTCTTCGGGTAACTCTATTCCATCATTATATGCTTTTTTCTTTAGAATAGCCAGACGAGTCTCATAGTCAGGCCTCTGAAGATCAGCCTGAAGTCCCCATTTAAATCTAGAAAGCAGTCTCTGCTCCATTCCCTGAAGTTCAACAGGAGGTCTGTCTGATGTCAGGATCAGCTGTTTGCCCGATTGATGAAGGTGGTTGAAGATATGGAAGAAGGTATCCTGTGTTTTTTCTTTTCCTGCAAATTCATGTACATCGTCCAGTATAAGGACATCAATCATCTGGTAGAAATGAAGGAAATCGTTTTTATTATTATTTCTGACGGATTCAACAAACTGGGTCTGGAACTTATTGGCATTTACATATAGCACAGTTTTGTCAGGATGTTTTTCTTTTACAAGAATACCGATTGCCTGAACCAGGTGGGTCTTCCCCAGACCGGAATCACCATACACCATCAGAGGATTGAATGCGGTTCCACCCGGATTATTGCCAACAGCTATACCAGCTGATCTTGCCAGCCTGTTACATTCTCCTTCAATATAATTGCTGAAATTGTAATCAGGATTAAGCTTAGGGTCAAAATGTACTTTTTTTATGCCGGGAATTACAAATGGATTTTTTATTGAAGGTTGAGTAACATCGAAGGGGACTTGGACCGGTTTATTATTGAGATCTGTTTTATTTCTTGAAGGATATCTAACAGTATAGGGTTTGCCATCGGAAAAATTTGCGTTCTCCATAACGACATTGTATTCAAGCTTGGCGTCAGCACCGATCTCACGTCTCAGAGTCTTCCTGAGAATATCAATGTACTGCTCTTCAAGATATTCATAAAAAAATGGACTTGGCACTTGAATAGTCAGAACATTGTTCTCAAGTTTTAAAGGAATTATCGGTTCAAACCAGGTCTTGTAACTGATGGATGGAATTATGTCCCTGATTATTTGCAGACAGTTATTCCAAACGTCATTATGTGACTTATTCATGTAGGTTGGTTTTTAAAAATTTCAAGGTCAGAATCAAACCGATTCATGTAGCAATATTTGTAAAAAAAAAACTAATAAAAAAAATTTTTTTTACTTGACTTTCTCGAAAAAAGTATATGTTTTTAACCATCAGCAACTTATAAATGAAATTATTTTTAATTTGTTTAAAACATTGATTATCAATTCTATATTGTTATTTGTGCTAGTTTGTATGTGTAATACAATTCATTATGAATTCTTACTCAAAATTCAACCTGATATAAATAAAATGCGGACTATTTTGCCCTTGATTATAATTGATTTTTTAAGATCAAGATTATCTGAATTTTATACTAATTTTATTTAGACGGTGCACTTTTTTTACCAAAGACTGAAAAATGTACATATCTCTTTGGATTGGCCTTCATATCCTTCAAAAGTACATTTAAACTCTCAAGACTATTGGTCAGATTAGTATAGAGTGTATCATTTGTGAGAAACTGACCCGCGCTGCCTTTTCCTTTGTTCAGATTATCCATAAGTGAAGCTGCTTTTTCAAGACTCGTTTTCAGGTTTGAAACTGAAGCGGAAATATTCGAAGCTGCGAGAGTATCGGTAATTGATTCAAGATTACTGAATGTTTTGGTCATCTTTCCGGAATTATCCGAAAGCATTTTGGTAAAATTATTAATATTATCTAGGGTGGCCGCAAGCTCCTTTCCCTTTGATCCGATTGCTTTGTCGAGGCTCGCTGTTGTATTGTTCAGGTGTGTAAAAGTTTCTCTGAGCTCCTTTTTAAACTCAGGATTCATTATATCATCTACTGAACTAATTACCGAATCGATAACAACAATCAGATTTGAAATCTTTTCCTTTACAGGAAGGATTTCTGTATCTATCTTATCCATAAGAGATTCAGCAAGTCTTCCGGGAATGGTATCTCCTTCAGAATAAGTCCCTGGCCCTTTTCCATATACAAATTGCACTTTCATTCCACCCAGTAGAGAGATTGGGACTATTTCCGCAACGGTATTTTTAGGGAGTTTAAAATTCTTTTTTACTGAGAATACAACCAGAAGTTTACCACTTTTTGCATCTATAAAATCTAAGGATCTTACTACACCAACTTTATATCCGTTGATTTCAACCGGACTGGATTCAGCAAGCCCGCCTACCTTATCATAAACTGTATAGTAAATTGCTGTGCTTTTTAAAAAATCTTTTCCCTTAAGAAAATTAAAGAGCCATACAAAAACCACAATAGTCAGTAAAGCAGTTGCTCCGACTTTAACTTCATTTGAAATCTTCTTCATCAATTAGTTTTTTTGTGTTTTCTTTTTTTGTTCCAAAGCTTGTTGTAAAGGTAATATTTTGTTGTCTTTTACAGCTATCACAAAAGCATCAGGATAAATCGTATCAATCTTTTTTCTATAATCAACAGCTTCAGAATAATCTGGAAAATTTCCTGCAGCATATTTGAACCGATTCTGTGTAATTATTTCTGTTACATCACTCAATCCTTTGAAATTCTCGGGTTTAATTTCAGTTTTTGAAACGGAAGTTGTAACCTGAACCATAAATGATATTTCACCTGTTTGTGTACTTATTCTGGTCAGAGTGTCATTTTTCTGATCTGAATTTTGATTCTTTTCCCAGGATACACCGCTCTTGCTGTCAATCTCATTCAGATAATCTCTGCAGGCTCTGAATATTGAAGAAGCTAAATAATCCTGCCCCTCTTTTGAGGTTAGGTACTTCTCTTCATCGGGATTTGTAATAAAACCGGTTTCAACAAGTACACTTGGCATCTTGGTATTATATAGAACCCAGAATCCGGCCTGTTTGACATCACGGTCATTTCGGTTGACCCTTTCCCTGAATTGTCTTTGGATTTTGGTAGCCAGATCAGTGCTTTGTTCCTGAAAAACTTTCTGTGTGAGTGAGAACATAATGTATGATTCCGATGATTTGGGATCAAATCCTTCATATTTTGTTGAATGGTCATCCTCGCGAAGCATAACAGCATTCTCGTTCATAGCAACCTCAAGATTCGCCTGATCTTTCGCTTGACCCATGATATATGTTTCTGCACCTTTCACATTTTTTGAACTGGCCCAGTTGGCGTGAATGGAAATGAACAAATCTGCATTAGCTTTATTTGCAATTTTAGGCCTGTCTCTAAGATCAACTGTCGAATCGTCTTTCCTGGTATAAATAACTGTTACATTCTTGATATTCTGTTGAATATATTCACCTGTTTTAAGAGCAATTGCCAAGGTAATATCTTTCTCACGGCTTCTGGAACCAAGCGCCCCAGGATCTTTTCCTCCATGTCCGGCATCAATCACTATCACCCTGTATTTCTCATTTTTAATTCCGTTAGCAGAGGATGGTATAGTTGACGCGGTAATAAAAAGAAAAAACAATACTGCTATATATATATTAATGGTATGATGTTTGCCGTTTTTAATTCCTGTACTCATTTTTCGTTAATGTTTTTTAATTAGTTTTGCGCAGGCATGCCGGTATCACACAAAAACTATACAAAAATAGCATTTAAGTTGTATTTTTTTAAAGAAAAGCGGTTAGTTATATTGTTCCTTTTATTGGTCCAATCTTTTTCTCTGTTCTCTCAGGAAGGCAAAACGGTTATGGATACATTGATAATAAAGAGGGATTCCATAACAACCGACACGGCTAAATTGAAGCTTCGTAAGACAGCATCAGGTGCGATAGATTCAAAGATTACTTACAAGGCTGTGGATTTAATTAAAAGAGATATAATTAACAAGAGATTTATTCTTACCAAGAATGCCGTTATCAACTATGGAGACCTCGAAATCAAAGCCGATTCTATTGTAATCAATATGAATACGAATCTTTTATTTGCGATAGGAAGGAGGGATAGTACAGGGAAAGTTGTTGGAAAACCGGCTTTTAAACAGGGAAACAATCAGTTTGAATCAGATGAGCTCACTTACAATTTCAAAACCAGAAAGGCTCTGATTAAGAATATTATAACAAAACAGGATGCAGGACTCTTGCATAGTGCTTTTACCAAGCTGCTTGAAGATGGTACATCCAATATATCAAGGAGCACCTATTCAACATGCGATGCTGACACGCCTCATTTTTACATAAATCTTCCCAAAGCAAGGGTGTATCCGGGGAAAAAAATTATATCTGGTCCGGGCAATCTTGTACTTGAAGGAATACCATTGCCTCTGGCAATTCCTTTTGGCTTTTTTCCAATCCAGACAAAAAGAGCGGCATCGGGGTTAATTATTCCCCGTTATGGAGAGGAACGTGTACGCGGTTTTGCTCTCACAGATGGCGGATACTACTTTGCGATAAGCGATTATTTTGATCTTACGTTGAAGGGAAGCCTTTGGGCGAATGGCTCCTGGTTAGGAAATGTGATGACTGATTATAAAAGGCTATATAAATATAGTGGTAGCTTTTCGTTTAGTTATGCGGATAATGTTTCGGGTCATCAGGGACTTCAGGATTACCATAAAATCCCTAATTACAGTTTAGGATGGACCTTTACACAGGATGCAAAAGCCTCTCCCGGATCAAGATTTTCTGCAAGTGTAAATATGAGTTCCAGCGGTTATGATCAAAGCAATAGTTATAATGTTAACGATCATGTTACAACAACAAGGCAGTCAAGTATAAGTTATAGTAAGTCGTGGGACGGAACCCCGTTCAACTTTTCGATAAGTGCAAATCATAGTCAGAATGTCGCCGACAAATCGATTAGTCTCGATCTGCCCCAGGCCAGCTTTAATATGGGAAGGATTTATCCTTTTAAATCGAAGAATAGTTCCGGAACATCAAAATGGTGGGAAGAAATTCAACTATCGTATACTGCCTCAATGGATAATAAGATATCAACAAAAGACTCCCTGCTGTTTACATCTGCAGTATGGAAGAATATGAGGAACGGATTTAAGCAGGATATCCCATTAAGCCTGCAGATCCGTCCTTTTAAAAATTTTTCGATCTCTCCGTCACTAACCTATTCCGGTGTACTGTATACTCAAAAGATAATAAAAACATTTGACCCTTATTATTATATTCCTGCCCTGAATAAAACTCAGCCAACAGTCGTTAATGATACTTTACATGGATTTTTTTATGGACAGGCAGTAAACCCCACAATAAGTGCAAGTTTTAACCCTCAGCTGTTCGGTTTATATGATTTTACAGAAAAAAGTCCTAATTCAAGAATTCAGCAAATCCGTCATGTGATCAAACCTTCAGTAGGCTTTAGTTTTACTCCTTCTTTCGCAGGACTCAGTTCTAAAATGTACAGACAGGTACAAGTTGATACTTTCCCGGATCATATATCAAATTATTCTGTTTTTGATGGGAATTTATATGGAACACCTTCATTATCAAGCAAAAGTGGTAATATTACTTTTAGTCTGGTTAATATTCTGGAAGCGAAGGTCCTAGCAAGAAATGATACAACAGGAAAACCAAAAAAAATAAAACTGATCGATAATTTCAGTATAACTACGGCCTACAACATTTTTGCCGATTCAATGAGATGGGCTCCTGTTCAAATGCAGGCGAGGACCACTCTTATGAATAATATAAATATTTCTGCAAGCAGTAGTTTTTCGCTTTATGGAACTAACAGCAAAGGCGTTCCAATCGGTATATTCCTGTTTGCCCAGGATCACAGACTTATGCGGCTCACAAATTTCTCCACGAGTGTTGATCTCAGCGTAAGCGACTTATTCAAGAAAAACAAAGATAAGACCACTTCAGGTTCAAATGCATCGCAAGCTGGTTATCAGGGAGTTCAGGGAAATATGGGAACGCCTGCCCCGGATGCGCAGAAACAACAGACTACAGGAGCTGCAGGGCAAAAAGACGCATATGGTTATCCGGTCTTTAGTATGCCCTGGACATTAAATTTAAGTTACAGTCTTAATTATGTTCCTTCTATTATAAAAACGACAATCGATCAGACTCTATCGTTCCGGGGGAGCGTCACAGTCACTAAAAAGATGTCAGCTACATTCCAGAGCGGATATGATTTCAATGCCAAAAAGATAACTATGACAAATATTGGAATTACACGCGATCTGCATTGTTGGGATATGAGCCTTAACTGGGTACCCAATGGTACATTGCAAAGCTGGAACTTTTTGATAAGGGTGAAAGCTGCAGTACTTGGCGATCTGAAATACGAGAGAAGGAAAGATTTCCACGATAGTTATTAGAATAAATCAATTGCTTAAGCGAGTTGGAATTGCCATGACGTATGATTTAATCATAATGCATGATATAAAAAAATAGAGACAGGTTTCAGACCTGTCTCTACACATTATTTCATAAGGATATTTTATTCACCCTGGATCTCAAAATCCACCTCAACTTTCACATCCCTGTGCAGTTTTACGATGGCTTTGTAGTTACCGACTTCCTTGATCTGATCTTCGGGAAGAGTGATGTTTTTGCGATCAATATCAAATCCCTTTTCTTTAAGGGATTCAGCAATCTGGATTGTATTTACCGAACCAAAGATTTTACCGGAAGTACTTGTTTTTGCACCCACTATAATTTTTAATCCGGCCATTTTTCCTGCCATTTCCTGTGCGGCAATCTTTATCTTCTCTTCTTTGTGAGCGCGTTGCCTGAGGTTTTCAGTATGCATCTTTTTTGCCGATGGTGTCGCAGCTATCGCATAGCCTCTGGGGATCAGAAAATTTCTGCCATATCCTGCCTTAACATTTACTAAATCGTCCTTCTGTCCCAGCTTGTTGACGTCCTGTATTAAAATGATTTCCATATAGAGTCCTCCTTATTTTAATAGGTCAGTTACATAAGGAAGAAGAGCGATATGCCTTGCTCTTTTAACGGCTTTTGCCACTTTCCTCTGATATTTAAGTGAAGTACCTGTAATTCTGCGAGGCAGAATTTTACCCTGGTCATTCAGAAACTTTTTAAGGAATTCCGGATCTTTATAATCTATATAACGGATCCTGTTTTTCTTAAACCTGCAGTATTTCTTTTTCTTGATCTCAACGGTTGGTGGAGTCAAATATCTGATTTCCGATTCGTTCTGTGCCATATTTTATTCCTCCTTCGATTTACCTGATTCTTTTTGTTTCCTCTTCTTCTCTGCATATTCGACGGCAAATTTTTCCATCCTGAAAGTTAAAAACCTGATTATCCTCTCATCTCTGCGATATTGGACTTCAAGTTTTTCGATTAGATCGCCTGTGCCTTTAAATTCAACCAGGTAATAAAATCCTGTAGACTTTTTCTGGATTGGATAGGCCAGTTTCTTTAGACCCCAGTTCTCTTCATGAACGATCTCACCGCTATTGTCGGTAATGACCTTCTTGAATTTTTGTACCGCTTCCTTCATCTGGTTCTCAGATAAAACGGGAGTTGCAATGAAAACGGTTTCGTACTGATTCAACATAGTAATTAATTGTTTATTAAATATAATGATTTTGGCTCGCAAAAGTACAACTATTTTACTTTATTCAAAAATATATCCCGGAAAAATTATATTAGATCAAATTTATCTATTATTATGATTTTAAGAACTGTCACAGAGGGAGACGGAGAAGCACAGAGGACCACAGAGACAAATTTTTCTCCGTGTAACTCTGTGAAACCTCTGTGCAACTCTGTGTAAGTTCTTAATTTTATTTTTTCACTTTTCGCGTTACTATTTGTATTTTGCATTTATAAAGATGCCTTTTTAACTATATTTGTGTTCAGGAATTATTAAATTCGTCGACTGTTATTCTATGGAAAACTTCATTGTTTCAGCAAGGAAATACCGGCCTGCCAGCTTTGATATGGTAATTGGTCAGGATTCTATTACAAATACGCTGAAAAGTGCTATTAAAAACAACCACCTTGCACAGGCTTACCTATTTTGCGGACCGCGAGGAGTGGGAAAAACAACTTGCGCAAGGATCTTTGCCAAAACAATCAACTGCAGTAACCTGGGAGATAATCTTGAAGCATGCGATGAATGTGAATCATGCCTGTCATTCAATTCTTTGAGGTCATTTAATATCCATGAACTTGATGCTGCATCAAATAATAAAGTTGAAGATATCCGATCACTTAACGACCAGGTAAGGATTCCTCCACAGATCGGAAAGTACAGTATCTATATAATTGATGAAGTTCATATGTTATCTTCATCGGCATTCAATGCTTTCCTGAAAACCCTTGAAGAACCTCCTTCTCATGCCATATTTATTTTAGCCACTACAGAAAAACACAAAATAATCCCAACTATTCTCTCCCGATGTCAGATATTCGATTTTAACAGGATCAGAATTGAAGATATTGTTGGCCGCCTCATGTATGTAGCTAAAAATGAAGGCATAACAGCAGCAGAAGAAGCGCTCCATATAATTGCTCAGAAAGCCGACGGAGCTTTACGCGATGCTTTATCTATTTTTGATCAGATTGTAAGTCTGAGTGGAAAAACAATCAACTATAAAGATGTCATCGATAATCTCAATGTTCTTGATTATGAGTACTATTTTAAAACAGTCGATGCTGCTTTGATTGGTGATGTATCCTCAGTATTACTGACCTTTAATGAAGTTCTGGAGAAAGGATTTGACGGGCATAACTTTATATCCGGACTTAACAGTCATCTCCGCGATCTCCTGGTTAGTAAAGATGAGTCAACTCTGCGGCTTCTGGAAGCGACACCCGCTATTAAAAAAAGATATCTTGAGCAAACCGGTAATTGCCCTGTAGCTTTTCTTTTCAAGGCTCTGGAGATTGGGAATAATTGTGATCTTAATTATAAAAGTACCAAGAATCCAAGATTGCATATAGAGCTTTCGCTCATCAGGTTGTGCAGGTTAATGCATGAAGATGATGAGGATTTGGAAAAAAAAAAGTCTGATCCGGGTCAATTGAAAAAGCAGGAGGAAGATCTTCCGCTTCCTTCAAAATCGGAAATATTACGGCAAGAGGTTCATCTTTCTGAAAAAGCGGTTATTAATCGGGAAATAACCTCCGGAAGTCACGATCCTGTTATTGAGAAGCCATCAAAAACATTCTCAATAAAGGAGATCATTTCTGAAGATATTGAAAAGGGAAATAAGAAGAATGAGAATTTGGTTCTAAATGACCCTGAAGCTCATCTTCAACCTAAGGAAGAATTCACTCCACAGGCTTTTGACGTTGCATGGCAGGAATTTACAGATAAGCTTAAAGGAGATGGTACACGAATCGTCAGTATGTTTAAATCTATCAGACCTGAAGTGGAAAACGAGCAGACAATAAAAATCCATTTGAATAATGCGGCACAAAAAGATACATTCATTTTAAATTACAAACCAAAACTTATTAGTTTTCTGGAGAATAAGTTCATTCTTTCGGATATAGATATTGAAACGACAGTGGACCTGACCGAATCTAGTGAAATTTTGTATTCTGATGATCAGAAGTTTAATTATCTCACTAACAAATATCCAATTCTGAAGGATATGAAGAAAACATTCAATCTTGATATTACATAGGATGATGCTTGAAAATCAAATGAGTATTATACATAGACTTTTTTCTCTCATGG
>Ga0265316_10006213_pt1 | contig 11452 bp, 9 predicted proteins | sample 4522metaG_FD_202092 | JGI IMG/M metagenome (GOLD analysis project Ga0265316, IMG submission 202092) | Rhizosphere microbial communities from Carex aquatilis grown in University of Washington, Seatle, WA, United States - 4-5-22 metaG | ecosystem: Host-associated > Plants > Roots > Rhizosphere >...
CGCCAACGGCGTGCCGTTCACGCACCGCGGCCACAGCCGCTTCCCGCGAGATCGGCCGGAACTGCGGCGCGGCAGCCAGCGGCACCACCAGCACCTTGTCCTCGTCCAGGTGCGGATAAACCTTCAGGATGGAGTTGCGCGCCACGTGCGTCCCGGTCAGGATCCTGGCCGCCTGCCGCACCGTGCGCCCCACCGTGAGCCTCAACTGCAGGGCGCGGCTGCGGGTAAAGTATTCCGGGTGCTCCAGGTAGCTCACGTCGTGCACAGTGGCGACCACCGGAACCGGGCAGCCGACTGGCGCGGTGTACTGCACGTGGAGCAGGTCCGGGCGGTCCAGTTGAACCCGCCTCGCGAGGTCGAACCCCAGCCGCAGGAATGGGTTAGCAGACACGGGCCGGATCTGAATGCCGTCCGGGATGGAGCCACAGGCAGCCGTGACAGAGACGTACGCCAGGACCTCGCGATCCTGTTTCCGGGCGGCAAATGCGTTCAAAAGGCTGCGAACGTAAACTTCATTCCCCGTCAGGTGCCTGCCGATGGCGTGAGCATCGATAGCGATGCGCATTAGATTGTCCTAGTATAACTAACGACCGTTGCCTCGGGAAACTTTATAGTTCCAATTTCTTCCACGCGGCTTCCCAGGTGAACTCCTTATCCAGCAATAACCTGGCTGCGTGAGCCAAATTCCGCCGCAGCTCCGGGTTTTCCAGGAGAGCCGACACGGCCGCCGCAAAAGCCGGCCCGCCATCGGCCAACAGCAGGTGCTCGCCATCGCAGGCGGGCAGACCCTCCGCCCCGATGGTGGTGGAAACCAGCGGCAACCCGGCGGCCCAAGCCTCCAGGATCTTGATCCTGGTGCCGCTGCCCGCGAGCAGCGGAACCACCCCCACCCGCGCCCGCGCCAATTCGCGAACGGCATCCTCCACCGGGCCGGTAACCTCGATTCTGGGGTCGCCGGAGGTAAAGCGGCTCACGGCTTCGGCATTCTTGCCTACCAGCCGCCAGACCAGCGAGGGCCAGCGCTCGCGCAGCCGCGGCCAGACCTCGGCGCGGAAGAACCGCACGGCGCTCAGGTTGGGGTGGTACTCCATGTTGCCGGAGAATACCACCACATTCTCATCCCCCTGCGCCGGCTGCGGCACTGCGGGAATGGCATTGGGATAGACGGCGACGCGCGCGGCCGGAGCGATGGCCCGCACCGCCGCGGCGTCGGCATCGGAAGCAGCCAGCACCAGGGAGAAGCGCGGCAGCCAGGTGCGCTCCAATTGGAGCGACGCCCGTCCGAAAAGGCGGTGCGCCACGGCCGTGGCCGCCCCGGCAACACCTTCCGCGGCGGCGCAGCGCGCGTGCAGCACGGATTCGATGTTGTGCAGATCCAGCACGGTCCGCTGGCAGGCGGGCGAGATCTGCTCCCAGTATGGAGCGCACCAGGAATGCTCGATGAGGCCGATTCCGTACTGCCGGCCGGCGATGGCTTCGGCCACTGCGCGCTCAAAGCCCGCAAAGCGATCGACCAGCGGAGGGACGCCGCGCAGCAGCCGCGCGGAGTTCCGGGCAGCCCGCGCCGCGCGCCCGCGGCCGGTGGCAGGCAAAGGGATAACCGACACCCGGCGCGCCAGCCCCGCCGGCAAGTGCTCGACCGGATCGGGAGCACCCGGCTGGCGGAACACGATGAGATCCACCGGGCGGGTCCGGGCCAGGTAGTGGACGAGCGAAGCCGTGCGCAGCGCGCCCCCGCCCACCAGCGGGTAGGGGGCCTCGGGAGCCAGAACGAGGGCGGGTTCAGGGGTCAAGGAGCCTCCGGGGGGTGGGGGAACCGATAATGCACTGGGACAATCTGCATTCTAGTCGAAACACCCCCTGGTCGGCGCGATCCGGCCGGCTACGGTTACCGGGAGGGGACTTCGAAAGGGCGCACCAACCTTGATGCCGTTCGCGGTTCGGACGACGGCGGCGATTGTCGACCGTGAGGACTGGGAACGCCTGCTCCGGGTTAGAATAGGAAGCGGCATGAAGTTCGTGGTCAGCATTTACCAAGACGAAGATGGGATGTACATCGCCGATTGCCCCTCGATCCCGGGCTGTGTCAGTCAGGGCCAGACAGAAGCCGAGGCTGAGGTGAACATCGCCGACGCAATCCGCGAATGCTTGGCGGTGCGGGCTGAACTCGGTATGCCCTTGACCGTGACCACACGGGAAGTAGAAGTGTCGGTCTAATGCCGGCCCTCCCCCTGTTTCGACCGCGCGACGTTGTTCGCGCGTTCGAGCGCTTGGGTTGGCAGGTCGCCAGGCAGCGAGGTAGCCATATCGTGCTGACGAAGCCGGGCGCTGTCGTGACACTCTCGGTTCCCGATCACCCGCAAGTCGCCCGTGGGACCTTGCGAACGCTAATAGCCAAGGCCGGCTTGACTGTTGAAGAGTTCCTGGCGGCCGCTCATTTAGGTTAGAGTTTCCGAGCGGCTTCCGAGTGGCGCGATACGTTCGGAACTCCAAAGGAGGGACCAGCGGGCCTAGCAGAGTTCCTCCCAGTCGTCGGGACTGATGTGGGCTTGGCCGAGAATGCTGCGTAACGTGCCGACAGGAGTTTCGACGACCGCCCCAAGTCGTCGCACAAGCTTGACATGGCTGCCTTTCTGGCTGGCTTCGATAAAGCCGGCCGCCTCAAGATGGCGCTTGATCTCGCGGAAGGGTTGGGGCTCAGGCCGCCCCAACCTCGACCTCGATCAGCGGACCTCGGGCGGCCGCGCAGCCTGCGCGGGTTCGAAACCAGCTCGGTCACTGGCGGCGCCAGGGAGGCCGATTGGCGCCCAGCACTCAGTTACCGGTCGAGAACGACCAAGTGATCCTGGGATCCGGGCAACTGAGCGATACGGATCGCATTGCGCCGTAGCACCTCGGCCGCAACGTCCGTTGGATAATCGCACGAACGAAGAATGACAACCTTGGCTCCCGGGATTTGGCTCAACAGACGTTCGAAATCGCTGTCAGTCGAGACCAGGATGAAGCCGTGAGCGGCGGCGTAGTCCAGAATCCTGCGATCGCCGGCACGAGCAAGCCCATTTCGAAGTGCACTTTCGGACTCGGGGAACCAGCCTCGGCGATTGGCTTTCGTCAAAGAGGAGCTTCATCCTCTGGAGACTTTGCTCCGCGCCGCCAACTCGGCGGCGTAAGCGTACACGGCAAGGAAATCGTCCGGCTCGAGCTGGGGGTAATCGGCCAGGATTTGCTGCTGTGACGCCCCGCTGGAGAGCCACTCCAGGATCTCTTGCACGGTGATCCGGTGACCGCGAATGCAGGGCTTTCCGAACCGCACGTCAGAATCGATCGTGATCCGCTCAAGAAGTGACTCATGGGCTGCCGGCATTTGTGTCCCGTCGATCCATTGTATACCGCTGATAACGTGATCGATCAAGGAGCGGTTTGGGCGCTTATTCGGCCAAGTGGTCGAAGCCGCCGTCCCAGAACCGGTAAGTTTCGAGACGAACGCGGGATGCCCTGAAATCAAGGCCTTTAGCGTCCCAGAAGTCAATCCCAAAATCGCGACCAAATGGCGGTCGTCGCAGCGCTCGGGTTGATGACGGCGTTGTCCCGAAATTCTGTCCCAACGCCAGGCATCATTTCGCTTCCCCCTCCGGACCCATCCGCTTCAACGAATCCACCTTGTCGATATGCCGCCGTCTCGGACTTCTGCCCCGCGCGGTCCCGGTAGGTTACAACCAAGCCTGGGGCCGAGGCAGGATCGCTTGGAGCCGCTATCGTCATCTCGGGCGGGGCTCGTCTCGACTCCTATGTCTGGGTCCGGCGGCGCCCGGTCGGCCTGCTTCCGCCTCGTCTGCGGAACGAGGGCGTCGTCCCCAGCGGGCCCGAGTACCGGCGCCGCACCCTTAGTTCCCAAATCTCCTCCGCGCTTCCTCATACACCTGTCGCGTCAGGCGGGCAGTGCGCTCCCAGGAGAACTCGCGCGCGCGGTCGAGCGATAGCTTGCTGCGCTCGGCAACCCAGTCCGGCCGCTCGATGGCCTGGCACATGGCGCGCGCCATGGCAGCGGCATCGTCGGCGTAGACGGCCGCGTCACCCGCGGCTTCGGCTACGGCGCTCGATGCAATCACCGGTGCGCCGCACTGCATGGCCTCTAGCACCGGCAGGCCGAAGCCTTCATACAGCGATGGGCATACCAGGGTCAGCGCCCCGGAATACAGCTCGGGGAGTTTCTCGTCGGGAACTTCGCCCATCAGGTGCAGGCCGGGTTCTTCCGCGATGGCCGGAGCATCGGCGCGCCGGCGGCCGGCCAGCACCAGGTCGACGGAGTGATGGCGCCGCACCTCGCGCCATGCTTCCACCAGCGCCAGCAGGTTCTTGCGCGGCTCCAAGGTGCCCACAAAAAGGAAGTAGGGCGCCGCCGGCTCCGACGTCTGCGCCGCCGTCTCGGGCCGCGGTTCGACCCTCCGAAGCCAAGGCGCGGGCGCTTCGGGAACGGCCACCACGCGGCCGGGATCCAGGCGAAAATACTCGATGGCCTGCTTGCGCACGGCGTCCCCCGGGGTCACGATCATGGTGGCGACTCCCAGGTCGAGCAGCACCGGCGTGCGGCGGCGCACGCGTTTGGCGCCATGGTGCCAGGCGCGATCCATCCAGGGGGAGAGATCGTGCAGCGTGAGCACGCTGGGACGGCGCGGAATGTAGGGGACGGCGAAATCCGGACCGTGCACCAGGTCCGCACGCAGGCGGTGCATCTCGCGATCCAGGCCCCAGATCCACCAGCGGCGCTCCACGGCGTTGCGCGGGCCGCCGCCGCGTTTGAGGTTGGGAGGACAACCGTCCGGCATGCGGAAGGGCTGGTCGGAAACCAGGTAGAACTCGTCATCGGGGAAGGAACGCGCGAGCGCCAGGCTCAGCTCGCTGGTGTAACGCGCCAGGCCACCGCTGGAGAGGCCCAGCGACGCGGCTTCAATAGCCACTCGCATGGAGGGAAGATGTCAGCTCACGGGCTGGCGGTTACCATAATTCTTGTCGTAGTAACTACGGTACTCCCCGCTGCGCACGCGCGCCACCCATGGCGAGTTGGCGCGGTACCAATCGATGGTCCGCGCCAGGCCGGTTTCGAAGTCCATGAGCGGCCGCCAGGCGGTTTCGGTCATCAGCTTCCGGCTGGAGAGGGCGTAGCGCCGGTCGTGCCCGGGGCGGTCGGTCACGTATTGAATCAGGCTCTCCGGCTTGCCGGTGAGGGCCAGCACCTGGTGTACCACGTCGAGGTTCGGGAGCGACCGGTTCCCGCCGATATTGTAGATTTCGCCGTCGCGGCCGCCGCGCAGCACGGCCAGGATGCCGCGGCAGTGGTCGTCCACATACAGCCAGTCGCGCACCTGCTGGCCGTCGCCATACACGGGTAATGGGCGGTCTTCCACGGCATTGGCGATCATCAGGGGAATCAGTTTCTCGGGAAACTGGTAAGGGCCGTAGTTATTAGACGCCCTGGTAATCACCACCGGCAACTTATAAGTGACGAAGTAAGAGCGCGCCAGCAGGTCCGAACCGGCCTTGGAAGCCGAGTAGGGGCTGCTGGGGTTCAGCGGATAAGTCTCGCCGGCTTCGAGCGGCGAGGCCAGGCTGCCATAGACTTCGTCCGTGGAGACATGCAGGAACCGTCCGATACGGTGCTTGCGGGCCGCATCCAGGAGAGTGAAGGTGCCGTGCAGGTTGGTCCGGATCACGGGCTCCGGCGAGAGGATGCTGCGGTCGACGTGCGATTCGGCGGCAAAATGCACGATGGCGTCCGGTTTCTCTTCGGCCAGCAAAGCATCCACCAGGGCCTGGTCGCAGATATCTCCCTCGGCGAAGCGATAGCGGGGGTGGGCCTCGACGGCCGTCAGGTTCTCCAGGTTTCCGGCGTAAGTCAACTTATCCAGGTTGACTACGCACATATCGGTCTCGCTCATCGCCATGCGGACGAACGCCGAGCCGATGAATCCGGCGCCCCCGGTAACAAGAAGTTTCACTTACTATCCGCCTTTAAACAGTTAGCCGCGCGGCTCTATTTCTTTTGCGTCTCCCAATCGTAATTGATGGACGCATCGTCGTAGGGCAGGCGCCCTTCGTCCTTGGGGTTGTAGAACTGGTCGGTCATGTAGACCAGCAACGCGTCCTGGTTTCCAATCACTTTGTAGCCATGCGCCACGCCCGGCGGGATCAGCACCTGCCAGGGCCGGATGGGGCCCAGGTACAGGGTGTTGCGCGCGCCGAAGGTGGGCGACCCCAGCCGCAGGTCCGCCAGCGCCACCTGGAAAAGCCCCATCACGGGCGTCCAGCAATCGAACTGGTGCAGGTGGTAATGAAACGCCTTAACGGTGCCGCGGTAGTTCATGGCCGCCGCGACCTGGCTGCGTTCCGGCGGGAAGGCGGCCGCCAACCCCTGCCCGATCCGCTGAACTTCCAGGAAGTATCCGCGGTCGTCGGGATGGACGGCGAACGGCTGCAAGCGCACGCCCTGGATCAGGTCGGGCGAGTCCACCCGGCCGATGACGGCGCCGATGCCTTTGGGACACTCGGGATATGCCAGGCGCAGATCGCCGGAGGATGCCAGCGGGCGCGCCGCCGCGTGCGGAGAAGTTTGGGCGGCCATCAGATTCGCACCGCGCCTTCCGCCACGCCGGCCGCCTCGTCTTGGGCACCGGCCGAGTGCGCCACCAGGTTGGCGGCGCGCAGCAGGGAATCGAACGTGCCGGCGTCGGTCCACCACCCCTCCAGGAACGAAAACGTCATATTCCCTTCGCGGATGTAAGCGTTGTTGACATCCGTGATCTCCAATTCGCCGCGGTGCGACGGCACCAGCGTGTGGATCTTGTCGAAGACGGTGGCATCGTACATATAGATGCCGGTGACAGCGTAGTTCGATTTGGGGCGGCTGGGCTTTTCCTCGATTCCCACCACCTTGCCGCCGGACACTTCGGCCACGCCGAAGCGTTCCGCGTCGGGCACCTCCTTGAGCAGGATGTGGGCGCCTTCGGCTTGCGCCTGAAACCGTTCGGCGGCTTCGCGGATGTCGCGCTCGATGATGTTGTCGCCCAGCACCACGCAGATTTTCTGCCCGTCGGCGAAATGCTGCGCCAGCGCCAGCGCGTCGGCGATTCCGCCCTCGCCTTCCTGGTAGGTGTAATTGATGTGTTTCAGCCCGAATTCCTTACCGTTGGCCAGCAACCGCAGGAAATCGCCCGAGTTCCTGCCCCCGGTGACGATCATGATGTCCCGGATACCGGCATCCACCAGCGTCTGAATGGGGTAGTAGATCATCGGCCGGTCGTAGATGGGCAGCAGGTGTTTGTTGGTAATTTTGGTCAACGGAAACAGTCTGCTCCCCGTCCCGCCCGCGAGTACGATACCTTTCATAACTTCTCATCATACAATACGCGTCCGGCGGCCCGGCAAAACGGGTAGAATACCCTTTTATGAAACACTACGACTGGAATGGGATCTCTCCCGAGCAGTTGAACCCGCTGGTTACGCGCAAGGCGATCCACAGCGGCAGCATGACCATCGCGCGGCTCCAACTGTTGCAGGGCGCGGTGGTTCCCGAGCACAGCCACCACCACGAACAGATCGCCACGGTGGAGCGGGGCGCGCTGCGGTTTTCGATTGACGGCGGCGAACTGGTGGTGCGCACGGGCGAGAGCCTGGTGATCCCGCCCCATGTGCCGCACGGCGTGGTGGCCCTGGAAGACACTACCGTAGTGGACGTATTTTCCCCCGCGCGCGAGGACTGGATCTCGGGCGACGACGCCTACCTGCGGCGGTGAGTACGGCAGACCTCCTGGTCTGTCTGGCGCACCGCTGGGACCCGCTCCGCGCCGCCCGCCGGGAAACCGCGAGCAGGCCGCCGCGGGCGCCGGACCTTGCCGCGCCACACGCCGACGGTTTCGCCCAGGAGCGGAAGGCCACGGGTACACCTGGCGTGTGGCGCGGCTAGTTGCTAGTGTGTCGTCCACGAAATAACCAGATCCTTGCAGCTCTTGTGGGGCGGACCCCCTGGTCTGCGACCGGCCCCCTGGCCGGCCTGTTCGCGACCAAGCAAGCTCAGCGCGTCATAATCGAGAAGGGCCGACGAGGGCGTCGGCCGCGGACCAGGGGGTCCGCCCCACAAAGGCGCCGAACGCCTGTACCGTTATTTCCTGGACACCAGCTTGCGCCCGGGGGCGGGGAGGCCGGAGCAAGCCCTCGCGGGCGCCGGACCCCGATGGTCCACCTTGCACAATTACCCGCGCGCGCAAGAATCCTATAAAGACTTTATAAAGGCGCCGCGTGGCGCCGGCCGCTTGCCGGTGCGGAAGGCGCGCCTGCTCCAAACGCGGAAGTGGCGGCAAATCAAGCGGATAATGGGTGCTCCGGCGCCGCCGTTCCCGGCCGATGTCGAAACAAAGTCCGATGCGCCTCATCGAAAATTTGTATTTGACCCACAGGCGTACTGTAGATAGACTCTGGTTTTGCCAGTGTAGATCGAAACGTCCGAATTGTCGGACGCCGAATTCCCAGGGAATCAGGTTCGAAAGGAAACCCATGAAGCTTTCCTCATCCGTGACACCTCGTCGGTGCGCGCAACCCGCTGACGGGCGCGCTTCCGCCCCGCTCGGCAGACGGGTTCCGATTGCGCTCTGCGTCCGTTCGGCCATGCTGGCGATCGTGTTCGCCGCAACCGCCGCCGCCGAAGTGGTCGGAGTGGATCTTGCCAAGCGATTGGACAACCTCGAGAAGGCTACCGCCGCCGCGCAAATGTCCGGCGACAACGCCTGGATGCTGACCAGCGCGGCACTGGTGCTGATGATGACCGGGCCCGGCCTGGCGCTGTTTTACTGCGGCCTGGTGCGCCGCAAGAATGTGCTCGGCACCATGATGCACAGCTTCGTCCTGATGGGCCTGGTGACCGTGATCTGGGCCGTGGTGGGTTACAGTCTGGCCTTTTCCGAGGGGACCCCGTTCGTGGGAGGTCTGCGATACCTGTTCCTGAATGGCGTGGGCGGCGCTCCCAACCCCGACTATGCGGCCACCATTCCGCAGCAGACCTTCATGGTCTACCAGTTGATGTTTGCCGTCATCACGCCGGCGTTGATCTCCGGCGCCTTCGCGGAGCGCATGAAATTCTCGGCCATGCTGCTGTTCATGACGCTGTGGACGTTGGTAGTGTACTTCCCCATGGCCCACATGGTGTGGGGCAAGGGTGGATTCCTGAACGGGACGCTGGGCGGCAGAATCCCCGCCTGGGACTTTGCGGGTGGCACGGTGGTGCACATCACCTCGGGCGTTTCGGCGCTGGTGTGTGCGTTGTACCTGGGCAAGCGGGTGGGCTTTCCAAACGAGTCCATGCGCCCCCACAGCGCGGTTTTGAGCGTGATCGGCGCCTGCCTGCTGTGGGTGGGATGGTTTGGCTTTAACGCCGGCAGCGCTCTCAGCGCCGGTTCGCTGGCTTCGAGCGCCTTCGTGGCGACGCATTTTGGGGCGGCCGCGGCGGCGCTCTCGTGGATGGTGATCGAGTGGAGGATGACCGGCAAGCCGAGCGTAGTCGGGGCCGTCTCGGGCGCCGTGGCGGGGCTGGTGGCCATTACGCCGGCATCGGGATTCGTCACGCCCATGCCCGCGCTCCTGATCGGCGCGGCCGCGGGAGTGGTGTGCTACCTGATGGTCAGCAAAGTGAAGAAGATGTTCGGCTACGACGACGCGCTCGACGCCTTCGGAGTCCACGGAGTAGGCGGTACCCTGGGCGCCTTACTGACCGGCGTGTTCGCCACCAAAGCGGTCAACGATCTGCGGGCGGGCAAGCCGATGGGGCTGGTGGATGGCGATGCCGGCCAAGTCCTGAACCAAGCTGTCGCGGTGGTGATTGCCGTGGTCCTGGCAGTCGTCGGGACGCTCATCATTCTGAAGGTCTGCGACCTCATCCTCGGCGTGCGCGTCGACAGGAATCAGGAGATCGAGGGTCTGGACCTGAGCATGCACGGAGAAGAGGGTTACAACTTCGAGTCGTAGCGCTTCGCTGGCCGGGCACTTCCGGTTCACGGCGGGCGTCTACTGTACGGGCGCCACCATGCGGTAGCCAGGGTGCGCGCCGGAAAATCAAGGGAGGTCCGCCAGCACCGAAGCCACGTCTCCGAACGGGTGACGTTCTCCGGTTGCGGGATGCTGCGCGGACCCGTGAGCGAGCGGTAGCACCGAATCCCGCGGTGGAACCTGGGTCGGCGACCGAGCGATGTCGCCCTTTCGCGGGCCGCCGCGTACGGAAGCCCGATCTTTCCGGCGCCTTCTGTTCCAGGCAATCGATCGGAGTGACGGGCACCGGCCAGGTTCTTTCGGATCGGACGCCGCTCGACCCGGCCGGGGTTGCCCTGCGTCTCCCCCACGGCTCCGAAAGCCATCGCCGGGGCAAAGCTGTATGCCGGAAATCACAGCGATCTCCCGCCAGCGGGCATAATTCTTGAGACAAACGCTGCCCCGCAGGACTCTCTATTGTTCGGCGCGATCTGCCCGCTCCCGGATCGCGGTTCCCAACGTGCATTGCGAATTGCGCCACAACTGGCAGGCTGTTGTCGCGTAGGGGTTTACCGGAAAGACGCCTGGCAAGAAGTTGGAATTTTGACACAGCCAAGGGTCATAATGGTCCGCTATACTGGAACGATCAATGCTCATCGCCATTGATGGCCACGCCATCGGCAGACACCTCACAGGAAATGAGGTCTACGTTCGAAGTCTTTTGAACGCGTTTGCCGCTCAGGAACAGGATCGCGACATCCTGGCCTACGTCTCGAGCGCGGCCGCACGGGCTTCCATTCCGCCCGGCATTCAGATCCGGCCCGTGTCTGCTAACCCATTCCTGCGGCTGGGGTTCGACCTCGCCAGGCGGGTTCAACTGGACCGCCCGGACGTGCTCCACGTGCAGTACACCGCGCCAGTCGGCTGCCCGGTTCCGGTGGTCGCCACCGTGCACGACGTGAGCTACCTGGAGCACCCCGAGTACTTTACCCGCAGCCGCGCTTTGCAGTTGAGGCTCACGGTGGGGCGCACGGTGCGGCAGGCGGCCAGGATCCTGACCGGGACGCACGTGGCGCGCAACTCCATCCTGAAGGTTTATCCGCACCTGGACGAGGACAAGGTGCTGGTGGTGCCGCTGGCTGCCGCGCCGCAGTTCCGGCCGATCTCGCGGGAAGCGGCGGTGGCCGCGGTGCGCGAACGGCACGCCGTTGGCGGTCCGTTCATTCTGTCGGTGGGCGACATCCAGCCGCGCAAGAACCACATCGGGTTGATCCGGGCGTTCGCGCGGATGGTGCAGGCGTATCCGCAGTTGCCGCACCAGCTTGTAATGGTGGGAAAGCCGACCTGGTTTGCGGATAAGGTGGAGGAAGCGGCGCGGGAGAGCGGCGTAGGGGAGCGGATCCGGTTTCTGGGGTTCGTAGCGGATGCCGACCTGTTGCAG
>Ga0265316_10006215_pt1 | contig 11451 bp, 6 predicted proteins | sample 4522metaG_FD_202092 | JGI IMG/M metagenome (GOLD analysis project Ga0265316, IMG submission 202092) | Rhizosphere microbial communities from Carex aquatilis grown in University of Washington, Seatle, WA, United States - 4-5-22 metaG | ecosystem: Host-associated > Plants > Roots > Rhizosphere >...
CGGCCAAGCCCGCGCGAAAACCGATCTTGGCAGCTTCAGCGTCGAAATAAACATTCACGGAACTCGTGGAGTGATGAATTCCTCCGCCCATGAAAATCACTTCCTTCGTGATGGGCACAATATCCGGCGCGAGCATCACGGCGAGCGCCAGATTCGTCATCGGGCCGCCGCAATACATCGTCACCTCGCCCGGGTTGGCGCGAATCGTGCGAACGATGAAGTCCGCTGCGGTTTCGGGCTGCGCTTTGATTTGGGCAAACCGGTTGTAAGGCGGCGGCAGAGGCGACAGATCGTCACGACCTCCCGCATCCTTCGCAAAGCTTCCTAGATAACCTTCGTTTCCGAGCGTCCTCGATCCAAACATCTGGTACCGCATCTGAGCCTCGGCTTTCGTGTTCAGTAATGGCTCCTGCGCACCCATGAACACCGGCACTTCCGGACGGCCCATGAGTTCGAGCAGGCGCAGTGCATATGCGGTTTCCTGTTTGGCCCACATGTCGCAAGTCACCGTACAGATTCCGAGCAGGTCGATGTTGTCCGCTTGCAGCAGCATCAGCGTCGCGGACGTGTCCGTGGAAAGCGGGCCGCGGTGGTCCTGATCGTAGATGACTTTTTTCTTGCCGGCAGCGGGCAAGGAGTTTTGCGGCGCGGGAGTAAACATGGAGCTATGAGCAAGCAAGTCGGAGGGTGGCTGCATCGCATCCCTTCTATTTCGATCCACCGATGAAATCCATGCGGTTGGCCCGGTTTAAAAGGCTCAGCCAAACCATTCTACCTTGCAATTAGAATTCCTGCTCACACGCCGAACTGTGCATTTCATGGGCGCAGCCGGCGTGCGTTACAATGGCATTTGGTTTTGTAAACTATGGCGGATTCCGCTCCAACATCGATTGAAGTCCAGCCTTCGGCAAGCCCCGCGCCTACGCCCTCCGGGCAAGGACGAGCGGGCGTTGCGTTCCGCGCGCTGAGGCATCGCAATTTCCAGCTCTTTTTCGGCGGACAAGTTATTTCACTCGTTGGCACGTGGATGCAGACGGTGGCCGAGGCGTGGCTGGTTTACCGTCTGACGCATTCGTCGGTGCTGCTGGGCGTGCTGGGCTTTGTGAGCCAGATTCCTATTTTTCTGTTGTCGCCCCTGGCGGGGTTGGTGGCCGACCGGTGGCCGCGGCAGCGCGTGGTAATCGCGACGCAAATTTTATCGATGATGCTGGCGTTCACGCTGGCGACGCTGGTGCTCACCAATCACATTCGCGTGTGGGAAATCATTGCTCTGGCTTCATTGCTGGGCACGGTGAACGCGTTCGACGTGCCGGCGCGGCAATCGTTTCTGATCGAAATGGTGGGGCGCGAAGATATGCTCAACGCGATCGCACTGAATTCGTCGATGTTCAACGGCGCGCGCGTGGCTGGGCCCGCGATTGCCGGAATTTTGGTGGCCTTGGTCGGCGAGGGCTGGTGCTTTTTGCTGAACGGCATCAGCTATCTCGCTGTGATTGCCGGCCTCTTCATGATGCGCATCGACAATTCTCCAGTTGTGCATGACGGTGTCGCGCCGCTTGAAAAATTGCGCGAAGGCTTTCGTTTTGTGCGCCGGACAAAACCGATTCTTGCGTTGCTGACGCTCATTGCGCTAGTCAGTCTCACGGCGCTTCCCTTCAGCGTGCTGATGCCGATTTTTGCGCAACGCATTTTGGGCGGCGGCGCTTCGGCGTACGGCACGTTGATGGGCGCGGTGGGGCTGGGCGCGACATGCGGGGCGCTGGTGATCGCGATGCGCCAGCAGTTGCGCGGTCTGGGAAATATTGTTGCGTATTCGGCGGTCGGGCTGGGCGTCGCTCTCGTTCTGTTCAGCGCGTCGCGCTGGTACTGGCTTTCGATCGCGGCACTGATGGGCGCGGGCATCACGATGATGTTGCAGTTCACATCCACGAATACTTTAATTCAGGCGATGGTGCCTGATCAGCTGCGCGGGCGCGTGATGGCTCTGTACTCGATGATGTTTCTGGGCATGGCGCCGATCGGTTCGTTATTCGCCGGGGCCATCGCGTCTCGCATCGGCGCTCCCATCACCGTCGCGATCGGCGGCGTGGCCAGTTTAGCAGGCGGTGTGATCTTCCTGCGCAAATGGCCCGCACTGCGCGCGCCCGCTCGCGAGCTGGTCGCGGCACAGGGTATGCTACGGCCCACTTCTCCACCGGATGCTGCGGGACCGCCCACATAGTCAAGAAATTGAGGAGGACTGCGTTGGCCATCCGCAAAAACTTCGGGCCCGTCTGCTAATCGCGGACAAGCCCGATTTTTCGCGTTAATTTCCCTTCGCTAATCGCTATTTCATGGACGAGGGTAGTACGGCGGAATCTGCGCGTCCACGTTCAGCCAGATGGATTTGGCTTCGGTGTATTCGTGCATCGCCTCAAAACCCATTTCCCGGCCGTAGCCGGACTGGCCGACGCCGCCAAAGGGCGAGCCGGGGTTGACGCGCTTGTACGTGTTAACCCAGACCATGCCGGAACGCACAGCGGCGGCCACGCGATGGCCGCGGGGCAGGTTGCTGGTCCAGAGTCCGCCGCCGAGTCCGTATTCGGTGGAGTTCGCGATATCGATCACTTCCGCTTCGTCCTTGAAGCGCGTGACGGTGAGGAAAGGTCCGAACACTTCCTCCTGGCAGACGCGGTCATTGGGGCGAGCCGTCGCAACCGTCGGCTCGATGTAATTTCCAGCGTCAAGGGCGGGATTGGCCGGCGCTTTTCCTCCGGTAAGAATTGTGCTGCCCTGTTCCTTCGCGACATTCACATACGAAAGAACGCGATCGCGATGGCCGCGCGATGTGAGCGGACCCATTTCCGTGGTGGGATCGAGTGGGTTGCCGATCTTGATTGACTGCGCGAGCTTGATGAATTTTTCGAGGAATTCGTCGGCGATTTTTTCCTGAAGCAGGAGACGGGAGCCGGCGATGCAGGCTTGTCCCTGATTGTGGAAAATGGCAAACGCCGAACCGTTCACTGCGGGAATCAAGGGAGCGTCGTCAAACACGATGTTCGCGCCCTTGCCGCCGAGTTCGAGCTGCACACGCTTCAGGTTGCTCGCCGACCCGGCCACGATCTTGCGGCCCACCGATGTCGATCCGGTGAACGCGATCTTGTCGATGCCCATGTGCCCGGCCATGTATTCGCCGATGAGCGCTCCGGCGCCGGGAACGATGTTCACCACTCCCGGCGGGATGCCGACATTCGCCATCAATTGGCCGATGCGCAGCGCGCTGAGCGGCGTGAGCGCGGCCGGCTTGATCACCACGGTGTTGCCGGCGGCGAGTGCCGGACCCATCTTCCAGCTCGTAAACATCACCGGGAAATTCCACGGCACAATCTGCCCCACCACGCCGAGCGGTTCGCGCGTGACGTAATTCAGGAAGCCCGATTCGACCGGAACGATCCGCCCTTCCACTTTGTCCGCCATCCCGCCGAAATAACGGAACGTGGCCGCCGTGCGCGGCACGTCCAGCCCGCGGCTGTCGCGCAACGGGTGGCCGGTGTTGAGACTTTCGAGCCATGCAAGATAATCGATGTCCGCTTCAATCGCGTCGGCCAACTTCGAGAGCAATCGCCCGCGATCGGCAGCCGCCATCCGCTTCCACGCGGGAAACGCCTTGCGCGCCGCCGCCACCGCGAGATCGATGTCCGCCGTCTTCGCCTCGGAAACATTGGCGATGAGGCTGTTGTCGTGAGGATTCAAGACGGGGATGCTCCCGCCCTCGAGCGCATCGACGAATTGCCCGCCGATGAACAGGCGCGTCTCGATGTGCGAAGATTTATTTTCCGGTGTTACCGTGCTGGTGGTTGCCGTGCTCATGGGGCACTCCTGGGAATCGGATTTGGGTAACTGCGGGGCCGAATTTTTTCGTAATGACGTTTGACATCATTGTAAGGGCGGGCAAGTCCGGGAAGCACAAGCGACGCACAACACGCCTGCTGATTCGCCAAGCCTACGAATTCAGGATTCTCCCGCTCTCGACTGAGGCACAAAGTACGCCGTTTCGCGAAGCACGTCAAGCGGAGAGGAAAATTCGTTCCGTGGAGATCGATGGTGGGCCCGCCAGGACTTGAACCTGGGACCGTCGAATTATGAGTTCGCTGCTCTAACCAACTGAGCTACAGGCCCATCCGCCTTATACGATATTGGGTTCAGAGCGGATTGTCGAGCGCCTTTGGTCAAGGCAAAAGCCCCAGCCATCAAAAATCGAAGGCCGGGGCTTTTGAAATCCATGAGACTGTGATAACCATCTATTTCGCCATCGCCTTATACGTCTTGCTGAACCCATTCCTCGGATTCGTCACTGTGAATGTGCCATCCGGCAGTGCGGAAGCCTTGATCCAGTAGGCTTTTCCGTTGTGCGCGGGCGGGGGAGCCATGCCGGGGCCTGGCATCGGGTTGCCGGAGGGCGCGATGGGCATTGTGTCGGGCTGGTCGTCGATTGTATTGGCGATGAACATTCCGGGGACGGTATATTCCTGGCCGCCAAGGACGGAGAAGTGCATCTGCCAGATGTCTTCGATGCCCGGAGACTTAAATAGCGTCTCCATCGTTTGCGGGACGGCGCCTTTGCGTGTGCCGTTATTTAGAATGGCGACGCGCGGGTGAATCGCCCAGACGAGCAGATGGGAACTCGACACCGGCAGGCCGTGGTGCGAGACGATCCACAGGTCCACATGTCCGATCCGATCGACCGGGCACATTAAATCTTTTTCCATATTCCAGGTCAGGTCGCCCAGATGGGCCATGCGGAATTTTCCGTACACGATGACGCTTCCGACCGAAGCGGAATTCTCGATGCCGCCGTCGGCTTCCATCGGCTGAAATTCCGAGCAATAGGGGTTGGCTTCCCCCGCGCCGGGGAGCGGAGTTTTAATCATCTGGCGGGCGGCGCTTACAATGTGCCATTGTACGCCGGTCATGGGAATGGTGTCGCCGGGCTTCGCGACGGTGTGTTTGGACTTGCCGAACAATTCGGGATACGTATTCGCCAGAAACTCATCGGCCATCTTGTTGCTGCCCACCTGAATATCGGGGCCGTGGTCTATGTACTCCTGGATCGGGATCTTGGCCGCCAGCGCGGACATACCGCCGAAATGGTCGCCGTGCCAATGCGTGGTGATCAGATGGTCGATCTGCGTGAGGCCCGCATCCTTTGCGGCGTCCATGATGCGGCTCGAGTCCCGCTCCGCGCTTGCGCCGGCGTTGCCGGTATCGATCAATACCGATTGACCCGAGGGTCCGACAAAGAGCGTGGCATTGCCGCCCTCCACATCGATCACGTAAATATCGAGAGTCTTCTTCGCGGTCTGCGCCTGGGCGACTGGAAGAAACGCGGCGAGGCAAAGAACAAAAATTATCGCAATCGATCTGCGCATCGGAACCTTCCTTTGAACTGACAATTGTCTTTTGTGAATCGTACTACCCGAGAAGCTATCACACGTTTGCACCGCAACGCCAGATGGTTGCTCAAGCTAAATCAGGAGGCGGAGGAACAAAACGCCCAATGATCCTTGTCCTTCCGGGGCCTGTCCCGAGGCAACCTTGCATTTGAAAACCCCATGGGAACGATCTGATTACATAACAGAACCTTATATGGCATTTGGGCGGATCTTTTGTTATAAGCAAAGAGTCTGGTTTGGCCCGGGACTTCCACCTTTCCGGGGCTGAACCTGGACCTCATGGAGATTGGGACATGAGAAAGAAAGCCTTATTTGAGGGTGTGAAGAGCGGATTGGTGTATACCGACGGGCGGTATTTTGCCCAAATTCGGGTCGCCCTTCTCTACAATTCAACCCTTCTGCGTCGCGCTCCAATCAAGCAGATTTTTCGGTAAAATACTCGCGGGATTCGATATCAGGGAATTGAAGCAATATAAGTCTGAGGGAGCAAGGGGGGATTCATGGCCACCGCAGTGACTCACTACACTTCTTATAAGGCGCGCCCATTCACACGTGAACAGCGCGACTCGACCACGATTCTGTTCGGCGGTCTGACCTGGAAACACGAGCGGCTGGTTCAGGGCGTTTTCAACAACCTGAACTACAACGCAAAGCCTCTGCCCAACATCACGCGCGCGGACCTCGATGCCGGCAAGGAATTGATCGATGTCGGCGCCTGCTGCCCCACAATTTTCACGACGGGGAGCCTGGTCAATTTCCTGAAGACGGAAGTAGCGACACAGGGCAAGCAGAAGACACTCGACGATTACGTTTTCCTGACGGCCGGAGCCTGCGGGCCTTGCCGGTTCGGCCAGTACCACGAATCCTACGAAATGGCTCTGGACGGAATGGGCCTGAAGGATTTCCGCCTCTTCCTGCTGGCGCAGGATCAACTGGACCAGGCGCCGGAAAAGGGGGGCGGCTTGGAAATCAACATGCCGCTCAGCCTCGGCATCGTCTGGGCGATCCTGGTCGGCGATATTCTGACGGACATGGAATATCTGACCCGACCCTACGAGGTTAATCCCGGCGAGACGGACCGGGTGTTGAAGGAGAGCGCTGATTATCTCTTCGAAGTGTTCCAGAAGCGCCCGCTCCGTGGAAAGAAGTACGGCATGCTGGCCTGGCACTTCCTCTCGAGCTATTTCGCGGATGCCCTGCGCGTGGTGAAGAAGAAATTCGACGCCATCGAGGTGGACCGCCTGCAGGTGAAGCCGAAGATCAAGATTACCGGCGAGTTCTGGCTGCAGACGCACGAAGGCGACGGCAACTACAACATCAAGCGCTGGCTGGAGCAGGAAGGCTCGGAAGTGATGCCTCCGCCAGTGGCCGTATGGCTTGGTTATTTGCTGCACACGCCGATCTGGCGCCTGGAAAAGAAAGCCGTCGTGGACCGCAAAGTGAAAATGAAGATCGCGATGGTCCGCGGCATGGAAAAGCTGTACAACGGAACCTACAACCGCTTCCGAAAGGCGCTCGGCAATGTGCCGCACGAGCTGCCGGACCAGGAAGAGTTGAAAACGCTGGCTTCCCCGTTCTTCCACTACGAACTGCGCGGCGGCGAGGGGCACATGCTGGTCGGCAAGGCGCTGCACGCCCATCTTCACAAGCACGCGAATATGACGTGTGAACTTTCCCCCTACTCCTGCATGCCGAACACGATGTCCCAGGGCGCGATGGCCAACGTGCAGGGGCGGTACCCCGAACTTCTGTACGCTCCGATCGAAGTGAAGGGCGACGCCGAAGTCCACGCGCTTTCCCGCTGCCAGATGATTTTGACGGAAGCGAAAAAGCGCGCGCAGTCCGAATTCGTGGAAGCGATGGCGCGCACCGGAATGACGGTTGAAAAAATCCGGCAGATCGAGGAAAAGCGTCCGCACGTGAAGAAGGCGACCTATCGCGTTCCTCACATGGGATACGCATCCATGGCGGCCAATTACGTGATGCACCTGTCCGGGAACAAGGCCGCAGCCGTCTAGATTGGAAACCTCTTTGCTATTTAACCGGGCGGCTGGAAAAAGATTCAGCCGCCTGTGAAAATTCTTCGTAACTTTTTTGTACTGCCGAGGAGTTGTCCATGTCTGAGGGAAACATCGTTCAGATCGCGCCGCTCATGCGGGACCCGGGCATGATGGAAATCAAGCTGCCCGAAAAACTGCGCGCGGACACCAACGGCGCGAAAATCTGCGGCATGGATGTGGGCAGCACCACGGTGAAGTACACGCTCGCCTCGGCTTCCGGCGAAATCATTTCGCAGGCGTACGAGCGGCACAACACGAAACAAGCCGAAAAAGTTCTGCAATTTTTGTCACGCCTCGAAAATCAGCATGGTTTTACGCCGGGGCTGGACCGCATTTTCTTTACCGGGTCGGGCGCGGGATTGATCGCTCCGCTGGCCGGAGGCAAAGTCATTCAGGAAGTCGTGGCCGTGGCCGCAAGCGTCGAGCGGTTGCATCCGGCGGTGCGATTTGTCAGCGAAATCGGCGGAGAAGATATGAAGACGATCTTCTTCAACGGAAATGCAAAGACGAAGAGCAAGCAGGTCCTGATGCAAAGCGCGTGCTCGGGAGGCACGGGAACGTTTATTGAGAAAACCGCGCGCAAGCTGCAGATTCCCACCGAACAGCTTTCCGAAATGCGCTACGCGGGCCACACTCTGCACAAAATCAGCAGCAAGTGCGGCATTTTCGCGGAAGCCGACGCCAATACCCTGCTGAAAGCCGGCGTGACGGTCGATGAAATTATCGCTTCCCTGTTTGAAGCCGTCGTTTATCAAAACCTCGCCACTCTGACGCGCGGGAACACGCCCTCCCCCGAGGTTCTGCTGCTGGGCGGCCCGAATCTTTTCTTCAAGGGCTTGCAGGAAGCCTGGCGGCTGCACCTCACGCACATCTGGAAAGAACGAAAAGTTCAGATGCCGAGCGGCGCGGAAATGGAATCGTTCATCGTCGTGCCGCAGGACGCGTTGTACTATGCCGCACTGGGCTGCATCGAAGTGGCTCTGGGAGAGCAGCCGGCCGTCGGCGTGTATCAGGGCACCAAGCAGCTTCTGTGGTGGCTCGAAGAAGGACAGCACGAAGAAAAAAAGAAGCAGGGGCGCGGCGGGCTGTGCGAGAGCGACGAACACATGAAGGAGTTCGTCGATATTTATTCCAAAATGGACGCGACTTCCGCTGCCAACCTTGCATTAAAACCACAGATTTCGGTGCAAACGAAAAAACTGGACCGCGTCGTCGTCGGCTGCGATTTTGGGTCAACAACGGCAAAAGCAGTCTGTTTGTCCCCCGACAAGGAACTGCTTTTCTCCTGCTACGCGCTGAGCAAAGGGAATCCCATCGAGGATGCGCGCAGCCTGTTCCGCCAACTGAAGGAAGCCATCGGCGACGGCGAAATTCTCGGGCTTGGAATCACCGGCTACGGCAAAGATTTGCTGAAAGGCATTCTGGGCGCGGATTGCGGCGTCGTGGAAACCATCGCGCACGCCTCGGCGGGACTGCATTATTTCCCGGATGCCGATTGCATCTGCGACGTGGGCGGCGTGGACGTCAAGATCATGATCCTGAAAAACGGCGCGGTGAGCGATTTCCGCCTGAACTCGCAATGCTCATCGGGTAACGGCGCTTTCCTGCAGGGCGTCGCCGAACGATTCGGCATCCCGCTCAGCGAAATCGCCGAGGGCGCCTTCCGGGCGCAATCGATGCCGCAACTTTCGATGGGATGCGGCGTGTTTTTGCAGAGCGACATCGTCAACCAGCAGCGCAAGGGCTGGCAGGCGGAGGAAATTCTCGCCGCCCTATGTTCGATCCTGCCGCTGAACGTCTGGATTTACGCGGGCGGAATGAACAACCTCGCGCAGGTGGGAAAGAAATATATTCTGCAGGGCGGCACGCACAAAAATCTCGCCGTCGTGAAAACGCAGGTGGATTTCATTCGCTCGAAAGTTCCCGATGCCGAAGTGGTCGTGCATCCGTATTCCGGCGAGGCCGGAGCAATCGGCGCGGCCATCGTTTCGCTTGACTGGTGGGAAAAGGGCGGAAAATCGCAATTCCGCGGCTTCGATGTGATCGATACCCTCACCTACAATACGGTCACATCGAAGGATACGATCTGCAACTGGTGCCCGGTAACCTGCCAGCGCAGCTTCATCGACGTGGCGTTGCCCGGCGGCGCTGGACGTGAATGGAGCAAAGTGCCGATCTCGAAGGGGTGGGAACGCGTGATCGTGAACAACTCCTGCCCGAAGGGACTGGTGGAAGACGTGAACGAAATGAAAGTGATCAAAGCGGGAATCGAGAAGAACAAGAATGCCTTTCCAAACGTTGCAGACATGGTTCGCAAAGAAGCCTTCCGCCGCAACGCCGTCTCCGTCTAAGGAAAAAGACCGGTCGGAAATTCGCGTCGGAATCCCCAAAGTGCTGAACGTGTGGAGCACGCACCAGTTCTGGGTCGGTTTCCTTCGCGAAATCGGGATCGCTTCCGAAAACATCGTCTTCAGTTCGGACACGTCCGAGGAGCAGGGCCGCGAATTCGGCAAAGGACGCGGGACGGTGGACTGCTGCTATCCCGTGAAGGCCATGAGCGGCCACTACGGCGAGCTGGTTTTCGGCCAAAAGAAAAAATTAAACATCATCCTCAGCCCCATGATTTATTCGCTGCCTTCCTTCCTGAAAGGCCATGTGGGGGAAACGCTGGCGTGCACGCGGGTGATGGCCGGCCCGGAAAACATCCGCGCCGGATTTATGAAGGAAAGCGACGTTTTCGCCGACAACGGCATCCAGTATGTTTCTCCCTTCGTGAGCATGGCCGAACCCGACGTAGTCCCCAAGCAAATGCACGATGCACTGAAAGATGTGTTCGATCTGAGCTTCGAGGAAACGCAGCGCGCCGTCGAGGCGGGATACAAGGAGTTGCGCGCGTTCAATCAGAAAATGCGCACCGCGACTCGGGAAATCCTGGCCTGGTGCGCGCGCGAAAATAAACCGTGCGTGCTGATCCTCGGGCGTCCCTACCATATGGATCCGGGGATCGGGCACGAGATCGAATCCGATTTGCAGGCGTTTGGCTATCCAATTGTGTGGATGCAATATCTTCCCCTCGATACGGAACTGCTGGATTGGTTGATGGGCGAGGAAGTTAAAGCCAAAAAAATCCGTTCGCCGCTCGACATTTCCGATGTGTGGACATCGTCGAACAGCAGCAACACGAACGAGATCCTGTGGGGCGCGAAGTTTGCGACGCGCTTCCCGTGGATTACGTGCGTGCTGCGCCTGTCGAGCTATGAATGTGGAATGGATCAGCCGACGTATACGCCGACGCAGAAAATCGTCGAGGCGACAGGGACGCTGTTTTTCAAATTCGGCGACTTGGATTCCACCAAGCCCGCCGGCGGCGTCAGGATTCGCATTGAGACGATCGTGCATTATCTTGCAAAATACTCGGACAACATCATTCAGACCAAGCTGGCGCTTCTTCCTCCCGGATGCCCATTGCTGAACAAGGAACCGACCGAACTTGTTTCCGCGGCTTCCAATAATTTCTAGATTTCTGTGCGGAAATCTTTTGGCAGACAGGCTTCCGCGTATCTGTTTCTGAATTTCGTGGCGTTGTTGCAAAAATCAAAAACAGACAGGCTGAAGCCTTTGTTACTTGCTCCGTAACACCCAATCGAACAGCGGAAGAAACACATTAAATCGTCCGGTATCGTGCGCGTGGTGCAGCAGGTGATGCCGCGCCGCGGGCCGCACCCATCGCGGCAGGCGCCCGCCCATGTGCGAGCGCCAGTGAATCTCCTCGAACGCGATGTAGTAAGCGGCGAAACCTGCGAACACCCCGGCCGTCCACCCATTGTGGAATCGCCATTGAAGGATTAGAAACGGAATCGCGTTGGCGAAGAAAAGTGCGACGACGCCCCACGGATTGCTTGAGAAATTCACATAGCGGGCGATTTCCGGCGAATTCAGTGTGTTGTGATGCACCATAT
>Ga0265316_10006216_pt1 | contig 11450 bp, 7 predicted proteins | sample 4522metaG_FD_202092 | JGI IMG/M metagenome (GOLD analysis project Ga0265316, IMG submission 202092) | Rhizosphere microbial communities from Carex aquatilis grown in University of Washington, Seatle, WA, United States - 4-5-22 metaG | ecosystem: Host-associated > Plants > Roots > Rhizosphere >...
CGGCCGCACGCCGCGGGACAGACGGCAGCGCGAGCGGGTCACGCGTCGGCGCGCCGGCGGCGATAGCGCGCGCGTCTTGCGCCAGCGACAGCAACGCATCCACCACACGCGGGTTCTCGCGGGCCAGCAGGGGCAGAATGTCGAGACGAATCCGCACCCGCGCATAGTGTCGGTTGGCATTCGATGGGTCTTCGACGAAAGGGATGCGCCGCTTGGCTAGAAACGCCATGATGCCTTTGCGACGGACGTCGAGCAGGGGCCGAATGAAGGTCCCGCGCTGATACGGAATTCCCGCAAGGCCGCCCACGCCCGTACCGCGCACGATACGAAACAAGACTGTCTCGGCCTGATCGTCAGCCGTGTGGCCGAGGGCGACGCGCGCGCACCCCAGCCGAGCCGCGGCTTCTTGCAAGGCAGAAAGCCGAACGTTGCGAGCAGCTTCCTGCCAGGACACATGGGCGTGGCGTGCGGCCTTGACGTCGACCTCGAGAATCTCGCAGTCCACCCCGAGAGCACGGCAGCGCTCGGCCACCAGGGCGGCCTCGCTTCCCGATTCCGGCCGCAGACCGTGGTCCACGGTCGCTGCGACCAGCTCGATGTGCAAGCGGGACGCAATCTGCTTCAGCGCATGCAGCAGAGCCGTCGAGTCAGGCCCGCCCGAAACAGCCACCAGCACCCGCTCACCAGCGGCAAGCAGCTTGTGCTCGCGAATGGTATGCAGCACCTGGGACAGCACCGGGGAAGAATACAGGCGACGGAAGGCGGAGGACAGACTGAAGACGGTGCGTGACAGGCGGCGGAGGTCAGACCCTGCGCAACATCACGATGTGCTCCCGCCGCGGGCGGCCCTCGAAGATCTGACGCAGGCGATAGTCATGGGGCGGCCGCGCTTGCGACACGCGCGCCACCGGCACAAGGCCCAGGCGCCGGGCCTCGTCCTCGACGGTTTGCGCGGCGTCCTCGGGCGCACCCGCCACTACGCCGTCGCCGACTTGCAGGATGATGGCCGCGCCCCGCCGGGACACGCGCGCCATCTCCGACAGCCAGCGCCGCCGATCGTGTTGCCAGCGCTGGCTGGCCGAGCCCAAGCCATCATCGCGCGCGCCTACCTGCACGCGATCCAGATTCGCGCGCGGCAGCCCCAGCCAGAGAAAGCGCACGTCGTGATGTTCAGCGTAGTCGTAGGTTCCGGCATATGGTGGCGAAGACAGGATCAGATCGAAGCGATCCGCCGACGCCATGCTCAAATCTCGCGCATCGGCGACGTGAATCTTCGGCGTGGGCGTGCCGGCCGGCGCACGCCGTTCCAAGGCCTCCAAACCACGCGCCAGTTCCTCAGCGCGGCCCGCGAAGAAGTGCGACGGCACACCCCGGCCGATGCGCCGGACTTCCGCCTCGTCGCTGCCGCGCATGAACTTGACCAGGATCGACGACAGGCAGGCGCGCAGGGCACGGCCGACATCGTCTTCCTTGGTTTCACCTATGAGTGCGCGCAACCCGTATAGTTCAAGCGCGACATGGGGAAAGAATCGGTCTTTCTCCCGGGCTGCCCACTGGGGAATGTCTGGCCGCTGGCGCTTGCGGGCGCGCTCTGCGGCCTCGTCGGCGATCTGGCGCGCGCTCTCCACCAGACGCAGCCGGCCCTCTGGCCCAAGAGTGGTCGAGCGCACCCGCGCGATGATCACGGCCAACGGGCTGGCGTCGCTGCCCACGGCCTTGCGACCGGCGGCCATTGCCTCGACCAGGACCGTGCCGCTGCCGCAAAACGGATCCAGCACATCCTGCCCGGGCTGAGAAAAACGCGCGATTGCCGTGCGCGCGGTGAAGGGGTGCATGCGGCCCGCGTAGCTGTGAAACCCGTGGGTGAGCGCACGAGCCAGTCCAGGATCTGGGACAAGCAGCTCGGCCAGCGCCGCCGCACTCTCAGGGTCGCCGGCCCGTTCTACGGCGCCGCCGAAAACTGAAAACGCCTGCTTGCGGCGCTCTTTTCTGAGTGTGGGAGGGCTCTGCTTCCCTCCCGCGCTCTTGCGATCCTTCTTCTTCACCAGTTCCATCATGGACAAGGGACGACTATAGCCCGTGCCAGCTTTGGGGGCGACCGGCGGTCGCCCAGGTTGCGAAAAAGCACCCCACTCGCCGCCGTTCAAATATACTGCGCCCGGCGACGGGCCCATTCACTGTCGCCGCACCGATCCCTCCCTCGCATTTGATCGCGTCCCGCATTTCCTGTACGCTGCGGCCAGAAAATTCGTCGGTGACTTGCACATGGAAGCTCTCAAGATCAAGCCAGCAGGAAGCGCAAAGTGGGACCTCGTCAGTCTGGGCGAAATAATGTTGCGCCTCGACCCCGGGGACAAACGTATCGCGACCACACGTTCGTTCCAAGTCTGGGAAGGCGGCGGCGAGTACAACGTCGCGCGCGGGTTGCATCGATGTTTCGGCCTGAAAACCGCAGTGGTGACCGCCTTGGCCGACAACCCGGTGGGCCGCCTGGTCCAGGATCTTGTCTACCAGGGGGGCGTCGATCAATCTCACATCAAATGGGTTCCCTATGATGCCGTCGGCCGCACGGTTCGCAACGGCATGAACTTTACCGAACGCGGATACGGGGTGCGTGCCCCGCTTGGATGTTCCGACCGCGGCCACACTGCGGTGTCGCAGCTTCAACCCGGCACTATCGACTGGAAACTGATTTTCCACGGCGAAGGCGCACGCTGGTTGCACACCGGCGGCATCTTTTGTGCACTCTCGGAAACCACGCCGTTGGTGGCAAAGGAGGCACTCAAGGCCGCGCACGATAACGGCACCGTGGCTTCCTACGACCTCAATTATCGTGAATCGCTGTGGAAAGCCATCGGCGGGCGCAAGCGCGCCATCGAAGTGAACCGCGAAGTCGTGTCCCAGGTCGACGTGCTGTTTGGCAACGAAGAAGATTTCACCGCGGCGCTGGGCTTCGAGGTGGAAGGCGTGGACGAAAACCTGTCGCAACTCGATCCGGAAAGCTTCCGCCGAATGATCGAGCGCGTGATCGCCGCGTACCCCAATCTCAAGCTGGTGGCCACGACCCTGCGCAATGCCCGCAGCGCGACCTGCAACGATTGGGGAGCCGTCTGCTACTACGAGGGACAGCTCTATTCCGCGACGGTGCGCAACGATCTGGAAATCTACGATCGGGTCGGCGGCGGTGACTCGTTCGCGTCCGGGTTGATCTATGGCTTTCTCGCCGGCAAGTCCCCGGAGTGGGCGGTGGAATGTGGAGCGGCGCACGGGGCTTTGGCCATGACCACGCCGGGCGACACCACCATGGCGACCTTGGCAGAAGTCGAAAAAGTAATGAAGGGCGCCAGTGCGCGCGTGGCCCGTTAGTCCCCGGAGAAAATCAGCAGCATGAAATCCCGCAGCAAAGCAGAAGTCAGCAGCCGTCTCACGGGCATCGGTATCATTCCCGTGGTTCGGGCCGAGTCCACCGACATGGCCCGCCGGGCAGTGGCGGCCATTCTCAAGGGCGGGATCTCGGTTCTCGAAATCACCATGACGGTTCCCGGCGCGGTGGAGGTAATCAAGCAACTGAGCGCCGAGATCGATCCCGAGGTGATCATCGGCGCGGGAACGGTGCTGGACGCGAAGACCGCGCGGGCCTGCATCGAGGCTGGTGCCGAGTTCATCGTGAGCCCAGCGCTCAGCCTCGAGACGATTGCCCTCTGTGGACAGCAAGGCGTGCTGGTGATGCCAGGCGCGCTGACCCCGACCGAGGTGGTGACGGCATGGTCGGCCGGCGCCGATTTCGTGAAGGTGTTTCCCGCGGGCGCGGTCGGCGGGGCGAGCTATCTCAAGGCACTCAAGGCGCCGCTGCCGCACATCAAGCTGGTCCCGACCGGAGGGGTTTCTTTGCAGACCGCCGCGGCCTTCATCAAGGCAGGGGCCGAAGCCCTGGGTGTGGGCGGCGATCTGGTCGACGTCAAGGCATTGCGCGAGGGACGCGACGAGCTGGTCACCGATCGTGCGCGGCTGTTCGTGGATATCGTCAAGCAGGCACGCGCAAAGTAACGGCCGCTCCCCCGCAAGAGGCGATCCGGAGTTTCACCACAAAGGGCACAGAGGCCACAGAGGCCGGAAAGAAAGGGTTCCGGATCCGGTCCGAACCCTTCCTTTCCCTCCGATCCGTCTCTGTGCTCTCAGTGCTCTCTGTGGTGAAACTCCGCTCCGGAATCGCACGCGTGCTACGCGTGTGAAACCACGACCAGGGTTTCCGACCGTCGCACCACGCACTCGAGCACGCGGTCCAGGGTCTCGGGATCAAGGGTGGCGAAACTCTCGTCGAGCACGCGCAAGTCGGCTTGCTGTAGCAGCGCGCGCGCCACGCAAACTCGGCTGCGCTCGCCTTGCGAAAGCTGCCAGCCACTGTCCCCCACCATCTGTTGCAGCCCACCTGGCATGCGCGCTATCAAGTCCTCCAGCCCCAGCTCGCGACAGATCGCTTCGATTTCCTGCTCGTCTTCCGAGCAGGGCGGCCAGCGCCTCGCCATGGCGATGTTGAACAACAGCGACGCCGACAGGATGTGGTTCTCGTGGCTCTGCGGCACGCCTGCGGCGCGCTGGCGCCAGCGCTCGGGCCGCAGGCTGTGATGGTCGAATCCGCCCAGCAGCAACAGGCCGCTCGACGGCTGGCGCAGCCCACAGAGGAGCGCTCCCAGCGTCGATTTGCCCGAGCCCGACGGCCCCTCGATGACAATGCGCTGCCGCCGCCGGATCTCGATGTTGCAGCCTCGCAGTACTGGATCCAGCCGACCCGGGTAGCTGAAGCTGACGTCGCGGCCCACCAGCAGCCCTCGCCGACCGGCGCTGGCCTCGTCCACTTCCGTCGGCAACACCGCCACGGTCTCTCCCGCCGCAGCTTTCTCGGACGCCGCCTCGAACAGTGGCCGCGTGCGTTTCCAGCCCAGAAAAGCCGCGGCTAGCCCCGGCCCGGTTTCCATGGCCACGCGACGAAAGGCGAAGTACACCAGCAACACGCCGCCCAGGCTGACCGCCAACGCCGCACTTTGCACCGTGCCGGCTGCAAATCCCGGGACGAGCGCCGCCACGCCGAGCACGAGCCAGCCGCGCGGCAAGAGCACCGACAGACGCGCCATCTCGATGTCGAGGGCGGCCTGCTTGCGGCCGTACACCGCCAGGCCCCGATCGTCGCCCTGCTGCGCCGCCGGCTGCTGCGCCACCAAAGTGCGATAGCCCACCATGGTTTCCACCAACTCATCAGTGAGCACCATGCGTGCGTCGGCCCAATCGAGCAGCCGCCGATAGAGACGGCGCACCAGTCCGGCGGCGAAAAGCAGCCAGCCGACGAGAAGCGCAATGTGAAGAAATGGCGCCGAGCCCAGCAGCAACACCACAGCGCCAAACGCAAACTGGAACACGTCGGCCAACAGCAACGGCCCGCCGGTGCGCGCGAAAGCGTCCAGGGCATCAGCCTCCAGCACAGTGCCGAGCAGGTGCCCTACCCCTTTGACCCGCACTTGATCGGGGGGCAGGCGCAAAATTCCTTCGAGCAAGCGCTCGCGCACCAGCCCGCCCACCTGGACGGCCAGACGGCCGGCCGCCCAGACTCCGCTTCCCCGGCACGCCACGAAAGTCAGCAGCAACATGCTCCACGCCCACAGCCAGCCCCGTTGCAAGTGTCCGTCCAGTGCCGCAGCCCCGAGCAGCCACCACGAGCCCACCATGAGCGCAAAGGCGGCCAGGTACGAAACCAGCGCGGTGCCCACCACACGGCGGGCACCTGCCTGGTGAAATCGTTCGGTCATGCGACTGGCAGCCGGGTGCAGCGCCCAGCCCACCGCCGCCCGGGCTGGCCCGACCACGCCGCCGAGAATTCGGCGTGTCTTCTCCTCATCGCGAGCAGCGAGGCCAACGGCCGAAGCGAAGCGAACAAACGCATCACCCGTCGGACCGCGCTGCTCGTCGTCGAGCCAGGCGTCGATCTCGGCGGTGGCAAGACGACGCACGCAGCGGTCGGGGCCCAGCACCTCGGCCACACGACCGCGCCGGTCGCAGGCCAGTAGCAGCAAGAACTGCACCGCGGCCGAACCCGGATGGGCGACCAGCACGGGACCGCCCTCGGCCAGAAGCCCGCGCACGGTTGCGACACGCGCATCAACCGCCTCGACTTCCAGCCCGAGCTGATAGGCGGCATCCTCGACGAAACCAGAGAGAGCGGGACCGTTCCCGAGGTCGGACGGCGGCTCTTGCAAACGGGGCGCCCGACGCTGCGGCAGGAGGCGCTCGGCCACTGCCACCAGGGCGTCGCCCAGCCTGCCGGCTGGCCAGGCCGCAGTCGCGGGGCTGGCGCTCCTAGCGGCATCCGCGCGTGTCCGGCTCATGTGTTTTCTCCCTGCCCACAGCGCTCCTCGAGCTGTCCCTTGTGGAGGAGCAAATGTCGCCACTCAGGTCCGTCGAGACGCGCCCGCGCCCGCACTTCGGCCGCCAGCAAGCCGGCATAGCGCGTGTCCGCCTGGCCGGCCAGTCGCTTGGGCGCGCCGTCCTCGACTACGCGTCCCTTGTCCACCACCAGCACGCGCGGAAACTCGAGAGTCTGGCTGATGTCGTGGGTGATACACAAGAATGTCGCCGTCGCCCAGCGCGCACGCGCCGCCTTCAGCAAAGCTTCCCGCCGCAAACGCTCCAGCCCGCAGAATGGCTCGTCGAAGATCACCAAACGGGCCGCGCCCCTACACACGGCACGACCCAGGCGCACCCGCTGGCCTTCGCCGCCCGAAAGCAAGGCCCCACCCGCGCCCAGCGGCGTCTGCAAGCCCATGGGCAGACGGGCCAGCACCTCGTCGAGCTGGGCGGCCTCCACCGCGTCGCCCACCGCCCGATGTTCACCGTCGCTACCAAAGCGAAGATTCTCCAGCAGCGATCGGTTCCACAACTGCACCGCAGGATCGACCCACAGGGTCTGGCGTCGCAGCTCGTCCAGCCAACGCCCGCGCAGTTCTTGGCCGTCGACCCGCACCACGCCGATGTCCGGGCGATACCAACCGAGCAGCAGCCCAATCAGGCTGGACTTGCCCGCGCCCGAGGAGCCCACGATCGCCACATGCTCGCCGGCCGCGATACTCAAATTGTCGACCGCCAGGATCTCGTTGCCCGCGGCCTTCACGCATACGTCGCACAGATCCACCGCAGCCCCGGCCGCAGTCGACTGGGGAAGCGAGCTGTCTTCCGCTTCGACGGGGCTCTCCGGCGCACCCAGCGGCTCCAACAGGCGCAGGGTCACGTTGCGATGCTGCGGGTATTGCTGGACGAGAAACGCGATCTCCTGGCCCAAGGACGGCAGCATGAAGAGCCAATACACGATCAAGATCGCCCAGCCCGAACCCGAAGCTGACACCAGGTAGCGGAAGACCAGCACCGCCGCCAAACCAAATCCCAGCAACCCCTGCGCGGTGTCTATCAGGACCGCCAGGCGGGTGGCGTCGCGGGCCGCGCGCGCCCACTCGCGCAGGCGCCCGCCGTGCTCGGTGCGAAGGGCCGGCTCGGCCGTGTGCGCCCGAATTGCCGACAGGCCCAGCAGCGCATCCAGATAAAAGCGCGCCAAGCCGCCGGCGTGGCCGCGCATGCGCAGATCCCGTTCCACCAGCGCCGGCTGGCAACAGAACGGCAGCAGCAGCATCAGCGCCACCAGGGTCAACACCAAAGGCGCGCCCGACGGATACAGCCAGATCACGCCGGCGGTGGTGGTGATCATTTCGCAGGTCGTGCGTACGAGCTGACCACCTTGCCCCGGCAGGAGGCGCAGCCAGTGCAGAAGGTGCGCGCGCTCCGCCATGTCAGAGATCGGCCGGCTCTGGAAATAGCGGTCACCGAGCAAAGGCAATTTGCGCAAGAAGGCCTGGCGCATCCGTATCTCCAGCCTGCTGCCCACCGCCCACATGGCCCGCGCCAATGGCCATTCGACGAGGAAGAATGCCGCCAGCAGCACGAGCAAGGCGCCCGCCGCTGCCAGCCGTTGCTCGACAAGCGGCAGACGCTGGCCGATGTCGATGGCGCTGCGGAAAAGCAACGACTCCACCACTGTCCCGAGCCCGGCCAGTGCCAGCGCTGCCACCATGGGCACGAAACGTAGAAGCCCGTCTGCACGCAAGAACTCGACCAGCTTGCGCGCCGGACCCGGCTGGTCGTCGGCCAGCACCGCCGCAAGCTCGGGTGGCAGCGCCTGCGCCGCGCACTCCGCCGCCCGCCCGGACACCCGCAGCGCCAGGGCACCGCGCAAGGTCAGCATGGGTCGCCCGTCGGACTGCGGGGCTGGGCGCGCTGACCAGAGACTCTCGGGAACGAGCGGCGACGCCCCAGCCCGCGCTACTTCTTGCCAGAGGCACTGAAAGGCCCGCGCGGCACGGGCGCGAGAAATCACCTTGCCACTTACCAGGCGTTCGGTCGCCCGGGCGCAGGCATCGAGCGCGCACAACGGGCGCCAGTCTTCGCCGGCAGCGGCGGCGACCGCGCGTTGCCCGGCGTCTCGCAAGCCCAGCCGCTGCAAGCGTAGTCGCAACGGATCTTGGAATCCCGGCTCGCGCGTCCAGGCCGCAAAGTCCTCTGCCGGGGCCGGCATCTCATGCACGTACAAGTCGCGCACGAGATCGCCCTTGCTCATCCAGCGCCGGCCGCGGCCCGGGTCCATGACCTGAACCCACGGCCCCAACATGCGCCACACCACCACGAAGTGGGTCAAGCCCGACGGCAGCCTGACCACGACCAGGGCCGGCAGCGCGTCGGATTCGCGCAAGAGCACATGCTCCACCGGCACCATCATCTGGGCGGCGTCGAGGCCAAGCTTCCCAGCCAGCTCCTCCAACGTATCGATAGACGACCCATCGACCGTGGTGTGACAGGCCTCGCGCAACCGACCGTAGTGGGCGCGAATGCCGAAACCTTCCAGCAACGATTTCAGGGCTGCGGGGCCGCAGTCCATGGCCGAGGTCTGCACCACCTCGTGCGCGAAAAAATGCCTCCGCTCGCGCGCGCGCTCGGACTCACCCTGGGCGTCTTCCTCGGGAGCTGTCCTGTTCATCTGTCTTGAACCGGCGCCAGGTTGGGTGCGGCCCTTGCCTCGGCACTCATGAGAAACCGCCCCGCCGTGTCCAGCACCAAGGCGAAGGGCGAAACCCGTTCCACCTCGACCTCGGCACTGCCCGGCAGCCCATGCTGCAAGGGAATGTTCGTTCGCTGCGGCGAGCGCAGGACCAACTCCACGCGAATGAGGCCATCCTTGGGCTCGTTGCCCACGCGATCGACTTCGGCTTGCAGCATGCCGTACTTGGTCCAGGGAAACCCGAACATGCGCAGTCTCGCGCCCTGGCCCGTGTGTACCCGCCCGGCTGCCGTCGCCGGGTCGAAGAAGGCCACCGCGCGCAGCCCGCCGGTGGGAACGATGGTGCACAGACGGGTACGTTCGCCCACCATGGCGCCGGCCCGCAGGTTCACCATGTTCCCGATGCGGCCGGCGATAGGCGCCCGAACCAAGTGCAAGTCGATCTTCTGGTCGAGAATGCGCACCTTGCCCTCGGCGTCAGCTCGCTCGCTCTGCAGACGCGCGATGTCCGCCTGCAAGCCCGCTATCTGCGCCTTGCGCTCGCTCACCTTGACCGCGCCTTCACTACCCACCCGGCCCACCTGCACGCGCGCCGCTTCCGTTTCGGCGTTCTGTCGTTGCACGTCGGCCTGCAGGCGGTCGCGGTCCAAGGTCGCCACCAGCCGCTTTTCGTGCAGCGACTGGATCTTGGCCCGCTCTGCTTCTTTCTGCTCGGCCACCGCATTCGAGGCTCTCAGCCGAGCGCGCGCCTCGTTCACCTGCGCCGCACTGGCGCGCCCCTCGCCGCGCATGGCCTGCTCCTGCGAAGCCAGCTCCTGGCGCAAAGCTTCGATCTGCGGAACCAGGGTCGTCAGTCGACTCTGCTCGGCCGCGCGTTCAAGGCGAAACGCCTCGGCATCCAGTTCGACGAGAATCTCGCCCTGCTGCACATGCCGGTCCAGCACCAGGGCGCTGCGCAGGAGGCGCGCCGCCACCGGCGAATCGACGTCATAGGGGGCCGTCGCCACTTCCAATCGGGCCGAGCGACTGACCTCGTACAGCCCCACCCGCGCCAGGAAAAACCAGGCCGACCACGCCGCCAGGATAACCCCACCCAAAACGCCCGCCACGACCACGCGGGAATTTGCGTCCTGGGCTCGTGCGAAGCGGGCAAACATGAGATCCCTCGACTGTCGCAGGCCATGATACACGACGGACGAGCGGAACGGATCAACCGATGTCGGAGTATGGAGACTACGTCAAGCGCGTCCGCTACGCCGTGACCAGCGTTCCCACGCCCTTCTCGGTGAATAGCTCGACCACCACGCTGTGGGGCTCGCGGCCGTCGACCACGTGAACCGCCTCCACGCCGCCTTCCAGGGCGCGCAGAATGGCCTGCGCCTTGACCTGCATGCCGCCCTTGACCGCGCGGCCTTCTTGCAGGCGTCCGCGCAGATCCGCGGCCCTCAGCTCGCTCAACAATTGGCCGTTCTCGTCCAAGATTCCGGCCACGTCGGTGAGGAAGATCAGTTTCTTGGCCTTGGCCGCAACCGCGATTTCGGCTGCCACCATGTCGGCATTGATGTTGAAGCTGGCCCCTTCGACACCCAATCCCACCGGCGAAATCACGGGCATGTAGTTCTTGCCCAGCAACAAATCGAGAATCTCGACGTTGATGTTCTCGACCTCGCCCACCCAGCCCAGGTCAGGCTTGCCCGGTCGGGGCGGCAACTTGTGCGCCTTGATGAGGTGCGCGTCCTTGCCCGACAGGCCCATCGCGGTTCCGCCCAGGGTGTTGATGAGGCCCACGATCTCGGTATTCACCTTGCCGGTGAGCACCATCTCGACCACGCCCATTTCCGCGGCGCCGGTCACGCGCTGGCCGTCGATGAATTCGCTCTTCTGGCCCAGGCGATCCAGGGTCCGCGTGATCTCGTGCCCGCCGCCATGAACCACCACCGGGCGCAAGCCCGCGGCCTGCAGCAAGACCACATCCAGGGCGAAACTCCTCTTCAGGTCGTCCTTGACCATGGCCGCGCCACCGTACTTGATGACCGCGCGCGTGCCGGTGAACTTCTGGATGTACTTGAGTGCCTCGACCACCAGGTCGCGTCGATCGACCAAAGACTCCGGCTGCGGCCCGTTGTTGTCCGTCATGGCATGGCCCCTGCCAGCCTGAGAAGACCGGCTGTCTCCGAAAATCCGAACATGAGATTGGCGTTCTGCACGGCCTGTCCGGCCGCGCCCTTGACCAGATTGTCGATGGCTGCGAACGCCACCACCGAGCCAAGCTTGGCATCTGCGGACGCACCCAGCACCACGCGGTTGGTACCCACCGCGGCTTGCAGGCGCACCTCCTCGGCGGCCACCACGTGGACAA
>Ga0265316_10006218_pt1 | contig 11448 bp, 8 predicted proteins | sample 4522metaG_FD_202092 | JGI IMG/M metagenome (GOLD analysis project Ga0265316, IMG submission 202092) | Rhizosphere microbial communities from Carex aquatilis grown in University of Washington, Seatle, WA, United States - 4-5-22 metaG | ecosystem: Host-associated > Plants > Roots > Rhizosphere >...
GGTATCTCGGCTGGTTGCTCTATTCCGCATTCGCCACCTGGATTGTGGTGGATAGCCTGCGCCACCGCGAGAACACACGTTGGTGGCGCGACAGCGTGCTCGCCGTCCTCGGTTTCTTCCTGGTTCTGCCGTCCATGCACGAGCGCTACCTGTTCTTGGCCGTCCCTATCGCCCTGGTGGCGTCCGCCTACCACCCCAGGTTCTTGGCCATTGCGGGCTTCGTGTCCTTCTTCAACCTTTTCGACACGATTTGGATGATGCCTCCCCGCGGGGGAATACTCGGGCATGCCCTGGCTGCCTCCACCTTGATCTTCGCCCTCGGGATCCTGTTCAAGGACGTCATCCTTTCGGACAAGATCCTGGCCTGGGCCGATCGCACCTTGCCACTTTGGATAGGAGCCAGCGTGTTGCTCTGGACCGCCGTGGCGGCCGACACAACTGGCGAGCTGCTCCGCCTGGAACGCACCAAGATGCTTCCGCCGGGATGGATCAAGGCGACGGAGATCGATGGGCGAACGGCCCAGCAACCCTGGGGTAGCCTACAAATCGACCAGTCTTCGGACGGGGGTTTCTTGAGCGTAGGCGGAAACACGTATGCCTTCGGCTTCGGAACCCATGCCACTTCGCTCATCACCATCCCAGTCCCCGCCCGTGCTCGCTCATTCCACGCCAAGGTGGGAGTCGATGACGAGGCCAAGAGCGGTCATGTTGAATTCGAGGTGGTCGTCGACGGAGCAAGTGTCTGGAAGAGCGGCCCAGTCGATGGCGGGCAGAAGGCACGCGAATTCCTGACGCCCCTGAATGGAGCGAAGCTCTTGGAACTGAAGGTCGATGCCCTGGGCGCGCTGGACTACGACCACGCCGACTGGCTCGAGCCTGTCTTCGAGGTGCCGCCCTAGCGGGACCGTCGCGCGAGGACACAGGGCATTTTCGCGACTTGCTGTCGTCGTGATACGCTGTTGCCTCTCCACCAGCCGCCGCCCCGCGGCCTGTCTGCCTGTGGACGCTGACGAGCAAGCCATTCAAGGATCAACATGAAAGTCTCCTTCACCATCCAGTTCAACAAGACGTCATTTTGGCGGCACGTGCCGGTGGTTGCTCCGGTGGTCCTCGCGTTGGGCCTTCTGGCCGTGACTCTGCGCAAGCGCAGCCTGATGGAGCCGTTCTTCGTCCACAGCACCTACTTCGTGCTTCTCACCATGGTGGCATTTTGGGCGGCGACGTACCTCCTCGCTCTCAAGGGCACCAGTCGGGACGCGCTGGTGGCGTGGCTCAAGGACAACTGGCGAGGCCTGGTGCTGGCGGCCGCGGTTTCACTAGTGGCCATCCTGGCGATCCAGCCGGCCCTGCGCGTGCTGGCCGATGAGACCAACCTGCTCGGCGTGTCCAAGAACCTGTACTTCAACAAGACCGCCGATTTCGCCACCACGGGCAAGTGGTACTACGAAACCTACTGGAACCTGAATGTCACGATGGATCGGCGCCCGGCGCTCTTCCCCTTCCTGGTCAGCCTCATCCACTCCTTCCGAGGCTACAGCTACACCAACACGTTCCACATCAACGCCATTCTGATCCCCTTGTATGTTTTTGTCGCCTATCGTGTGGCCAAGGCCCTGGGCGGCGAGGTCTTCGGCATCCTGGCGGGCGCGTTTGTCGTGGCCCATCCCATCACCCTGATATCGGCCCGCTCCGGTGGCTTCGACCTGATGGCGGGATTTTTCGCCTTGGTCTCGGTCAAGTGTTTCCTCGACTACGCAAAGGAACCTACCGCCAACCGGCTGGCGTTGTTGTGGCTGAATCTGTGCATGCTCGCGCATGTCCGCTACGAAGGCGCGGCCTCGATTATCGCGGCGGCGGTGGTGTTGTTCGTTCTGCGCATGGTCAAGTGGGAGCATGTGAAACCCTACCTGTTCGTCTATGCATTCACCCCGCTGTTTGCCCTGCCTCGTATCTGGCAAACCATCTTGAAGGCCGACGACAGTGAGCAGCCACTCAATGCGACCCTGTTCGGCTGGAACCATCTGGCCGAGAACACGCGCAACTATTTTGGGCTCGTGCTGAAGCCCTTTGAATTCCGCCGGCCCCATTCGGGTTTGTTGCTGGCGCTGGGTCTTGTCGGTTGCCTTGTCGTCGCGCGCTCGCTGTGGAAACTCGCCCACGAACGCGAGCGCAAGCTCGTCAAGGAACGTTTCGCCATCTTCGCCGTGGTCTGGGCGGGCGTGATGATGGTGATCTACCTCCCCTATTTCTGGGGCAAGCCCTTGCATCCGGCCTCGGCGCGGCTGTTCGTGCCGCTTGATGCATTCTTCTCGCTGATGGCCGCGTGGGTTGTGACTTTGCTCTGCCGACGCGTGCCGCTCTGGGTGCCTTCGCTGGTGGCGGCGGTGGTGGTGTGCCTGCACGTCTCGGTGGCCAGCGAGGGCCGCTTCATCAACGAGCTGACCCTCACGCGCCAGGCGGCGCAGACCTGGCGATACTTCGAGCAGCTTCATGACAAGAACATCATGGTGGTCACCGATCGTCCGGGGCTTTTCACGGTGATGGACTACGGCGCCATGGACCTGTCGGTGGCGAAACAAGGCACGGACCTGATGTTCGAACTATCCCGCCATCTCTACCGGGACATGTATGTCATTCAGGAAATTGATCTCACGACCAAGAAGCCGCTGCCCGACTTCGAGATCTGGCCCGACAAGAGGAAGGAAGCGGTTCTCGAGTTCCAGAACGCGGAGAATTCGACGGTGCGCATCTCGCGCATGGTGCAAGAGCCGGCGCTTCCGGCGCCGCCACCTGCGGCCCAACCTCCTGTCCCGGCCGCGGCGCCGTAGGTGCGACCTGCGGTCGCCCTGCGCGTCCATCTAATGAACCCTGAAAAGTTTGCGGGGTCCGCAACGGCGTTCCGGGGGCAAGGTGGTCGGCGAGGGTACATGCAACGATATCGACCTACTCGCAAATCGGCACTCTGCCTCTAGATCACGGCCGTTTCCGTCGACTTAAGATCTGGCCGGCGGCTTGCTTGCTGCAAGTCCCTGAGAGTACCTCCATGACCTATGGCGCTTCCCGAGCATTTCGTCGCTGGTGTGCAGCGACGGCTTTGCTGGTGGTGTCGTGGTCGCTGCCGGGATCGGTGGAGGCGCGGGTCAGCCCGATGGAGATTGTGAAGGAGCAGCTGCGCAAGCCGAACTTCCTCATCATGGTCGAAAGCCCGGAATCGATGCAGGGACTGCCGGGCGAAAATCCCGCGCGCTACAACGAAGTCGGCGCGGACTGCGAAAAGGGCGACCGCTACTGCCGCTTGTACGGCCAGCCCAATCGTTGCGAGTTCTCGGGTATGGGCGGACAAGGCTATAAGTTCGACGTCGTATCCGCCGGGACGGCCAGTCAAACCCAGACGCAGTCTCAAACGGCGGTCACTTCGACCATGACCGTCACCCAGACCGGCGTCGGGACATTCTCCACCAGACCCACCGCCTTGATGACCGGGACGTCGTCGGGGGGCAGCGCCATCGTCACCGCGACATCGACGGTGGTGACGTCACAGAGCGCGACCGGCACGACCACGGCAAGCGGGAGCGGCACCGGGACGGTGACCCAGACCGGAACGCAAAGCATCTCCAGCAGTCAGACCGGGACGCAGAGCGCGTCGCAGTCGTCATCCGCCAGCCAGACGAACACGCAGGCCACGACCCAATCGTCGTCCAGCAGCCAGACTGGGACGCAGAGCGCGTCGCAGTCGTCATCCGCCAGCCAGACGAACACGCAGGCGGGGACGCAATCGGCATCGGCCAGCCAGACCAACACGCAGAGCGGGTCGCAGACGATCTCGGCCAGCCAGACCACTACGCAGACCTCGTCGCAGTCCTCGTCGAGCAGCCAATCTGCGACGCAGACGTCGACGCAGTCATCCTCGAGCAGCGCAAGCAAGACGCAGACGTCGACGCAGTCATCCTCGAGCAGCCAGACGACAACGCAGACGGCGCAGCAGTCATCGTCGTATAGCCAGACCGCCACGCAGACGTCGAGTCAGTCATCGTCGAGCAGCGCGAGCGGGACGCAGACGTCGAGTCAGTCATCGTCAAGCAGTGCAAGCGGGACGCAGACAGTGAGCAGCTCATCGTCAAGCAGTGCGAGCAAGACGCAGACAGCGAGTCAGTCGGCGTCGAGTAGCGCGAGTGGGACGCAGACGTCGAGCCAGTCGTCGTCAAGCAGCGCGAGCGGGACGCAGACGTCGAGTCAGTCATCGTCAAGCAGCGCCAGCAAGACGCAGACGTCGAGCCAGTCGTCGTCGAGCAGTGCCAGCGCGACTCAGACATCGAGCCAGTCATCGTCGAGCAGCGCGAGCAAGACTCAGACGGCGAGTCAGTCGTCGTCGAGCAGCGCGAGCGGGACGCAGACGGCGAGCCAGTCGTCGTCGAGCAGCGCGAGCAAGACGCAGACGTCGAGTAGCTCATCGTCGAGCAGCGCGAGCGCCACACAGACGGCTAGCAACTCATCATCGAGCAGCGCGAGCGCCACAAAGACAGCTAGCAACTCATCGTCGAGCAGCGCCAGTAGCACGCAGACGGCTACGCAGTCACAGTCGTACAGCGACTCGAACTCGGCCAGCGGCACTCAGACCTACACGATAACTCAGAGCCAGGCCACCACATCAACCGCCAGCGGCACGTACTACAAGATCGGCACCGATGCGAGCATCCTCGGCTACTGGCCCCTGGAAGAGAACGTGGCGAACTCGCCTCACACCTACAGCGACGACTCGGGCAACAACAACGACGGCACGGCCTACGGATACCCGGCGCTGATAAGTTCACCGTCAGGGCATGTGGGGAACGCGGGAAACTTTGGGACCGGGACCGCGGACTACGTCCAGGTGCCGACCCTGACAAGTGCCCAGTCCAACATGACAGTCGCGGTCTGGATCGACTGGCTCGGGACATTCGACGTCACGACTCGACAGGATTTCGTGTCCTTTGCCCCAAACGGTGAGGATGCCGGCGGCGGAATACGCCTGTTCGTTTATAACAACAACTTCTACTTCGACAATAACACCGCACTGCAGGGTGACAACTCACCGGCGACGGGCAAGGGCGTCTGGACGGCCCAAGCCATGAATAACAACACCTGGGTCCTCCTCGTAGGCGTGGTCGACGGTGCGAACTGGACGCTATATCAGTACTGGTCTTCTTGCTCGATAATCAAAGCCCCCACGGCCATGGCGTACTCGGGCGCGACCTTCAACAACGGAACGGGCGCGACGTGGTGCCTTGGTGGGACCTGCAACGGTTCGACCAAATACCCACTCGGCAGCGTTCAGAAGGTCGGCATGGACGAGATACGCGTCTGGAACCGAGCCTTGAGTTCCACCGAAATCGCAAACCTGTGCACCTATAACTATGTCAAGACCGCCGCTCCCACAGGAACCGCCACCTCGTCGTACACGCAGAACAATGGCACCTCGACCGGCTCCTTGACGTCAACCAGGGTGGGGACCTCGTCGTTTTCCGACACGCAAACACAGACGGCGACCAAGTCACAGTCGTCCTCGGCCTCGTCTAGCGCGTCGTCTACCTACACCAACACGTCATCGTCGTCGTCGAGCAAGTCCTCGACCTTCACCAACACATCGTCGTCATCGTCCAGCGCCAGCGCGACGGCGACCAGCAGCGCGAGTTCGTCGTCGAGCGCGTCGTCGACCAACACCAGCTCGTCATCGTCGTCGTCAAGCGCGTCGTCGACCTACACAAATACCAGCAGCAGCTCATCGAGTGCCAGCGCGACGATGACCAGCAGCGCGAGTTCATCGTCGAGCGCATCGTCAACGTTCACAAATACATCGTCGGGGTCGTCGAGCGCGTCGTCGACCTACACCAATACCAGCAGCAGTTCTTCGAGTGCCAGCGCAACGACAACCAGCAGCGCGAGTTCGTCGTCGAGCGCGTCGTCGACCAACACCAGCTCGTCATCGTCGTCGTCAAGCGCGTCGTCGACCTACACCAATACCAACAGCAGTTCGTCGAGTGCCAGCTCAACGATGACCAGCAGTGTGAGCTCGACATCCAGCGCGTCTTCGACCAACACCAGCACGTCCTCGGCGTGGTCCAGCTCCAGTTCAACCTATACGAACACTGGCAGCAACTCTCTAAGCTCCACCGCGACGATGACCAGCAGCGTGAGTTCGTCGGCCAGTTCGACCAGCGCGTACACCAACACGGCTTCGTCTTCAGTGAGTGGCAGTTCCACGGTGACGACCACGGGAAGCTCGTCGCAGAGCTCAAGTGCTTCGTACACCAGCACGGGTTCGTCGTCGGCGAGTTCCAGTGGTTCGTTTACCTTCACCGGAACCTCCTCGAAGAGCTCCAGCGCCACGTTCACCGGCACGGGCACATCGTCGCTGAGCTCGAGTGGCACGCGCACCACCACGGGGTCATCGTCGGTGAGCGCGTCGGCGACGGTGACGACTATTGGGACAAATTCGGGAAGCGCGTCTGTGACGGGCACGAATAGCGCGACCCAGGCAGGCTTGACCAGCACCGCCACGAACACGGTCAGCCGGAGCATGAGCGGGACGGCAACGGTCACCCAGACGGGCAACCCGGTCCTGGTCATGAGCTACACGGATCTGGCCAGCGACACGCAATCCGCGACCGGCACGCTGACCCTGACAGCGACGGTCACAGTGGCCTCGACTTTGAAACCAGTGCCTGACCTCACTAGTTGCAACGATCCTGGTGCGTTCAATTGCACGTGGCTGGGTGGGGTGACGAGTTCGTACTGCTACTTGAACAGTACGGTGCAGTGCTACTCCAACGACGATTGCAACAACCTGACCAAGGGCGATTTCTGCCGCTTCATTGACACGGGCGATGGCTCCGGCCGGCTGAGGAACGATTTTTGTGCCTCGGGCACAACCAAGACTTGTCGCTACAATGCGACCACACCGTGCAACAACGACAGCCAGTGTGACAGCGGCAAAGGGGATTACTGTGTGTACGGCAAGCCGGTGAACATGTGCCAGAACACCGGGCTGTGGTGCACGGATGACGGACTAGGGTGCGACGCGAGCAGCGGGGACGCGTGCGTGCCGGCCACTTCGCGCATGATGATGGTGAAGAACGCCGTGCGCCGGGTGGTGCTGGAGCACGCGTACGACGACACGGCCGTGGTCAAGATCGGGCAAATGCACACCTACCAGGCCGGAGGCGGCAGCACGGACAACCTGTTCCCGTACGTGAAGCTGAATACCACTTCGGCGGGTACCTCATTCACCACTTCGGACCGCACTGACACGAAGTTCCTGCCCCGGAGTGAGTTGATGAAGGGCGTGGGTGATACCGGGAAGTCTTGCCTCTCCGAGAGCACGGGCCCGACCGGCAGCTGCACTATTGATTACAGTGGTGGCGGTGCTGTGGTGGGCACGAAGCCCGTGACCTACACGCTGAAGAGCCCCGGCAACGACAGCCGCTATGCGGTGCCGAGCGGGGATGGCAAGACCTACTATCGTCAGGATGCCGCGTGGGCTTCGTGTGGTTCGATGTGCTATTTCGCGGGTGCGGGACCGAGCGGGGGCGAGGGGATTTACGAAGGCAGCTACTACACTTTCACCTATAAGTTCGGCGTGCCGGTGGTGGGCAGCCCGAGCGATCCTGCAGGGACAGGCAGCCTGTACGCACCGCTGTACTCGCCGGTGTATCTGGGGAAGTCGTACGGCTCGGCTGGGAACTACTGGTACTTGATGGACGCCGAGCGCAGCGAGTTGGTGAACGAGAACAAGTACGGGGCACACGAATTCAGTGGATTGAGCGGCGCCGGTGCCGGTTTGCCGTGGAGCCAGGGCTATGTCCCGGACGGCACGGAGTACCCACTGCCGCAGACTGGCGCCAGTGGCAATCCAGCGTCGGCATCGGCGACCTGTGGCGGGTCGAATGGAGCGCAGTGGGACGCCAACGTGGTGCCGATGGTGAACGCCACGACCTTTGGTGGGAACGGCAGTTTGAAGCCGACGCAGAAGGCGTTGATGAACGCAGCTCGCCTGGACAAGGCGTCGTATGGCGGGTTCTACGCGACGGGAAACCTTGAGCCGATAGCCTGCGCGCTGAAGAACGACGGCCAGAACGACAAGTACCACAGCATCGACAACTACATGTCGATCGTCCAGAGCAGTGACAGCGTCGCCAACGGTGGTAGCAGCCCGTGCTGGGAGAACCACGTGCTGATGGTGGTGGACGGGCTGCCACGCGGTCCTGGCGACGTGGCTGTGGGCGGCGTGGACTGCTCGGCCGACGCGTGCGTGTACGATCCGGTCGGCAACCCGAGTCTGACCGGGTGCAACTGCCCGGCTGTGACCAAGGCGCGGGCGTTGGCAGCCAATGGCGTGAACGTGCACGTGATCGCAGCGACCACCGATCTGACAGGGCGGAATAGGTACGCGGCCGCGACGTTGAACAATGTGGCTCGTGCGGGCAGCACCAGTCCGAGCTTCATCAATATCCCGCGCTATGCGGCCAGCGAGGACCAGCTGTACTACTGGCTGAACTACGAAATGAAGGAAGCCCTGCGGATGACGGTGGCCACCACGCCGGCCTCGGCAGCCAGCGGGTCGCAGAGCCTGGCGGGTGTGACGGCCGGGAACATGTTGTTCCAGACCACAGTGGAATTGCCCGAATGGAGGGGCAGCCTGGTGGCCTTCAGCATCGGGACGGCGACGGCGACCACCACAACCACGGCTACGGCCAGCGTGTACACCACACAGCTGGCTTGGGACGCGGCCACAGTGAACACGTTCACCGTCCGCCCTGGATCCCCGCCCAGCACAGACGCGCAACAGATGTGGACGCAGCGCCAGGTCTTCTTCTCGGACGCAAGCGGCCGCGTGCGTCAGATCGTGGTGGGCTCAGACGGGACGATCGACAGTGCCAGCAAGACGGCGCTGCAGGGCCTGGGCATGGGCGGCAATGTGGCTGAGACGGAGCGAATCGTGCAGTGGATGCTGGGCAAGATCGATCCGACCGATACAACCGACCACAAGCCTTTGAATCCGGCGGTGATGGGCAGCGTGGTGAACTCGATGCCCATCGACGTGGGCGCGCCTGGAATCAGTCCCTTCCCAGGCGGGACCCGCTTCTATTGGGATCACGTCAGCCGGCCCGAGTTGGTGTACCTGGGCGCGGACGATGGCATGCTGCACGCGTTCTACGCCGGGACCACTGCAGGCAAAGGTGGTGGCCAGGAGGCCTTTGCCTTCATTCCGGCTGACATGGTTCCAGTCATCGCCAAGATCTACGCGCAGGGCGGGCAGCGCTACAGCCCGAACGACCACATCTACGGATTGGCAGGGTCGCCCAAGGTGAAGAACCTGTGCGTGGCCAACTGCGTGGTGACGGGCGGCAAGACCTGCAGCGACACGCAGACCGGCCCCTATGATTCCGGGTGCCCGGACTGGAGGACGATCCTGGTCATGGGCGAGGGGCCAGGCGGGAACCACCCGTTTGCTCTGGACATCACCGACCCGGTGGAATCGGGCAATGCGACGCTGAGCGACGCTGCGCTGTTGTGGCACGTGGGCTACAAGAACGCGTCTGGGATCTTGGCCGCCAACTTGGGCGAAACCGATTCGACGGCAGCGTTCGCGTTCCACCGCACGAGTGCAGACACCGACAACCGCGTGTTGATGGCGTCGGGGTATCCACTTTCCGGAACCAGCAACTCGACCAGGCTGATTGACGCAATGGTATTGGATGGGTCAACGCCGAGCACGGCTGGGTCCGGGGCGACGATCGGCGGGTCCGGGAGCTGCGACGGGAGCACAGGACAGGAGTTCGCGGTGCTCACGGATGTGGCAGTGGCGCGCGACAATTTCCACAACGGGGCCAGCCCGGCAGACCAGAACCTGCTGGCGGCCTACGTGGGCGACACCTGGGGCACGTTGCACCAGTACGCGCCGAGCTTCAGCCCAGCGCTGGACAAGGGCGGGGCGCCGATGGCGTTGGGTTGCAATCAGCCGCTGCATTTCTCGCCAGCGGTGGTGCAGCTGAACCGCAACAACTCGAACAACCCGGACAACAGCGTGTACCTGGCGCAGGTGACGAATTCGATTCTGGACCCGGTGACCGTGGGCCCGTCGTTCCCGGCGTCGATGCTGGTGGTGGGCAGGCTTTCGTCGAACGGGAGCGTGCCGCCGGCGCTGGACCAGACCTTTGGCACGAGCGGGCTGATCAAGCTGGCCGCTGATACGAGTCAGGGCACGACCAACAGGCTGTGCGGTGTCACCACGGTGGGCAAGACCAGTTCGGCCTCGGACTGCGGCTCTGGTGGAAGCTGGCTGCCGTCGACGGCTCGACCCACCGGGACGCCAGTCGCCGTGGTGCGCGGTGACGGAGCCGGGTTCCAGCTGTACACGACCTGGTACGATCCACCCAAGGCCAACTGGGATACCTGTCCGGACAGCGCGACCGCCGGCAACAGCTACGTGACGTTGCACGAGTTTCTGTCCAGCGGAACCTGGGCGCAGATCGCCGGCCGCGAGTACCCGCACCAGTACGTGACCGGGGTTCAGTTTGTGGGCAGCACGCTGTTCATCACGTTTGGCACAAACGCCACGACGCCCAATCCCACCACCGACAACTTCGGCCAGACCTTCTCCCCCGTGACTCCGCAGTCGCTGAGCGCCCTGTCGGGCGACCGATTCATCAAGACCGCCTGGACCGAACGGATGGACGTGGACTAGCGGACGCTTGGGTAGGGAAGACACCCGCGGCGTGGGACAACATCGGTGGATCAGCGCACGAAATGCGCCTTCTTGTTCGTGCTCTTGATCGTTGACACCCACACGCCAGAACTCGTAGTCTCGCGAGTCCGCCCCAGCGGCGAGAAGAGGGAAAGACGATGACCAAGGCGGAACTGATCGGGCGTGTAGCTTCGAAGAAGGATCTTCCTCGTGATCTGACCAAGAAGACCGTCGCGCGAATCGTCGACGTGGTTTTCACAGAGATCGGCGACTATTTCATCCGGGCGCGGCCCACCCGAACGGCGCCACCCCGATTTTCCTATCCGGGTTTCGGCACCTTTACCAAGCGTCGACGGGGCGCGCGCATCGTGCGCAACCCGCGCAACGGCGAGCCGATTCCTTTGCCCCCGCAATCTACCGTTGTCTTTTCGCCCGGCCGGGAACTGAAGGGCCTGCTCAACCGCGACACCCGCACGACCGCGACTCGCGCCACCGCCGGGTAGCGAGCTTTTCCACCACAGAGAGCGCAGAGAACACAGAGGTCGGAAAGGAAGAAGGGGTTCGGAGCGGACCGCATCCAACCCTTCCCTTCCCTTTCCGGTTCGACTCTGTGGCCTCTGTGCCCTCTGTGGTGAAATAGATAGCTAGCGTCTGTCGGGAAATTCGGAGGCCTGATCGCCCTGTCTGGCCGTCCCATGGTGCTGCAGGGTTGGCCCGTTTGCGAT